>CAJHYW010000125.1_pt1 | contig 53545 bp, 49 predicted proteins | sample 9198811 | NCBI WGS metagenome assembly CAJHYW01 (sample SAMEA7708378, study PRJEB35096) | sediment metagenome | biome: marine neritic benthic zone biome [ENVO:01000025]; feature: sediment [ENVO:00002007]; material: shallow marine sediment [ENVO:03000034] sea grass bed [ENVO_01000059] ...
CAAGTCAGTCACTGCAAGTAGCCGATACCCTTCCCCCAGCCGCAGGATCAAATTCATCCTACTGCTCGCCCTGGTCCATTTTCTCTGTAGCGAGGCAAGCGTCGTGCAGCAGCAAGAACTCGCCCACGAATCCCGCAGTTGGCACATACACAGAAAATATGCCACTATTCGATTAATATTGGCATGTAGAAAGAGTTCATGGCCACACCTGAAGGAAAGCACGAGATCCATCTAGGACCTCAAGGACGCGTAGTCATTCCCTCTCATCTCCGCAAGGCCTTGGATCTAAAGCCTGGCGACCGATTAGTCGTGCGTCAGGATGGTGACAGCATCGTGCTGGAACGACGCGAGAATCTGGTGAAACGCTTGAAGGCCCGATTTTCTCACATACCCGATGACACCAGCCTGGCTGACGAACTCATAGCAGAGCGGCATGCGGAAGCGGCGCGGGAGATGGACGAGTGACTTGCGTCCTCGACGCCTCGGCGCTGCTTGCGCTCTTTCAGGGAGAACACGGTGCGGAACGCGTCGAAGGCGCCCTGGACGGTGCGTTGGTCAGCACTGTCAACTGGGCCGAGGTCGTACAAAAGTCCGTCTCGCGCGCGGTCGCCATCGAGGGCATGCGCGAAGAGATGCTGGGAACCGGAGTCAGTTTCGAGGTGTTCACCGAGCAACAAGCGGAAACTGCGGGGAAACTCTGGATGGAAACACGCTCCCTGGGCCTTTCGCTCGGTGACCGCGCCTGCCTCGCACTCGCATGTGAAAGAGCGCTGCCGGTCCTGACCGCCGATCGTGATTGGAAGAAGCTTCACTTGGATCTCGAGATCGAGATCATCCGATGATCCGGGGGGGGGGTCTCGCACAGATCGGCAAACCCTCCGGCTAAGCAAGAGTCGCTTTTCCCACGCCGAATACGACCGAATCGACCCGGAGACTATCTGATGGATATTGCTTTCTCGGAGAACCAAAGCGTCAGCTCGCCACGGTTTCGAAGGGCGGTTTCGTACGCCGGCCAGTTCCGGACCTGATAGGCTTCATCGCATCCAGAATCAATGCGACCGGGCTGGGGCTTGAGCCAGTGAACACACCGGCGACCACTACGTTTGTGTCGAGAAGAAAATCGCTGGGCTCAGGGTCGGCGCAACCCCGGCGCCGCGCCAAAGCTGCGCTCGAAGCGCTCATAGAGAATCGGTGCGAGCTCACTAAGCGCGCGACGATAAACACGGCGCTTGAAGAAAATCACCTCACGCCAGGGGTGCCAGTAGTTCACCCACTTCCATGTGTCGAACTCGGGCCGCTCGCAGGCGTCGAGCTTGACAGCGCTCTCGGCGCTCACCAAGCGTAGAAGATACCAAATCTGTTTTTGGCCGATACACGTCGGGCTAGAGCGGCGGCGAATGTAGCGTTTGGGCAAGTCGTATCGAAGCCAGTCTTGTGTGCACCCCATGACCTCGACATGGCGTCGCCTAAGACCGAGTTCCTCGTGGAGCTCGCGAAACAGCGCCTGCTCAGGCTCCTCGTCGCCCTTTATGCCACCTTGCGGAAACTGCCACGCGGTCTGGCCGATCCGCCGCGCCCAGAGCACTTGTCCCTGGTCGTTGGCAAGGATAATCCCGACGTTTGAGCGATAGCCTTCAGAGTCAATCACAGTGTTCTTATTTCAGCCTGCGTCCCATGTATTTTGTACAAACCGCTATAGACTCGCAAACCCTACTGTGGCCCCCTCGCGGTCAATGGCCATATCAGGCCGGCAGACCCGAGACGCCGAGCGGTCCTTGCGGCGGCACCCGCCACAGGCGCATCCGCACCTGCTCGGTCTCTCGTCACAAGCCCCAAGCGATATGTTCTAAGGCCCCCACTGGAGGCGGGAACGACCCAAAACTGGTAAGAGCCCCGGCGGCCGGGGGGGGGAACGTGTTGTCAGGGGCCGGAACCGGCAAAAATGCACAAAACCGCACCGTACGGAGCGCAAAAAGAAAACTCCCTCCGGACTGGAGGGAGTCTAGCACTGAAAAGAAAGAACGATACCCGGTGCTTCGGTTATCGTGACCGCCTCGTCGCGGTCTTACGTCTTACAGGCCGCCTGGCAGCCGTCTTACGCCTGGCTACCTTCTTCTTCGCGACCCTTTTCTTCGCTACCTTCTTTTTGGCGACCTTCTTCCTGGGGACCTTTTTCTTAGCCACCTTCTTCTTGGCGACCCTTTTCTTGGCGACCTTCTTCTTAGCTACCTTCTTCTTAGCTACCTTCTTCTTGGCCACCTTCTTCTTGGCTACCCGTTTCTTAGTAGGCACCTTTTTCTTCGCTACCTTCTTCTTGGCAACTCTTCTCTTGGCTACCCTTTTCTTCGCGACCTTCTTCTTCGCAACTCTCTTCTTTGCGACAGGCCGCCTCTTAGCCGCTTTCTTCGCGACCTTCTTCCTGGCTGTCGGTCGCTTCTTGGTCGCAGCTGCCTTCTTCTTCACTCGAGTCCTAGCAGCAGTCGGTCGCCTACGCGCGGCTGCTGCCTTCTTCCTTGTTCCAGTTTTCCTGGACGACGTCTTCTTTGCTATGGCCATATACCTTCCCCCATACGTTACTGAGCTAGCCAACCACCGGATCCGCGCGCGTATAGCCGCTTTTACGGAAACTTACTATGAAAATTTAGAACATTCTTTCTTAGGGTCAAGATTTATTTGATCTTTTATTTCTTTGGGCTAGTGATTGCCTGCTTGTGAGCTGCTCTACTCACAGCAAAATACTCTACATAAAACAGCTCGATTTATTCCAACACTCCGCTAATGCGGCGTCTCACCTCTTCCACATTACCGAGGCCGTCGATGCGCGAATACTGCGGCGCACCCGCGTCCCCGCTGGCGATCCAACTCTGATAAAACTCGACGACTGGCTGTGTTTGTGAATAGTATACCTCGAGTCGTTTACGCACGGTTTGCTCTTGATCATCGTCGCGTTGGATGAGCGGCTCTCCTGTCACGTCGTCCATACCCTCGTTCTTCGGCGGGTTGAACTCGACGTGATACGTCCGGCCGGATGCGAGGTGCACACGCCGCCCGCTCATGCGTCGAATGATCTCCTCGTCATCGACCTCGATCTGGATCACATGGTCAACATTCAAGCCCAAGTCCCGCATCGCTTGGGCTTGCGGTACGGTGCGCGGAAAACCATCGAACAGGTAACCGTGAGCACAATCCGGCTCGGACACCCGCTCGCGCACCAAACCGAGAATGAGGTCATCGGAAACCAGCGCACCACGCTCCATGACCTCGGCCGCCTGGCGGCCGAGCTCGCTGCCGCTGGAAATTGCGGCCCTGAGCATGTCTCCGGTTGATATTTGCGGTATGTCGAATTTCTCACACAAATAGGTCGCTTGAGTGCCCTTTCCAGCGCCAGGCCCGCCAAGAAGAATCATTCGCATAGTGTTGTCCGGTACTTGCCATACCAGCCCAAAAAACTCGAGACCGGCATGTGCTCGCGCCCCCGCCTCCGTTGGTGTAGTCTCTCAAAATCTGGTTCCGAAACGATGAAAATGCATGAAAATTCAACTCGATAGCGCTTCACAAGGGAATCGGATCCTGGCCTACGGACCCGGCTTTTTCCAAGTCAATGAGGAGCGATTGGAGCGTAGTATTATGTTGAGCTCCGGGTTTCTGAACCGAGACTGGGCCCCGCAAAGCTTTGAAGAACTTCGCGTTCGACACTTCGAGCCTCTCTTGACTAAAGCGCCCGAGCTTCTAATCGTTGGCACCGGGAACAGACAGCACTTCTTGCCCGATGAGCTGTCCCGTACCTTCCTTTCGCGGGCCATAGGCCTCGAGGTGATGGACACCGCAGCGGCGTGCAGGACCTTTAACGTGCTCGCTGCCGAAGACCGTGAGGTGGCCGCCGCGCTCATCGTGTTGCGCGCGTGAGGTGCGCCCACCTCTTATTCGAATACGGTATCTACCGAGAACCCCTCCCGCTCGAGGATCTCGCGCATGCGTCGCAGCGCCTCGATTTGTATTTGCCGGACGCGCTCGCGAGTCACGCCTAGCTCGTTGCCGACCTCTTCGAGCGTTGCAATCTCTCTTCCGTGTAGACCGAATCGGCGTTCTACCACGGCTCGTTGCTTTTCGTTCAGCTTTGATAACCACAGATCGATGTGCGCCTGCACATCGTTGTCCTGGAGAATTATCGACGGGTCAGTGTTTTGCTCGTCGGGGATGGAATCAAGCAGCGATTTCTCGGTGTCGGGTGTCCTCGGCATGTCCACCGAGGTAACGCGCTCGTTCAATCCCAACATCCGTTTGACGTCCTCGATCGGCTTATCCAGCATCTCGGCCACGTCTTCGGGGCTCGGCTCTCTATCGAGGGACTGCGCAAGCCGCCGCGCCGCACGCAGATACACGTTGATCTCCTTGACTACGTGTATGGGCAATCGGATGGTGCGCGTTTGATTCATCAGCGCACGCTCGATCGTCTGGCGAATCCACCATGTTGCGTAGGTCGAGAACCGAAAGCCGCGTTCAGGGTCGAATTTCTCGACGGCGCGGATCAGACCCAAGTTACCCTCTTCAATGAGATCCAGTAGCGCAAGACCGCGATTCATGTATCGCCGCGCAATCTTCACCACAAGACGAAGATTGCTTTCGATCATGCGTTTGCGGGCGCTATCGTCGCCCTTCTGGGAAAGACGCGCGAAGTAGACCTCTTCTTCAGCGCTTAGCAGGGGGGAGAATCCGATTTCACTGAGGTACAACCTCGTGGCATCCATCTCCTTCTCGGTGTCGCGTTCGAAAAGCTTAGCCTCTTCGTTTTCCTCTTCCGGCTCTTCGTCCATCGCTGTTTCCTCGGGATCTTTATTGGTCACATCCGAAGGATTTCCGTCGACGGGGACAAGCTCCGCGTCATCTTGGAGCACATTGCGATTCGCCATTCACACTCTCCTCAACGAACTATCTTGGCAAGTATTGCATTGGGTTAACAGGTTTTCCATCACGCCGAATCTCGAAGTGAAGCATGACGCGCTCCGATCCACTTTGGCCCATACTAGCGATGTGTTGACCCCGCTTAACTTGGTCACCCTCCCTAACCAAAAGCTTTTCGTTGTGTCCGTACGCGCTGAGGTAGTGCTTGTTGTGTCTGATGATAATAAGCTCGCCATACCCTATTAGTCCACCTCCACTGTAAACAACTTTGCCATCGGCTGCAGCAAAAATCCGCTGGCCTTCACTTCCAGAAATGTTAACGCCGGTTCCTCCGGAGTTAACGAACGACGTAACCACATTCCCTTTTGTTGGCCATTGCCATTGTTTTATTGGCCGATCAGATTCGTAGTGATCGGCGTTACTCGATACATGCGTGACACTTTTTGCATTAGTTTTTTCACGCTTCGCAGCATTGTCGGAGCCATTACTCCTAGCTTGTTTCGTCGAACGTTCAATTGATGTTGGTGCTTTCGTACCCGGCGGCACGATCCACAATTTCTGTCCGGGATATATACGGTCCGGAGATTCGAGATTGTTTACGCGCGCCAGATGACGGTGGTCGAGACCAAAGCTCCAAGCAATTGAATAGAGCGTATCGCCCTTGCGCACCGTATAACGTCCGGTAGCCGTCGGCACGGCTCTCTTCATGACCGGCTGGGCACTACTGCGTCCCGCCGGCCTTGGGTCGCCCCACGGACCCGCACATCCGCTCGTGCCTACCGTTGCAAGCAGCGGGAGCATACTAATCAGCAGCCAACGCCATGGCCCACGCATAGATTTTCACCCTGTACCGCCAAGCATCGGGACAAAGTTTACGTAGTCGAGCATTTGCTCTTCGTAACTCTCGCCCGATTTCACGATCAGCAAGAGTCGTTGAGCGTTCTTTGCTCCTACCGGGATCACCAATCGACCTTCGTCGTCGAGTTGCTCAAGCAAGCATTGCGGCACACCTACCGGCGCCGCCGTCACGATGATCCCGTCATAAGGTGCGTTCTCCGGCCAACCCAAGGTGCCGTCGCCAAGTCTTGTGTACACATTATCGAGGCGTAGTGAGCGAAAGCGCTCGCGCGCGCGGCTTAGCAGACCATCGATGCGCTCGACCGTGTACACGGCCCCAACCAGCGCGGCGAGCACCGCCGTCTGATAGCCACAGCCCGTTCCAATCTCCAGTACCTTGTTCAACGACCGCTGCCCTAGAAGCGCCTCTGTCATCCGCGCGACGATATACGGCTGTGAAATCGTCTGCCCAAAACCAATAGGCAGCGCCGTGTTCTCGTACGCACGGCTCGCCAGCGCCTCATCGACAAAGATATGCCGCGGCACGCTCTTGATGGTCTCGAGGATCGCTTCGTTGTGTATTCCTTCCTTGCGCAAAAGTTCCGTTAACCGCTCCCTGGTACGCAACGATGTCATGCCAACACCTAGGTGGTCCGACCTCATAGCGTGTCGACTCCCCCTACCAGCCTCGAAAGCTCGTCGATTGCCGAGTAGCTAGTCAGATCCACATGTAGTGGCGTAACGGAAACCTTGTTGCTCTTGATGGCATAGAAATCGGTGCCGGGACCCGCGTCCTGCTCCAACCCGGCGGGTCCTACCCAGTAGATCGCACGACCCCGCGGGTCGGAGTCACAAATTACCGGCTCCGACTTGTGCCGGTGCCCCAAGCGCGTGACGTCGAATCCCTGAATCTGCGACCATTCAACATCGGGTACGTTCACGTTCAAGATCGTCTTTGGAAGCTTTGGATTCGAGCACACGGAATCCAACAAAATGTGCACGGCGCGCGCCGCCGTCTCGTAGTTTGAGGGGTCGTCTCCAACCAACGACACCGCTACTGCCGGCAAGCCCAGGAAACGGCCCTCCATCGCGGCGGCCACCGTACCGGAGTACAAGACGTCATCGCCAAGATTTCCACCGGCATTTATCCCCGCGATGACGATGTCGGGCTCCGTCTGCAATAAACCCGTGATTGCAAGATGGACGCAATCGGTAGGAGTACCGTCAACGTAGATAAAACCGTTTTCCGCGTGGTGCGCACGAATGGGGTTGTGCAGTGTGAGGGAATTACTCGCCCCGCTTCTGTCGCGTTCAGGTGCGACCACCGTAACTCTTGCACGGTCCTCGAGTGACTTTGCCAAGAGATTGATCCCCGGCGCGCGGTAACCGTCGTCATTGCAAAGGAGTATGTGCACGGCTTATGCGGGGAAGGCGACAAGGTGGTCGGCGGCGACGCGAATGCCTACTTGCTCGCCTACCGCGTGGTCGTGATGGCTTGGAAACAAAGACAACACCGTGCTGCCCGTACCAAGGCGCAACGAGTACAGTATTTCCGCACCCTTGAAGGTCTTGCTGACCACGCTCGCGCGAATTGTCGCGTCCTCGTCTGGCTGCACGTCATCGGGTCTGAGCAAGACATCCACGGCGCTGCCCTGCGGCCACGTATACGCGCGGTTGCCCTGGATCAAACCAAACTCGGTTTCAATTGTATCCGGTGCTAGTACCCGCCCACGAATAAAACATCCGTGCCCGATGAACTCGGCGATGAAACGGTCGGCGGGCTCGTGGTATAGATTGTACGGCGTGTCCCATTGCAGCAACGAACCCTGATGCATGACACCGATCTGGTCGGCGAGTGCGAAGGCTTCATTCTGGTCATGGGTGACCAAGATGCTGGTGATGCCACGGGACTTCAAAATGTCACGCACCTCCATACCAAGACGCTCACGCAGCTCAATGTCCAGACTCGAGAATGCTTCATCGAGCAGAATCAACGACGGATTCGGCGCCAACGCGCGCGCCAAAGCAACGCGCTGCTGTTGACCGCCGGAGAGCTCGTGCGGGAAACGACCCGAGAGGTCGGCGAGCCCAACGATGTCCAGCATCTCTTTTGCAACGCTGGCCGGGCTGCGTGCGCCCTTCCTGCGAACACCAAAGGTCACGTTGTCCGCCACCGTGAGATGCGGGAACAGCGTGTCGTCCTGGAACACCATGCCCACGTTCCGCCGCTCCGGAGGAACGGTGGTGTGCGGCAAGGAAACATGGCGGCCATCCAAGAGAATCTCCCCGGCAAGGATCGTCTCCAAGCCCGCAACAGCCCGAAGTACGGTCGTCTTGCCACAGCCGCTGGGTCCGAGAAAGCAAACCAAGCTCCCCCGATTAACGTGAAAGGAGACGCCATGAATGACGGGACGGCCCTGATATCCTGAATAAAGCTCCTTGACTTCAAGGAGTGCACTCAACGTAACAATCTCTCCGCGTGCAAACTCGCGGAGTATATTGCCTCACAGGTTAGCGCGAAACCTACATCGGATAGAGATGAAGCGGAGACGACCTCAACGGGCAATACGCGAAACCTCTAAAGTATAGACACTGTTCAGCCGCAGAGAAGAAACTCGAGCAGCGCCTTCTGCGCGTGGAGACGGTTTTCTGCCTCATCCCAGACCACACTCTGAGGTCCGTCCAAGACACCGGCGGTCACCTCCTTACCCCGGTAGGCGGGCAGGCAGTGCATCACCAGCGCGTCGCCGCTCGCGTGTTGCAGTAGCTGCTCATCGACACGATAATGCTCGAAGACGGCCTCGCGCGCGTCACCCTCAGCCTCCTGCCCCATGCTCACCCACGCATCCGTCACGACAAGGTCGGCTCCGGCGACGGCCTGGCAAGGGTCGGCGACAATGTGAACTGCGTCACGGTTCGCGTCGGTGACAGCGACGTCGGGTGCATAACCATCGGGATGCGCCACGCGTAGCTCGAAGCCAAAGCGGCTGGCAGCATTCATATATGAGTGGCACATATTGTTGCCGTCACCCACCCAAGCAACGACGCGTCCGGCGATGGGGCCACGGTGCTCGACGAATGTCTGCACGTCTGCGAGCAGTTGACACGGATGGTACTGGTCGGTGAGCGCGTTGATCACGGGCACGTCCGAGGAATGCGCGAAACGGCTGAGATTTTCGTGCTCGAAGGTACGTACCGCGATGGCGTCTACCATTCGCGAAAGCACGCGGGCGGTATCTTCCACGGGCTCGCCGCGCCCGAGCTGCGTATCCCTTGGTGACAAGAAGATGGCGTTTCCACCCATATGCGTCATCGCGCATTCGAAGGAGACACGCGTGCGCGTCGACGATTTTTCGAATACCAAGCCTAGCACACGCCCGCGCAAGCTGTCCGGGTCTTTGCGCAGCTTATGCAGCGCCTTGAGCTCGATTGCTCTGGCGATGAGGGAATCGAGCTCGGCGGCGGACAGATCGCCTAAGGTCAGGAAGTGACGCACGCGCACACCCTCGCCATGCTCAGTGGTTGTCAAAAGCCTTGACCGCTGCGCCAAGCCGGCTCACCAGCTCTTCGGCTTCGCTGCTCGACGTGACCAAGGGCGGAAGCAGTCGGATCACACGCTCGGCAGTGACGTTGATGAGCAACCGGCGTTCCAAGGCCAGCCCCACGAGGTCCCCGCACGCTTTGTCGAGCTCTGCGCCCAACATCAGTCCTCGCCCGCGCACCGTCATATCCCCGCGCCACAGCTTGGAGACTGCGGACGCAATCTTGTTACCAATCGTGTGTGCGTTCTCGAGCAGCCCATCTTCGTCGATGGTTTGCAGAACGGCGAGCGCCACGTGGCAGCAAAACGGATTGCCACCGAATGTGGAACCATGGCTGCCTGGCCCCAGCGCCCCGGCGGCGTCGCCTCGGGCAAGACACGCGCCGATGGGGATCCCCCCGGCAAGCCCTTTGGCGAGCGTCACCACGTCGGGCAGCACGTCCTCGTGCTGAAAGGCAAACCAGCGCCCGGTTCGACCCATGCCGGTTTGAATCTCATCCAACATCAATAACCATCCGTTGTCGTCGCAAAGGCGTCGAACACCGATCAGATAGCCGGGTGAGGGCACGTTGATACCGCCCTCGCCTTGGATCGGTTCGAGCATCACGGCCACGATATCCGAGTGCTCCGTGGCCACCTGCTCGAGCGCCTGCAGGTCGTCGAAGGGCACACGTACAAAGCCCTCGACGAGTGGTGTAAAACCAGCGTGGACCTTTGGGCTGGCGGACGCGCTGAGCGTCGCCAGCGTGCGGCCATGAAACGCGCCCTCGGCAACGACGATCTTCGGCGTGGCGAAACCGCGCGAATGACCGGCACGGCGCGCGATCTTGATCGCCGCCTCGTTGGCCTCGGCCCCCGAGTTGCAAAAGAAGGTCTGCTCCAGACCGCTCAGACCCGCGAGGTAGTCGCCCAGCCGCTCCTGTGCTTGGATGTTGTAAAGATTGGACGTGTGGATCACCGTGCGGCCGGCTTCTTCTATGGCGGCCACGACCCGTGGGTGCGCGTGCCCAAGCACAGAAACGGCAATGCCTCCCAGCGCGTCGAGGTAGCGAGTCCCCGCTTCGTCCCACACCCAAACGCCCTCCCCGCCGGTAAAGCTCACGGGTAAGCGGGCGTAGGTTTGCATGAGGCTTTGCGCTTGACTCATTGTGCGTGCTCTCGAGCGAGGCCCTAAAAACAAAACCCGGTCATTGGACCGGGTCTTCGACCTTCGTTCGGCCCGTGGTTAAAAGGGCAAGCCGTGCGCCGACGCTCCCATGAACAGCAACATGGGTATTGAGAGCATCGTGTTTGTCCGCGATGCCAAAAGCGCAACACGCTTCGCCTTAGCCTTTTCCTCGTCACTCGCCTGGGCAAGACCGAGCACTTTTTTCTGGTTCGGCCAGATCAGCACCCAGACGTTGAACAGCATGATGGTGCCGAGCCACACCCCAACGCCGATGAGTTGGCTCGCTCCTTGAAGCGTAAAGGCATCGATCAGGCTATATTGCGGCGCCGACTCCAGATAGGCGGCCCCGGTAAGCCATGTGGCGACCGCAGCCCACCGAAACCAGAGCAGCGCTCGCGGAGCCACGTATTTGCCGATGGCGGCCGGCCCAGGACCATCTTTATCGGCAGCCGCCTCGACCATGGCCGGAACCTGGACAAAGTTGAAGTAATAAAGGAGTCCGATCCAGGTGATACCCGACAACAAATGGAGCCAGCGCTCCACCGGTAGAACCCACTCCATAATTCGACCCCCTGTTTCTCTTTACAACCGCTGCCCGTCGACCCTTCGGTCAGAATATCAACGCCAACACCACGGAAAGCACCACGCCGGCGATAATTGTTCCCCAAATGCTGTCCAGTGGATTCATGGCACCCTGCCCCCTTCGTCGGTTATTACAATACGCTTGTCCGGCCCGCTGACCACCCCTCGGCGGGAGGAGTCATTGTACTGCGTCGCCCGGAAATTGCTACCAGACGCAAGCGGTGCGAGAAGGACATTTTTTAGCGGGCGACGGCGCGGTGTACACCGACGCCATTTCCTCGGCATCGAATTCAGTTTAGACTTTGTTTAATATTCCGAACCCAGGAAATCACGGGGTCACTATGGACGTAATCGAACGAATCAAGCAGCAGATTGAGAACAACCCGGTACTCATCTATATGAAGGGAACACCCCAGTTCCCGCAATGCGGCTTTTCCGCTCAAACCTCGCAGGCACTTCAAGCCTGCGGTGCCGAGTTCAGCTATGTGAATGTGCTCGCGGACCCCGAGGTCCGACAGAATCTTCCTCGCTTCTCAAACTGGCCCACATTCCCGCAAGTCTTTGTAAACGGTGAACTCATTGGTGGCTGTGATATCACCATGGAGCTCTACCAGCGGGGTGAGCTACAGAAGCTCGTGTCGGAAGGGGCCGCGGCAAACGAAGAGTAAGCGACCGCCCGTCTAGGCGCCTGCGTCGCGCGCGGGCGCCTGGGTCAACCAAACGCAGCCACCGTCACTCGACTGCTCCAGCCACGCGCAATACTCGGCGTGCGCCTGCTGCTCTTGCGCTGTGGCACGCAAGACCTTGAGCTTTGGCCGCGTCTTTGGCTGGGATAGCGTCTGGGCGGCATCAGCCTCGAACGCTGGATTGGCGCTGCTGAGCTCGAGGGTCACCTGCCCGCCCGTCATCGCCAGGTATACGTCGGCTAAGATCTCGGCGTCCAGCAGCGCGCCGTGTAGCACCCGATGCATGTTGTTGACTTGGTAGCGGGTGCACAAGGCGTCGAGGCTGTTTTTTTGCCCCGGATGCCGTTCCCGCGCGAGCACCAGCGTGTCGAGGACCCGGCATCGCTCGGCAATTCGTCCCCACTCGGGACCGAGCAAGCTCAGCTCGTAATCAATGAAACCGGTGTCGAACGGCGCATTGTGGATGATGAGTTCCGCACCGTCTACGAAGGCCAAGAACTCGTCGACGATATCGGCGAATTTGGGTTTGTCGGCAAGGTCCGCGCGCGAGATCCCGTGCACTTCTTGGGCGGCGCTGTCGATATCGCGGTCCGGACATAAGAACTGATGATACCGGCGCTGGGTGAAGCGGCGGTCCGCCAGCTCGATACACCCAAGCTCGATGATGCGGTGCCCCTGCTCGGGCTCCAGACCCGTTGTCTCGGTATCTAGGACCACCTGGCGCATCTAGTAGCTGTCCGCGCTCAGGCCGTCTATGGCCCGTCTGGCGAGGGCGTCAACCCGATCGTTCTCTGCATGACCGCTGTGACCGCGCACCCAGAACCATTCGATCTCGTGACGCTGGGTCGCCTTCTCCAGACGTTGCCACAGGTCCGCATTCTTTACCGGCTTTTTGTTTGCCGTGCGCCAGTTACGACGTCGCCACTGCGGTAACCACTCCGAAATGCCGTTCTTGACGTAGGTGGAATCGGTGAAGAGCTGCACTGAGCACGGGCGCTTGAGGGCTTCGAGCCCTTGGATTGCTGCCATCAGCTCCATTCTGTTGTTCGTGGTGTCGGGGTCCGCCCCGGACAACTCTTTCTCGCGGTCGTCGTAACGCAACAGGACCCCCCAACCCCCAGGTCCTGGGTTTCCTCGACACGCACCGTCGGTGTAGATCGTAACCGGGGCTGCCAATGGCTCAATCCGCAATTCGCATCAGGAGATTCACGGCGCCGCGTGGCGACGGCCACCGCGGGCCTGATGTGAGGCAGCGGGCTTCAACCGGCTCGGGCCTAACCACGATACTCTAGGTCGGCGACGCGTGCCGAGGGCTCTGCGACGCCGACGCTGACCAGCCGTCGGCGACGTTTCCAGCTCGGCTTTATCGGGGTCAGGGTCGATACCCGCTTTCGCGCGACCAGGATATATGCGCCGGCGAAGTACCACCAAGCACGACGGCCGGCCGTCTCCATACGCCGCAGTCGGTGTAGCATGCGCTCGGAGCGAAACGGTGGTCTAAAGAAGAATGCCTCGACGTCGACCACGGCAAACCCCAGAACGGCGAGCCAGTCGCGGACCCGGTTGATACTCAGGAAATTTCCACACCACGGCATGGTAGAACGCCGGCGGCGTGCGGCGCGCCACAGTCCCATCAAGCTCCAGGGGCTGAAGCCCGAAACGACCAGATGTCCCTCGGGTACCAGAACACGCTGGGCCTCGCGCACGGTATCGTGCGGCCGCGCCTCGAACTCGAGCACATGGGGCAGGACGACGACATCGACGCTGTCGGAGGCCACCGGCAACGAGTGCGAAGCCCCCTGGAGCCAGGGGTAGGCCGGGGCCTCAGGATTACCCCCATCGATCTCTATGACCATTCGGTGTAGCACCCGGCTTCGACTCATCAAATCCGCGTTGTGCAGACGACCGACTTGCACCAAGTAATAACCAAATAAATCGGGCAGGATGCGCTGCATATGATGCACTTCCGCGTCGAGCACGGCCTTTCCCGGCGCAGAAGCGAGCCAATGGTGCAGCGCTTCTCTCGGAACCGGCGGTCGTGACTGCGTCTCGTGCATATGTGTTAAAGATATCACACTGACGCGGCGCACTTCAGCAGTGGATCAGCGCCCGCGCTCGCGCCACCTATACTATTCAAGGTGCGACAGCGGCCGGCGGTCATCGCTTGACCTGGTGCGACACGGCCCCTACGATGCTGCGCTAATAAGCGCAGGTCTTGAGCACGTGAGTCGCGTGCGGCGCAGAGAACAACATGCTCGGCCGTTCTGGAGTCTTTCCGACCATTAACTGAGAGGTCCCGTTGGACACTTCGCGCAATCTGCGACCGTTTGCGACGTCACTTCGGCGGTCAACTCTTAGCGCTCTTTGCTGTCTCGTGCTGGTGTCCGGCTGTACCACCACGCCCGACCCTGTCGACATCGCCCCGCCGGGGGCCGACTTGCCCACCGCGGGACCACCGCAAGCCGAGCCCAATGCGCCAACCGACGCGCGGCCCGGTCCTACCGAGCCTCCGGCCGCCCTGTTGGGTGGGTCGGATGACCCGCAGACGCCATCCATTGCGCACGCCGAAGACCCGCACGACGACCTTTGGGTGGCGATACGCTCCGAGCTCGAGCTCGCCAACAACCCGCATCCGCACGTCGCCAGAGACATCGCGTGGTTTCAACGCAACCCGAGTTATCTGAATAGGGTGAGCGAGCGCTCGCAGCGTTACCTCTACTTTATCGTGCAAGAAACGCGTGCCCGCGGCATACCAATGGATATCGCACTCTTACCCATCGTGGAGAGCGCCTTCCAACCCTTCGCCTACTCGCGCAGCGGCGCCTCCGGGCTGTGGCAGTTTATCCCGGCCACGGGTCGGCGCTATGGGCTCAAGCAAGATTGGTGGTATGACGGACGCCGTGATGTCTTGGCCGCGACCCGCGCGGCACTCACGTATTTGCAAAAGTTGCACGACCACTTCGACGGTGATTGGCTGCTCGCGGTCGCCGCCTACAACGCGGGTGAAGGTACCGTGATGCGTGCTGTGCGAAAAAACCGCAAGCAAGGTAAGCCGACCGACTTCTGGTCGTTGCGTCTCCCGCGAGAGACACGCGGCTACGTGCCGCGCCTGCTCGCCGTGTCGAGCGTCGTCCACGACCCGCAGCGATGGGGCTTGAGCATACAGCCCGTACCAAACAAACCCCACTTTTCAGTGGTGGACACAGGCGGCCAGATCGATCTGGCCGTTGCCGCACAGTACGCCGAGGTCTCGGTGCGCGAGATGTACCATCTCAACCCAGGCTTCAACCGTTGGGCGACCGACCCCGACGGCCCTCACCGTCTGCTCGTCCCCGTGGACAATGCCTCGAGCTTTGCGCAGCAGATCGCGCTGCTGCCGGATGAAGCACGCGTGCACTGGACGCGACACGTGGTCAAGCCAGGCGATACGCTTGGCGGGATCGCACGCAAGCACCACACGACGGTGGCAACGCTACAACGCTCCAACAACCTGAACAGCACCTTGATCCGTGCCGGCCACAGCTTGATCGTCCCCACGTCGGCGAGACCGCTCAAGGAGTACACCTTGAACGGGAGCCAAGGTGGCACGGCGCGTGCACCCGCCGGTGCCTCCAAGTCCACCTACGTGGTGCGCAAAGGCGACACGCTTTGGGACATCGCAAGACGTGAGCGCACCAACGTCAGCAAAATCGCCGCATGGAACGGCATCTCCCGAAGCTCGGTACTGCGTCCGGGTCAAAAGCTGACCCTGTGGTCGAAAAGAGCCGCGAACCAGCCCACGAGCACCCCGAGTGGTGTCGAGGTCACCGGTGAGACCACGCAGCGCGTCACCTACACGGTGCAACGCGGCGACTCGCTATGGGCCATATCGCGACGTTACGGCGTGAGCATCGGTGCCTTGCGCCGCTGGAACAATCTACCGAGCAACACCTTGCTAAAACCAGGCCAGGAGCTGCGCATCTACGTGGATGTCACAAAGCAGACCCGGGCGGCTTCGAGTCCTCGCGAATTGGTTTAGCCGCCACCGCTAGCACCGGAATCCCGTATACTGGGAGTCGACGACCGTCGAGGTCACGTACGGTAAGGGACCTTATGCGTACGCGCGTCACGCGACGGCGTAAAGGAGGCCCAAATGGAGCCCGAATTCGCTTCTCTCTCCGTTGTAGTGTTGAAACCGCAGACCACGTTCGAACGACCGCCCGAACCACCGGAGCTCGTGCATCTGGACAGTCCCGCGCTCGAGGTCATGACCGACTTCAAACGCGTGCATGCCATCACCACGGACGCCGAGAGTCCGATTGACGAGGCGCTGGAGTGCATGAAAACCAAAGGCGTACGCATGCTTCTGGTGCTCGACGATGCGGAAAACATTATTGGGGTAGTCACCGCCAAAGACATACAAGGCGAGAAACCCATCAAAATCGTCCAAGAGCACCGCACCGCACGCTCGGCCATCAAGGTGGGCGCGGTGATGACGCCGCAGGCGAAGATCACGGCGCTGAACATGACCAACGTGCGCAACGCGCAGGTCGGGCACATCATTCAAACGCTGCATGACCTCGAACGCCAACATATCTTTGTCGTGGCCTTCGACGATGACGGCGCAGAGCAACGGCTGCGCGGCTTGTTCTCCACCAGCCAGATCGCGAAGCAGCTTGGCAGCGACATCAGTGAGGCCGTTCCATCGGCGCATTCGCTGTCCGAGATCTCGCACGAGCTTGGTTAACGCTGTGTGAGAGCCAGATGGCAAGCTACCTCGTGGTGCACCGTGGCGCGCACGGTACCCGGGTAGCGCACCCGGCAGATGTCCCTGACATGGGGACAGCGGGGATGGAAGTAGCAGCCCGCCGGTGGCATCAACGCCGAGGGTAGCTCGCCTTCCAGCGGTGCTCTTTGCGGACCACGCTCGGGTTCTAAGCGCGGCACCGCCGACACGAGTGCTTGGGTGTATGGGTGCAACGGTGACTGTAGCACTTCGGCGACGCTACCCGCTTCAACCACGCGTCCCAAGTACATGACGGCAACGCGGTGGGCCAGGTACTCGACCACTGACAAGTCATGCGTGATAAACAAATACGCCAGCCCGAGCTCGCGCTGCAGACGGCGCAGTAAGTTTAGGATTTGCGCCTGCACCGAAACATCCAGTGCGCTCGTCGGCTCGTCGCACACAATGAGCTTGGGTCGCACCGCAAGCGCTCTGGCAATACACACGCGTTGCCGCTGCCCCCCCGACAGCTCATGCGGGTATTGGTCGAGCTGCTCGAGTGCTAGCCCCACCTGGACCACGACCTCGTGCACGCGGTCGATACGCTGCGTCTTCGACAATGACGGCGCTTGGATGATGAGCCCTTCTTCGATAATGGCCCCAACACGCATTCGCGGGTTGAGCGAGGCGTAGGGGTCTTGAAAGACCGTTTGCACATCCGAGCGCGCGGCGCGCAGCTCACGCGCATTTAGCGTGCGAAAGTCTGCACCCGCAAAACGGATGCTCCCTGCATCAGGCTCGATGAGCCGCAGAATCGCCTTCGCCGTTGTCGTCTTGCCACAACCCGACTCACCGACCAGGGCTAGGGTCTCACCCGAGTCTATGGACATCGACACTTGGTCCACCGCGCGCACCTGACCACGCTTGCGTTGCAGAACGGCGCTTCGCACCGGGAACGACACGCTGAGTGAATCGACCTCCAGCGTCGGCGTACGCGGCTCGTCACGAGGTCCCGGCGCCGGCTCCGAGACCGCTGTCGATGTCGGCTCCACCCACGCGGCGTCGCCGCTGTAGAGGTGGCATCGGGTATGGTGTTCGGGCCCGCAGCGCGACCACTCAGGCGGCACGTCGGCACACCCTGGCAATGACCAATCGCAACGCGGCTCGAATCGACACGCACTCAGCGTGTCGCACGCGCCGGGGACCTGCCCGCGTATGGCCGTGAGCGGTGCCCCGCGTTTACCACGCCCCGGCAGCGCCGCGAACAGCCTCTTTGTGTAGGGGTGCTTGGGGTTCGCGAAAAAGCGCTGCGCCGGCGCGGTTTCAACCAGCTCACCTGCGTACATCACCGCGACCGTGTCGGCCATTTGCGCGACAACCCCCAAGTCGTGCGTGATCAACAACATGCCCATGTGAAATTGACGTTGTAAGGTCGTGAGCAGCGCCAACACCTGCGCCTGGATGGTGACATCGAGCGCCGTGGTGGGCTCGTCCGCGATGAGAAGCTCCGGCTCACCGGCAAGCGCCATGGCGATCATGACACGTTGACGCATACCCCCCGATAGCTGATGCGGGTAGGCCCGCATTTGCCTCTCAGGGTCGGACATGCCAACCGCGTCGAGTAGCTCGCGCACGCGCGCATGCGCGCGCTCGTTCGCCTTATCGTTAACCAACACCTCGGCGATCTGCTTGCCGACGGTCATCAGCGGGTTGAGACAGGTGTGCGGCTCTTGAAAGATCATGGCCATTCGATGACCTCTGATCGAGCGCATCTGCGTCTCCGACACCGTCCCGAGCTCCGTGCCGGTCAAGCTCACCGAACCACCCACGACCGCCGCACCAGGCGGAAGCAAACGCATGATGGAGAGCGCCGTCATCGACTTGCCGCAACCCGACTCACCGACCAGCGCGCAGCTTTGGCCCCGGTTGACGGCGAAGCTGACGCCATCCACAACATTGCGCGAGGACTCGTCGCCGAAACGGGTGCGAAGATTGCTGACACGCAGCACGCAATCCCCGGGGGCCCGCGATGACGCCTGCTCTACGACCACGACCGCGTCGCCTCGGAGTGTCTGGCCAGAACACGCGCGCATTGCATGAGATTAATTGTAGAGCACCTCATGTAGATGTTACTTTCGACGGCGCAAGAGGCGAGCACTATGTTTCCTGCCGAGGACACGCGCCAAGCATTCATCCATGCGCACAAAACTTTTCTTAATCGTCGCTCCGCTCGTCTTGGTGCTTGCCATGCTTCAGTCCTTTTTCTGGGTGCCAAGCTACGACCAGCAAACGCTTGGCAACCCGGAACGGGTCTTGGACTTTATCGAGGCGTCAATCGGTGACGCCAAGATTCTAAACCCCATTCTACACGCCGACACCGCAAGCGCTCGCATTGTCGATTTGGTGTTTGATGGACTATTGAACTTGGATGAGAACGTCGCGCTGCGCGGCCGCCTTGCAAGCGAGTGGACGATCAGCGAGAAGGTCTACGTCGTGGTTGATCCCGACCACCTGTTCCCAGACGGTACGCCGGTCACGCCGGCGGCCGCGAAGCAACGCTTCGAATCCGCCTTGGAGGGTGGTGCGCTGGCCGAGCACAGCGGTTTGTTCGAGGGCATCGCGGTCCTCGAGCCGACGCAAAGAACAGAGCAAAGCGTCGGGCTGGATGCGAACGGGGAACAGCGCGAGGTGAGCGTCGAGGTCAGCGTACCCGCACGTCTGGTGTTCACGCTCAAGCGCGTGTATCCGGAATTCGATGCGCTGGTCTCGGCGGTGTTTGGTGAGGGCTACATCGAAGCGCAGCAAGCACAAGCGCAGCGCTGGCTGCGCGTGGAGGACCCACGCATTGACCCCGCATCATTGGATGCGTCCTCGATTATCCCCGCCATCGAGCATAACCCCATCATCGAATTCAAGCTGCGCGACGACGTACGCTTCCACGATGGGCACCTGTTCGATGCGAAGGACGTCGTATTCACCTACGAAGCGGTCATGAACCCCAAGAACTTGTCGCCGCGCACCTCCGACTTCGAACCCATAAAGTCGATCGATGTCATCGACGCCTTCACCCTGCGTGTGGTCTACAAGCGCTTGTTCTCACCCGCCATAAGCGCTTGGACCATCGGCATCTTGCCCGAACACCTGCTCAATCAAGACGCGCTCGATGTCGAGATGGACGAGCGCGGGCTCAGCGCCTCCGCGCGCGAGAGCTTTGGGCTGCGCGACAGTCGGTTCAACCGTAACCCGGTCGGCACGGGCGCTTTCGAGTTTGTCGAGTGGCAAAGTGACGAGTTGATTCATCTCAGCCGCAACGAGGCCTATTGGGAGCTGCCCGCGCTGTATAGCAACTACCACTATCGCGTGGTTCCAGACCCGCTGACGCAGGAGGTCGAGTTTCGAAGCGGCTCCATCGACACCTACACGCCACAGCCCCACCAAGTGGCGCGCTACAAGGAAGACCCGAGCTACCAAGCCTACTCCAGCCTCGGTTTTGGCTACACCTACATCGGCTACAACAACCGGCGTCCCCTGTTCTCGGACCCAAAGGTACGACGTGCGCTCGGCATGGCGGTGGACATCGATGCGATTATAGAGTTTGTCATGTATGGCCAAGGTGAACGAACCACCGGACCGTACCCGAAGAATACGAACTGGTATGACCACGGTGTGGACCCCATACCCTATGATCCGAATGGCGCCCGGCAGCTGTTGGAGGAGCTGGGTTGGCGCGAGAACAGCGATGGGTGGCTCGAGAAGGACGGCCAAGTCTTCGAGTTCAATCTAGTCACCAACAATGGCAACCTGCTGCGCAAGGCGGTGATGACCATCGCTCAGAACGCCTGGCAAAAGATTGGCATCAAGTGCAACACACAACTCTTCGAGTGGGCCGTGTTCCTGCAAGACTTCATCAACCCGGGTGATTTTGACGCGGTGATCCTCGGCTGGAGCATGGGTGTGGACCCCGACCTCTATCAACTTTGGCACTCCAGCCAGTCGGGGCAAAACCAACTCAATTTCGTCGGCTACGATAACGCTACCGCCGACGCGCTGATCGAGCGCATACGAAAGGAGTACGACCCCGCCGAGCAGCAGCGCCTCGCCCACGAGCTGCACCAGGTGATTGCCGCAGACCAGCCTTACACCTTTCTCTATGCACCGCTGACCACGCGGGTGCTGGACCAGAAGATTGTCATGCTGGACGAAGCCGGTGAGTACACGCCGATCCGACCCAGCAAGAGCGGCGACATCTTTTATCATTTCAACCGTTGGAAGAAGCTCGACTTCACGCCAAACTTCTAGCCCGGGTTTAAAGCTATCGCCATGTGGTCTTACCTGCTGCGCAACCTCGGACAACGACTGGTTCTGCTGTTTATCGTATCGGTCATCGCCCACTCCGTGGTGCATCTCGCACCGGGCGAGCCGAGCGAGGTCGACCCCTCCAACCCGAGGATGAAGCCCGAGGATGTTGCCAAAATCCGCGCGGCCTTTCACCTCGATGACCCCTTGTATCTGCAGTACGTATTTTGGATGCGTGACCTCGCGACCGGCGAGCTCAAATCATTCAAAGACAGTCAACCGGTGTTGCCAAAAATATGGCGCCGCTTTCTCAATTCGCTCCCGCTCTTTGTGCTCGCGACCTTGATCGTCTGGACGCTTTCCTTTCCGGTCGGGATCCATGCCGCGGTCCGTCGTGGCTCGCGCTACGACCGGACCACGACTTTTTTGTCGTACTTGCTGATCTCCATCCCGGGCTTCTTTCTCGCGTACCTGGTGGTGATCTGGGTGGTCAACACCTTTGGCGTGCCCGTCATCGGTATGCGCACCTTTGGCACCGACAGCGCCAGCCTTGGCTTCAAGCTGATGGACCGGCTTTGGCACCTGGTGATCCCGTCTTTTATGCTCGCGCTGACGGGCATCGCCGTGCTGTCGCGTTACGTGCGCTCGCAAATGCTCGAGGTCATCGCGCAAGACTATGTACGTACCGCGCGCGCGAAGGGCCTGGATGAGGACACGGTGGTCTACGGGCATGCGCTGCGCAACGCCTTATTGCCCTTTGTCACCATGTTTGGTCTGCTGCTTCCCGGATTGATCGGCGGCTCGGTGATCTTCGAGCAGATTTTCGCCTGGCCCGGTATCGGGCGCCTGGGTTATGACGCCATCTTGTCGCGTGACTTCCCGGTGATATTGACCATCAACTTTATCGCGGCGGCGCTCACCCTGGCGGGCACCTTCTTGTCCGACATTCTCTATGCGCTCGCGGACCCGCGGATCCGGATTCAATAGGCAGCTATCGTGAGCCAAACCGCCACCCGAGGCTCGCGCGAGCCGTCCGAATCGACGCTATCGCCGTCGCCAACCGCCGAGGCCTGGCAGCTACTAAAGAAAGACCGGTTCGCGGTTGCCGGTTTGTGGGTGCTCGGGTTGCTTTTGGTCGCGGCGCTTGGCGGTAAGGCCTTTACCGAATGGCTGGTGCTTTTCGACCCGACGACGGTACGCCTCGTGGATAAGTTCCGCCCGCCGATGTCGAGCGCCTCCGAATTGCTTAGGGCACAGGACCTGCCCGCCTTTGGCATCTACCTTTTTGGAACCGACGAGCTAGGACGCGACGTGTTCGCGCGGATGCTGCAAGGCTCTTTTGTCTCGCTGTCCATCGGATTTATCGCCGTTGGCATTGCCATCGTCATCGGTGTGTTGCTGGGCGGTCTTGCCGGTTACTACGGGGACCTGCGGCTCGGTCCCATCACGGTCGATACGCTGATCATGCGCTTTACCGATGTCATGCTCTGCTTCCCCACCTTTTTCTTGATTCTCACGGTGGTCGCGCTGCTGCCCGCGAGCATTTACAACATCATGATCGTGATCGGTGTCACCGGTTGGATGGGCACCGCGCGCTTCGTGCGTGCCGAGTTTTTGTCACTTCGCGACCAGGACTTCGTGGTTGCAGCAAAAGCCGCGGGTTTACCCGAGGCACGAATCATTTTTCTCCACATGACGCCAAACGCCATGGCGCCCGTGTTGGTCTCGGCCACTATCAGCGTCGCCACCGCGATTCTCACGGAGTCCGCCCTCAGCTTCCTTGGCTTTGGTGTGCAACCGCCCTTCGCCACCTGGGGAAACATTCTGGCGGACGGCAAAGGCTTTGTCTTCGACGCGCCCTGGCTGTTCTTCATCCCGGGTCTCGCCATTTTGATTGTCGTGCTCGCGTTCAATCTGGTCGGTGAAGGTTTGCGCGAATCCTTCAACCCAAAGCTGCGTCAACGCTGAGCCTCCCTCATGTCCAGCCCAACCGCCCAGGACCGCCCATCTCCGCAGCCAGCGGTACTCAGCATCTCGAATCTGTGCGTATCCTTTTTCCCAGAGCGCGGCGAGCTACCGATCATTCGCAACTTCGAGCTTGAGATTGCTGCGGGCGAAACTGTGGCCCTGGTGGGGGAATCCGGCTGCGGTAAGTCGCTGACCGCGCTCTCTATCATGGGCTTGCTCGATGCACCGGGGCGCATCGTCGACGGTTCCATCCGCTTGCACGGCCAAGAGCTGGTGGGACTGGATACCAAGAGCTACCAGCGCCTACGCGGCAAACGGATGGGTATGATCTTCCAAGAGCCCATGACCTCGCTCAACCCGGTGTTCAGCATTGGACGCCAGATCCGCGAGGTGCTCGTGTGTCACCTTCAAATGACGGACACCCAAGCGCAGACACGCGCCATCGAGCTGCTCCACAGGGTGGGTATTCCGTCACCGGAACGACGGGTGGAGCAATATCCGCACGAGCTGTCCGGCGGGATGAAGCAGCGGGCGATGATCGCGATGGCGCTTGCCTGCAACCCCGAGCTGCTGATCGCGGACGAGCCCACCACGGCCCTCGATGTCACCATCCAGGCGCAGATCATCGAGCTGCTCGCCGAGCTACAGCGCGAGCTTGGCATGGCGATATTGTTGATCACGCATAATCTTGGTGTGGTCGCGCATTTCGCCAAGCGCGTCACCGTCATGTACGCTGGGATGATCGCGGAACGCGCCGGCGTCAAAACGCTGTTCGGTGCGCCGCGTCACCCCTACACGGTGGCGCTGCTGCAATCACTGCCCAACCCCGGCAACCCGGCGTTACGCCTGTCGGCGATTGCCGGCTCGGTCCCGCCAGCGCACGAGTTTCCATCCGGCTGCCGCTTTAGCACACGCTGCCCAAAGGCGATGGACCACTGCCGGGGTGAAATGCCGAGGTTGACCCGAGGCGAAAGCGGGCACGAGGTCGCATGCTGGCTGTACGATGAAAAGGTCGCCGAGCCGACGGGACGCGGCGGCGAGCAAGCATGAGCACACCGAGCGCCGCAGCCGAGCACCCCCTGCTGCGTGTACGCCATCTGAGCAAGCATTTTCCCGTCCGCCGTGGTGCCTTTGGCCGCGTCTCGGGGCTGCTGACTGCCGTAGACGACATCTCCATGGACCTCGATGCGGGTCAAACACTCGGGCTGGTGGGGGAATCGGGCTGTGGCAAAACCACCGCGGGTCGCGCCATTCTGCGTCTAGTCGAGCCCAGTGCCGGGGAGATCATGTTTGCGGGTCACGACTTGATGCGGCTCGGCGCCAAGGCGCTTCGGCGTCTTAGACCACGGATGCAGATTGTTTTCCAAGACCCCTACGCCTCATTGAATCCGCGGATGAATGTCAGCCAGATGCTCGAGGAAGCCATGCGCATCCACGGCATAGAGACGCGCGCGACGCTCGCAAAACGCGTCGACGAGCTGCTCGACATCGTAGGTTTGTCGCCACGCTACCGCGGCCGCTATCCACACGAGTTCTCCGGTGGCCAACGCCAGCGTATCGGGATTGCGCGTGCGCTGTCGCTAAGGCCAAAGCTGGTCGTCTGCGACGAGGCGGTCTCCGCGCTCGATGTGTCGATCCAAGCACAAATACTGAACTTGCTAAAAGACCTTCAAGCGGAGTTTGGTCTCGCCTATCTGTTTATCTCTCATGATCTGAACGTCGTGCGTTACATGGCAGACCGGATCGCGGTGATGTATCTAGGACAGATCGTTGAGCAAAGCGACGCGAGCGCGTTGTTTACCGAGCCAAAGCATCCGTACACGCGCGCCTTGCTTGCCGCAAACCCGGTGCCGGACCCACGTCTACAACAAGCGATGCAACCGCTGCGCGGTGACGTACCCTCTCCGCTCGACCCGCCCCCCGGGTGTGCTTTCCACCCGCGCTGCCCGCAGATCATGCCACATTGCAAAGAACGCAAACCTTCACTGCTAGAAGACCAAGCGAGCGGCCACGCTGTGCGCTGCCACCTGTACACTCCGTAGAGTTTCGGGGAATTTCGGGGACAATTTCGGGGACAGTTTACTTATTTCCGCCACCGCTGCGATTCTAGCCAACGGCGCGAGGGAAATAAGTAAACTGTCCCCGAAATAGCGTTTATCATGTCGCGAGTTCGGGACTCCAAGGATAGCGCGATGGGATTTCTTAGCGGGAAGAGAGCACTGGTCGTTGGGTTGGCGAGTAATCGCTCAATCGCCTGGGGGGTGGCGCAAGCGATGCACCGCGAAGGTGCGGAGCTCGCCTTTACCTATCAGAATGAGCGCCTTGGGGAACGCGTCAAGAAGCTCGGCGGTGAGCTTGGCTCCTCGATCGCGCTCGCCTGTGACCTTGCGGAAGATGCCGCCATCGAATCGGTGTTCTCGGCGCTTGGCGAGCACTGGGACAGTCTGGACATCATCGTGCATTCGGCCGCGTTCGCACCGCGTGAAGAGTTAGATGGCGATTACCTGGACAACGTGACCCGCGAGGGCTTCTCCATTGCCCATGACATAAGCTCATACAGCTTTACCGCGCTGGCGAAGGCCGCGCGTCCCATGCTGGAAGGGCGCGCCGGTGCACTGCTCACGCTCACCTATTTGGGCGCCGTGCGCAGCGTTGTGAACTACAACGCAATGGGCCCGGCCAAGGCCAGCCTGGAAGCGAACGTGCGTTACATGGCAAGCAGTCTTGGTCCGCGCGGGACCCGCGTCAACGCGGTCTCCGCGGGCCCCATACGAACGCTCGCGGCATCGGGGATCGCCAATTTTCGTTCTTTTCTCGACTATGCGCAAAAGAATGCACCGCTACGACGCAACGTTGGCATAGAGGAAGTCGGCAACGTGGCCGCATTCCTGTGCTCCGACCTCGCCTCCGGGGTCACCGGCGAAATCGTTTACGTGGACGCGGGCTTTAACACAGTGGCGCTGGGTGCCGATGGCTGAACGGCGGCGCGGCGACCAGGCGATGGCAGCATACCAGCCGCTGGCCGAGACGCGCCGGGGTCGCGGCGCGCAGTTCCCATTCCAAGAAACCCTGCACTACGGCGCTATCAGCATCGTGTCCGGCGATGGGCGGTCTGTCGCAAGTGTCGGCGACCCGCGAATAGAACTCCCACTGCGTTCGACGGCCAAACCGTTTCAGCTACTGCCGTTGCTGCTCGACGATGTTTGCTCGGAGCGCGAATCCGCGGGATATCCGTTGATGACCGAGGACATCGCCTTGATGATGTCTTCGCACAATGGCGAGCCTATGCATGTGGAACGCGTGGCGGCCATCTTGGAACATGCGAGTCTGTCCAGCGACGATCTGCTTTGCGGTGCGCATCCGCCGTTGCATGAACAAAGCCGTACGGCGTTGCAACGCAAAGGCGAAGCGCCAAGCAGCTTGCATTGCAACTGTAGCGGCAAGCACAGCAACATGTTGCTCGTGTGCCGGCACAACGCCTGGCCGCTCGATACCTACCTCGAGCCCACCCACCCGTTGCAACGACGCATCACACGCATCATCGCGACCATGAGCGACACGCTCAAGACCACAATCCCCGAGGTCATGGACGGCTGCTCACTTCCAAGTCTTGTGTTACCGCTGGCCGCGCTCGCGCAACTGTATGCGCAGCTTGCGGCACCACGCTTCGCACCGCGGGTCGAGCAGCGTGATATCAGCGCCTTGCTCGAGCGCCTCTATAGTTCGGGTACGCAACACCCGCTCTACACGGCGGGCACCGGTCGTTTCGAATCTCAGCTCATGGACGCGCTGGGCCATCGGGTGTTTGCCAAAACAGGCGCGGCGGGTTTGTTTGCCATGGCTATTGCGCCAACGCATAGCTACCCGAGCGGTCTTGGCATCGCCATCAAGATCGCGGACGGTGACGCCGACTGGCAAGTTCGAAGCGTGGTCGCCACCGAGGCCTTGGCACAGCTCGGTGTCATCGAGAGCTCGCATCATGTGTCGCCCGCCATCGACGACCGAGGCCATCTGCAAATACGCAACTTTCGCGACCGCGTGGTCGCCGAGCTGCAGACGACTTTCTCACTGGTATTCGCACACGACGAGTAGCGAGGACTGCGCCGTCCACGGGTCGACCCAATGGCGCCTGGATGCACTCCGGGACGGTGTTGAAAGCGCGCTGCAATGCGGGAGATGGTCACCTTCCGGCTTTTGCAGTCCTGGCACATAGTTGTTCTACGCCTCGTTCGAAACGCGTCCCAATACAGTAAATAGGTATTATGAAGTAAAATGAAGGGCGTAAAACGGTTTGAAACCAGCGCTCCTTTAGGCAAAATAGCGCCAATTTGGAGAGCCAGCTAGTTGAGGGCCCGGCTAAAAGCATGCATACCGAACACCTGATATTGCGTTTAGACGTCACTGGTCGGCCGCTGCGCTGGATTCCATGGCAGCACGCCGTTGTGCTCCATGCGCGAGAGATGATCGCCTGGGCCGCGGGAGAGACGGCCTTTACCGTCTTCGGCGGTCTAAACCGGATGAGCGGTCAACGCTCGTCGGTTACCGTGAACTCGATCATTGCGGTAAGAGGCGTGCTCCGGCACACGGCTGCCGAACACCTTGCGCCACCGCTTTCGAATCGCGAGCTGTTCTTACGCGATGCGCACATGTGTTTGTACTGCGGAAAACCCTTTCCCGAGAGCTTGCTCACACGCGACCACTTACGCCCCTTGTCGCGCGGTGGCAAAGATGCATGGAACAACGTAGTGACCGCTTGCCGGTCGTGTAACCATGCAAAAGGAGCGCGTACGCCCGAGGAAGCCGGCATGTGCTTGCTGGCCGTGCCTTACGTGCCGAACCGCGCCGAGTACTTGGTGTTGTCGAACCGGCGCATCCTCGCCGACCAAATGGAGTTTTTGAGCAAACGTTTTCGAAAGGGCAGCAGGCTGCGCCCGCCCCAGTAAGACCCGCTGTTACCGAAGGCTCTCCTCGTTGACGTCTATCTCTGACTGGTCGCGCAGACCGCGCACAAAGGCCCCGTATTCTTGTTGCCCGTAGGCCGAGCGCAGGGCTTGCGTCGCCGCCGTTAGCTGCTCCCCATCAACGCTGTCGAGCCCACCATCCTCCACCTCGGTCAGCCGGATGACGATGTAGTCGCCGGCAAGCGTGGTTATCCCGGAGAGCTCCGGCACGCCGGCCGCCGGCCGCGGCATGCGAAACACCTCGCTAAGCACATCGCGTTGGACCCCTACGTCGTCTCGCTGCACGGCGTCGAACCCTTCCCACTCGCGACCCGTCTGCTCTTCGCCACCACCGCGCAGTTGCTCCAACACCGCCTCGCCGGCACCTTGAGCCGCCTCGCGCGAGGCCTCTTCGCGAAGCCGCTCGATGATATCGGGACGCGCTTCGGAGAGCTCCAGCGGCCGCGACGGCTGCGACTCCTTTACCCGCAGCACGATGGCACGTCCGCCTGGCAGCTCGACCAGCTCGCTGTTGTTGCCCGCCTCGCGCACATCGCTGCTAAAGGCCGCGTCGACGACCGCCGGCTCCGCGCTCGTCGGGTCCTCTGAGGGTTCGTTACGGGCGAAGAAGCCCGTCGTCTCTATCGTCAAACCCAGCTCATCGGCCGCAATCTCGAGCGTATCGGGGTGCTCGAAGGTCAGCCTAGCGAGCCTCTCTATCTGCTCGAAGAAAACGCGCTCCGCCTGCTCGCCCCGGTACTCTTGCTCGATCCTGTCACGGATAGTGTCGAAGTCTTGCTCACCGCTTGACCGCACCTCGGTCAGCTTGATCAAATGAAATCCAAAAGAAGAACGCACCGGGTTGCTCACCTGACCCGGCTCCAGCTCGAAGGCGGCATCTTCAAAGGCGGGGTCCATCAGCCCGCGCTCGAAGAAGCCGAGGTCGCCGGCTTGCTCGGCCGAGCCGGGGTCGTCCGAGATTTCCTTTGCCAGCGTCTCGAAGGACTCGCCGGCATCGAGCCGTTGCTTCGCCTCTACCAGGCTTTGGCGGGCCTGCTCCACGGCTGCATCGTCGGCGTCGCTCGGGACACGCACGAGTATGTGGCTGGCACGGCGGCTCTCGGGCTGGACATAGTTCACCTTCTGCGCATCGTAAAAGGCGCGCAGCTCCTGCTCATCAACGACGAGCTGCTCGGCGATGGCCGACCGCGAGAGCTCGATGTACTCGACGTCGATGCGCTCGGGTGTTTGAAGCTCGTCCTGGTGTTGCGCGTAGTAGGCCTCGACGCTCGCCTCATCGACCTCGATATCGCTGTAGTCGGAAACCGGGAAACGGAGCGTCTCGAAGGTGCGCGCCTGGTTGGTCAGCCGTACCAGGTTGCCGAGGTCCTGGTCGGTCGCGATCGCCGATTGCGCCAGACCGGCGAGCAGCTGCTCGCTCACAATGGAGCGCCGGAGCTGGTACTCGAACCCACCCGTTGAATAGCCCTCGTTGCGCAAATAGGTGTCGTAGAGCGCCGAAGAAAACTCGTTCTCGATTTGAAACAGCTTCACGCTTTGAATCGCGCGCGCAAGCTGCACGTCGCCAACCCGCATGCCACTGTCCGCGCCGCCTTGTTGCACAACCTCCTCATTGACCAGCACATCGAGCGTTCGCCGGCGGATTTGTTCCTGGTCCAGCCGCGATAGGTCAAAGGCGGCACCTAGAACGCCACGAAGCTGCGCGAGCTGCTGCTGTTGTGCGCGCTGGTACTGTTGCAAGGTCAGCTCGGTGCCGTTCACCCGCGCCACGGCCACGGCGGAGTCGGCGTAGAAGTACTCTTGAATGCCCCACAAGGCGAATGGAATGCTTATCAGGATGACGATAGCCCAGGCGATCCACCCTGTTGCGCGGTCTCGAATGAACTGCATCATGGCGGCTTAGTTCCTGTTGGCGCGGCAGAGTTCCGCTATTGGAAGGTAGGAGGTCAGCGATGATCCGTCAAAAAACAAAGGGCGTGCCCCATAGGAGTACGCCCTCGTCGATTCAGTTTGGCGGAGTGGACGGGACTCGAACCCGCGACCCCCGGCGTGACAGGCCGGTATTCTAACCAACTGAACTACCACTCCGACGACTATGTACTCTGGTGGGTGCTGAGGGGTTCGAACCCCCGACCTTCGCCTTGTAAGGGCGACGCTCTCCCAGCTGAGCTAAGCACCCAAAGGCAGCCGTTTAGTTTACGGCATCCTTCAGTGCCTTGCCAGCTTTGAACACCGGCAACTTCGAGGCCGCAATCTGTATGGTTTCACCGGTGCGCGGGTTACGCCCGCTGCGTGCCGCCCGGTCACGCACCGAGAATGTGCCGAAGCCGACCAAGGTCACGGAGTCTCCGTTGCTCAACGACTTTGAAACAATATCCAATACCGCATCCACCGCGCGACCCGCGGCGGCTTTTGAAATGTCAGCTGATTCCGCAACCGCGTCAACCACATCGGCTTTGTTCATACCACTCCCCTTCGACGGCCCGAGGGCGCCGGTACTTTTCGTGTTGAATACTGCCACAGGCTCGGGCCCCCCTGGGCTAGCCGCCGAGCCTAGTTAACAACCGCCCGTTACCCCTGTCAAGCCGAAGCCAGACAAAACGAACCGTGCATTGAACAGCTCAATGGGTTGTCACCGGTTTACGGCGATCTCCTCCTGTTTGGGGCTTCTTCTTCTCCCCGTTTTCCGAGCCTTCGACCGAATCTTTTGCCAACACGGCCGGGGGACGCTGCAACGCGACCTCAAAGACTTCATCGATCCACTGTACCGGGCGGATGTCCAAGTGGTTCTTTATGTTGCCAGGGATCTCGGCGAGCTCCCGTTTGTTCTCCTCCGGTATGAGCACGGTCTTGATGCCACCGCGCAGCGCGGCCAAAAGCTTTTCCTTGAGCCCACCGATTGGAAGCACCTCACCACGCAAGGTGATCTCGCCGGTCATCGCCACGTCGGCACGCACCGGCACGCGTGTGAGGCTCGACACCAAGGCGGTGCACATGCCAACGCCCGCGCTCGGACCGTCCTTTGGCGTGGCGCCTTCGGGCACGTGGATGTGCACGTCGTTCTTCTGATAGAACTCGGGGTCGATGCCAAGCAGCTCGGTGCGGCTGCGCACCACGGTCAGCGCCGCGCGTATCGACTCCTGCATGACATCACCAAGCTGACCGGTGTAGGTGGACTTACCCTTACCCTGCATGATGGCCGCTTCGATGGTGAGCAGGTCTCCACCCACCTCGGTCCACGCCAAACCCGTGACCTGACCAATCCGGTCCTGCTCTTCGCGGCGGCCGTAGCGAAAACGCTTGACCCCAAGATATTTGGACAAGCCTTTTGGCGTGACCTTGATGGTGGTACCCACCGAATCGGAGATCTTGCGCACCACCTTTCTGCAAATCTTCGCGATCTCGCGCTCTACATTGCGCACTCCAGCCTCGCGGGTATAGAAACGGATGATGTCGCGAACGGTGTTCCGCGATACCTCCATCTCACCCTCTTTGAGCCCGTTGTTCTTGAGCTGCTTCGGGATCAGGTAGCGCTCGGCGATGTTGATCTTCTCGTCCTCGGTGTAGCCCGACAGGCGTATCACCTCCATGCGGTCGAGCAGGGGCGCCGGGATGTTCAGCGTGTTGGCGGTCGCCACAAACATCACGTCCGACAGATCGTAGTCGACCTCCAGATAATGGTCGTTGAAGGTGTGATTCTGCTCGGGGTCAAGCACTTCGAGCAGCGCCGACGAGGGGTCGCCACGGAAGTCCATCGACATCTTGTCGACCTCGTCTAGCAGAAACAGCGGGTTGCGTACGCCAACCTTTGTGAGGTTCTGGACGATCTTGCCGGGGAGCGCACCGATGTACGTGCGTCGGTGACCACGGATTTCCGCCTCATCGCGCACACCGCCAAGCGACATGCGCACGAACTTTCGGTTGGTCGCACGTGCGATGGATTGTCCGAGCGAGGTCTTGCCCACACCGGGTGGACCGACCAGACACAGGATGGGTCCTTTGAGCTTGCGCACGCGCTGCTGCACGGCCAAGTACTCGACGATGCGTTCCTTGACCTTCTCCAAGCCGTAGTGGTCTTGTTCGAGCACCTCTTCGGCCTTTTGCAGGTCATGGCGTATCTTGGTGCGTTTCTTCCAAGGCACACCCACCACCCAGTCGATATAGTTGCGCACAACCGTCGCTTCGGCCGACATCGGCGACATCATCTTCAGCTTCTTGAGCTCGGCCGTAACCTTCTTGTAGGCCTCCTTGGACATACCCGCCTTCTCAATGCGCGCGGTTAGCTCGTCCAAGTCGTTCGGCGAATCTTCCATATCGCCGAGTTCCTTTTGGATGGCCTTCATCTGCTCGTTCAAGTAGTACTCGCGCTGGCTCTTCTCCATCTGGCGCTTGACTCGGCCACGGATCCGCTTCTCGACCTGCATCAGGTCGATTTCCTCTTCCATGCGCGCGATGATGAGCTCGAGCCGCTGGGCGACGGTCTCGGTCTCCAGGATTTTTTGCTTTTGCTCGATGCGCACCGACAAGTGCGCGGCGATGGTGTCGGCAAGCCGGCTGGCATCGTCGATGCTCGAGAGCGAGGACAAGATCTCCGGCGGTACTTTCTTGTTCAGCTTCACGTAGTGCTCGAACTGCGCCAACGCCGAGCGCATCAGCACCTCCACCTCAGACTCGTCGAACTCAGCAACGGCGAAGGGCGTGACTTCCGCCTCGAAGTGCGAGTCCACACCGATAAAGCGCTGGATATGCGCCCGGTCGGTGCCTTCGACCAGCACCTTGACGGTGCCATCGGGGAGCTTTAAAAGCTGCAAAATGGTCGAGACGCAGCCAATACGGTAGATGTCCTCGACACCGGGGTCGTCTTGTGAGGCGTCCTTTTGCGCAACAAGCAGAATCTTCTTGTCCTGCTCCATCGCCTGGTCCAGCGCTTGGATGGATTTCTCACGTCCGACGAACAACGGGATGACCATGTGAGGGTAAACAACGACGTCGCGCAACGGCAATACGGCCAAGCGCGTCAGCGGTGCAGACGGTTCAACAGTGGGGTCCACAGGCTAGTTCCTCTTTCGGTTGGTATGGCCAGTCGATCGCGTTCAGGTGAACAGGGTGCGCGCACGCTCCCCTCTTCCCATATTGGACCACATACAGCAGATTTCAATGGGACCGGGCCAGTCTCAAACAGAAACTTCGAAAAAACGCCGGAGAGCTTAGTCGGACGCTGCCCGCTGCTTATCGCCCTCGTAGATGACAAGAGGATCGGATTCACCGCCAATTACGGCCTCGTCGACAACGACTTTGACGACACTCTCCATCGACGGCAAATCATACATGGTATCGAGCAAGACATGCTCCATTATGGAACGCAGCCCCCGCGCGCCGGTTTTTCGCTCCATCGCCTTGCGCGCGACGGCGCGTAGGGAATCCTCGCGGAACTCGACCTCGCAACCCTCCATCTCGAACAAGCGACGGTACTGCTTGGTAAGCGCATTCTTCGGCTCGGTCAGGATCTGCATGAGCTGCTGCTCATCGAGCTCATCCAAGGTGGCGACGATGGGCAAACGCCCGACAAACTCGGGGATGAGCCCGTACTGGATCAGGTCCTCGGGCTCGACGTCGCGTAGCACATCGCCAACGCGCTTTTTCTCGTCCTTGCTTTTGACGTTCGCGCCAAAGCCAATGCCGCCACGCTTCGACGACCGGTTTTCGATGATCTTTGGCAGCCCATCGAAGGCACCGCCGCAGATAAACAAGATGTTGGCGGTGTTGACCTGTAGAAACTCCTGCTGCGGGTGCTTGCGCCCGCCCTGCGGCGGGACCGAGGCGATGGTGCCCTCGATCAGCTTTAGCAGTGCCTGCTGCACGCCCTCGCCAGACACGTCGCGGGTGATGGAGGGGTTGTCCGACTTGCGCGAGATCTTATCTATCTCGTCGATGTAGACAATACCGGTCTGGGCCTTGTCGACGTCGTAGTCACACTTCTGCAACAGCTTCTGGATGATATTCTCGACGTCCTCACCCACATAACCGGCCTCGGTGAGCGTGGTCGCGTCGGCGATGGTAAAGGGCACGTTCAACAGCCGGGCCAGCGTCTCCGCCAGCAAGGTCTTGCCGCATCCGGTCGGTCCGATGAGAAGCACGTTGCTCTTGGAAAGCTCGACCTCGTCGACCTTGAGACCTGATTCGAGCCGCTTGTAGTGGTTGTACACGGCAACCGACAACACCTTCTTGGCGTGTGGCTGTCCGACGACGTAATCATTGAGTATCTGGCTGATCTCGTGGGGCGTGGGCAGCTTCGACCCCGTGCCGGCACCCGACTTCTCCTGAATCTCTTCGCGGATGATGTCGTTGCACAGATCGACACACTCGTCGCAGATAAACACGGACGGACCGGCTATGAGCTTGCGTACCTCATGCTGACTCTTCCCGCAGAATGAGCAGTAAAGCAGTCTGTCTCCGTCACCGCCTTTACCGTGTTTATCGTTACTCATAGCTCACCGTGGAATAAGGGGTCGGATTTCGCCAAACTGGGAGGCTTAGCCCGCACTACCCGCCTGGCGTTCAACCAAAACCCGGTCGATCAATCCATACTCTACCGCTTCGTCCGCGCCCAGGAAGTGATCCCGTTCCGTATCGACCTGGATCTTTTCCAGAGGCTGTCCCGTATGATTGGACAAAATCAAATTGAGACGTTCACGCGCGCGGAGAATTTCCTTCGCATGAATGTCGATGTCCGTCGCCTGGCCCTGAAAGCCCCCCAGCGGCTGATGGATCATCACCCGTGAGTGCGGCAGACAGTAGCGCTTGCCCTTGGTGCCCCCGCTGAGCAGCAGGGCACCCATGGATGCGGCTTGACCCACACACATGGTGCTCACATCGGGCTTGATGTATTGCATAGTGTCGTAGATGGCCAGCCCCGCGCTGACGGAGCCCCCGGGCGAGTTAATATATAAATGTATATCCTTATCGGGGTTCTCCGACTCAAGGAAGAGCAGCTGCGCAACCACCAGGTTTGCCACATGGTCATCCACGGGTCCGATCAAGAATACGACCCGCTCCTTCAACAGCCTGGAGTATATGTCGTACGCCCGCTCCCCGCGGGCAGACTGCTCGACCACCATCGGTACCAAGTTCAAGGCGTACATACCTTCCCTTTCCACCTTGCCGTTTGTCTCGGTCATGATGTGCGATTCAGTAAAGAGCTTAGACTAAACGTTACCCGAGCGCCCTCGGGCACCCATGTGTGGACCCCAGCCGTTACAACCGCTTCGAAGGCGACCTCAAATGGCTTCAACTCGACTCTCTGATTTGAGGCTGTGGCGATCACTAACCCGTTGAATCCTGGCCGGTAGTCTGCCCCGGATTCAAAAGCTCGTCAAACGACATCTGCTCGTCATCCGTTTCCGCCTGCTCCAGCACCCAGTCGACCACTTGGTCCTCCAGGACCACCGATTCCACCCCCGACAGACGCTCCGAGTCACCGTAGTACCAGCTCACGACTTTCTCGGGCTCGTCGTAGGTGGAGGCGAGCGCATCGATGCGCTCGCGCACCCGATCCGCGTCAGGCTTCAAGTCGTTGGACTTGACGATCTCGCCGAGCATCAGGCCCAGCGCCACGCGGCGTTTACTCTCGCGTTCGACGATCGTCGGGTCGAGCTCCAGCGACTTGATATCGACCCCGCGGTAAGACAGCTCCTCACTTTTTTGTGCCAAGAGTCGTTGGCTCTCCTGCTGCACCAATCCCTTGGGGATCTCGAAGCTGCCGGCCTCGAGCAGCGAGTCCATGACGTTCTGCTTGGTTTTGTTGCGCAGCGCGTCCGCGAGCTCACGCTCCATATTATTCCGCACCTCGGCCTTGAAGGCGTCTACGTCACCCTCGGCAACACCGAAGCTGCGCATGAATTCCTCGTCCACCTCGGGGATGACCGGCTCTTGTACCGTGTGCACGTGCATCTTGAACGATGCTTGGGCACCGGCGAGGTGCTCCGGGCGATAGGTCTCCGGTAAAGTGACGTCCACCTCCAAGTCCTGGCCCGCGGTGGCGCCTTCGAGTGCCTGCTCCAGACCGGCCATCATCTGCCCGCCGCCAATTTCGACCCCGACCTCCTTGGCGCTCCCGTTCTCGAGGGGCTCGCCGCCCACCGCGCCGGCGAAGTCCAACACCACCCGGTCGCCCTTGACCGCGGCGCGCTCCACCGGGTTCCAAGTACGGCGCTGCTTGCGCAAGGTCTCGATCATTTTCTCGATGTCAGCATCGGAAACCTCCGCCGACGGCTTCTTGACCTTGAGCGTGCTGGCCGCGGGCATCTGCACCTCGGGGAAGACCTCGAAGGTCGCTTCATACGCGACGCCCTCCCCCGGCTCGGCCGCGACCTCATCGATTCGCGGGCTGCCCGCGGGGTGCAAGTTTTCCTGCACCACGGCATCGTAAAAGCTTGAGCGCACGACTTCGCCGACCACCTCGTCGCGCACCTGCCGACCATAACGTTGAGCCACGACCTTGAGCGGCACCTTGCCGGGCCTAAACCCCGGAATGCGAACCGACTGGGCCATGTTGCGCAGACGGTCGCTCACCTCCCCCTCTACACGCTCCTCGGGGATGGCCACCTTCATGCGGCGCTCGAGCCCGGCGCTGCTCTCCACAGTTACCTCCATCAACTCAGACCTCACCCTTTGTTTTGGCTACTGCCATTATGATCGACAGCCGCGTTGTGTGTCTCGCCCTGGTGCGAAAGGAGAGACTCGAACTCTCACGGGTTACCCCACTGGCACCTAAAGCCAGCGCGTCTACCAATTCCGCCACTTTCGCCCGACTCCCAACGGCAGATTATACAAGTACACTGTTCACCCGCGTAACCCCGGACGACGGGTTTTATTCACCCACAAATCCACGGGCCGGCGGTGCCTTATATTGCAGATTGTCGCAGTCCAGGCGCCGATGCCATGATGCCGATCAACGCCGGCACATTTCGCCCCGGCGCCAACGGGTCGTGCTCCAATACACCATGAGAAAGTCCACACCGAAGCCATCGCCGAGCACACCACCCCGCCTCGCCTTGCTTGCCGCCATCTGCTTGTTCGCATCCACCACGGCGGCGCTCGCGGCGCAAGCAACCGCCGGTGCGACCTCGGCCCCCCAAGCACGCGAGCAGCGCGAAGAGGCGTACGAAGCCGCGCGCACCGAGGCGCGCCGATGGCTGGACGGACTGGAGGTTGACGCCGTCGCGCTCAACAACCGCGGCATGAAGGGGCAAAAGAAACTCGCCGAAATCATGGACATATATTTGTTTCTGGAAATGACTTCTGAGCCGCAAGCCCGGGCGCGTATAAATCGGCGTGTCGCCGAGCTCACGCGCCAGACCGAAGACGACGCGTACCACAACATGCAGGTGTGCCCCGACCAGGAGTTCAAGCAAAACAGCATGTCTTATCTACGCGTCATGTGGCTGATGCGAGAGTTCGAGCTCGACACGACACGCTATGAGCGTGAGCTCGCGGCGGTAAAACCCCGCATGGATGGGCATCTCTCGGCGCGCGGAGTATGGCAGCGCGCGATGTTTGCCCAGTACTACGAACGCTTTGGTATGCGCAAACCGAGCGTGATCCGCGATGGGAACCTGCGCGCCGGCGTGGTCAGACGCAAGACGCCGATCGACGACTATGACCGAAAGAGCTCGTACCAACTCACCCACGAGGTATTCGTGGCATTCGACTATGGCTATGCGCGAGAGACCACGGCGTTCAGCGATAAGGACCTCCAGTATCTCGAGACCACCTTACCGGCGCTGCTCGCAGGCACGCTCGCACGCCGCGACACCGACCTGGCGAGCGAGCTCATGAGCGCCATGGTCATGCTTGGCTGGCGCACCCATACCACGGTGACGCGAGCGCTCGACCATTTGTTGACGTCTCAGAATGCGAACGGGAGCTGGGGACACTACGAGGCCGCGCGTTCGCGCTATGGCGACTACGTGGAGCAGAACTTCTACTTGCACACGACCGGTGCCGCGCTGCGCGCGCTGGTCGGCTACTTCGAAGCGGGGGGCAGACCTGTTGTTTCCGACCCGGCCCCGGGGGAGTAAAGGCCCCATGTCTAACGAGTAACCCGTCCCCGAATTTAGTCTTGTTGGCGGGTGACGCTCTCGAGAACGATGGCTTTGTGTGTAAAAACCAGCTTGTCGCCCTCTTTCTGAAGGTTAAACTTGATCTCCAGCTTCAATGTACGGTCGCCCGAAATCACGAACTCCGAACGGCTGACCTCATCGACCAGCGCCGACCCCAGCTCCTCGCCGACGGTGTGCTCGATGGGCTCGCCGATGAGCGTGTCCGTCCCCGCTTGATTGAGCATCCCAGTCAGCAGCACACTGTTCCCAGACGGCACCCCGGCACCCGAAACAGTCGTGAAAAACCCCTTGAGCTCCACACGGGCAAACAAGAGACCGATTGGACCGGTCCCGTAATGGTCCTCCACGCTGATGCTGCGTTCGCCGAGTCCCGACCCCGTCGAAATGATCGTGAAGTCCTCGAACACCAGAAAGTTCTTACGCCATGTCGCTGAGCAGATCCTGGGTGTTTTCCCCGTTTCCGTGGGCGCGATACGAAACCCATCGTATTCCCCCTCGACGTTGACGCAACCACCGCCCGCGGCGTCAACTTCGACCTGGACGGTGCCCAATTTCACGGTAATGGCATGCGTTGCACCACTCAGCAACAGCGTCGACATACAAAAAAGTTTGCACAGGCTCAGTCTTCTGGACATAGTTTTTCTCATAAGGACACGCTGCGGGTATCGGATAGTGATAGCCTACGGCAAGCCGGGGGTCGGGCCAAGAGACCCCATCACATTTCGTTGCTCCACAAGCTGAGCGCGACCGCGCGCCGGTCGTGACCGCTGCGCCGCTCGCCGCGTCGGTGCCGCTTGCGTCGGCCCGGGCTGCGACGCCCCGCGCTCCCGCGCCCGGCCCGCCGGCGCTCACCAAGGCGGCGTTCGTCGCCCCGGCGCTCCTGCTCGCGACGCTCGCCAACACGCCGCTCGGGACCCAGATAAGGTTCGGTCTGGAGCGAGGACTCGATACGAAAGTTGACGCCATCGAGCAAGTCCAGCGGTAAGGACGAGTCTTTGAGGTCCACTGAGACGATGGCGTAGCCTGTGGACTCGCCGGTGACGCCATCGCGCATGATATTTGCGGATTCCACCTTGCCGAACGCCGTGAACAAGCGTTGCAGATCGGCCACCGACGCGTTACGCGACAGATTGCGTAAGCGAATCTTCATACTCCTACACCTCGCCTCAGCAGGTCAGCCCACGGGTCTCTCAGCCGTCAATGACGGTTAATTGTTGTAATACTGAGGGTAGTCCTCGAATTCCGGTGTCGTCAGACAGTCCCTGACGATCACGGAGCAGTGTCGTGGGTTGTCCACCACCTCGCCGTCGACATCGACATAGCGTACTTCTTGCACAACGCCGGTAAACATCTCGAACACGGCCTGACAAAAGCCGACACCCCCCTTCTTCGTTTGTGGCCCAAGGTTGCTCGTGATCATGAAACCGCTGGCATCGCGGCGTGCAAAGAACGACACCTCTTGGTTTTGCTTGGATTTGATAATCTCGCGGCCCGGCGCACCGGCACACGCGAAGATCTCCGTGGTGCTGCGCCCGACAAGCTCTTGCTGCGCCTGCTCGGCCAGCTCACGGTTGCCGGCGCAACCCGAAACGGTAATGCCGAGCAACGCAACGGCGGGAAGTGCGAGACAGCGCAGTCGTCCGGGCATTATCTGGCTCCGTTGGGAATCCGCCCATTCTAGCGGCAAAGTTTCTGCGGATCAGTACCATAGTACGGCCGCTCCGTTTGGAGCGGCCGTGTTTGACAGGTGAATGATTGTATCGGTGCCGTGCGCCAAGCGCTCGGCTAACGCAGGTTGGATTGAGCTGTGCCCTAGCGGGCGGACTTCGGAGCCGAGTGGGACTGCTCCATGATTTGCGTGGGAACGGGTGCGGGTCGAATCCGTGGGTTGCGGTGCCCGCGTACCACGCTTTCAATGTTTGGCTTCGGCGCCTTCTCCGTGTCGCAGGTGTGCTGCGTCAAGAGCCAACGAAGTTCGGGGGTCAAATCGACGGGCTTGTCCATGGTCAGTCTCGGCGGCTGCGAAAGTGGGGTGAGCATGCGCCATTCCCCGCCAGGCCGCTGTGGGAAAACTCACGCCGGCGCCAAAACTAGTCCTTGAGCGCCAGCAGGGCTCTTGCCGTGCGCCTGCGCTAGGACAAGCGGTCGAGCCTTTTTGCCATCTCGTCGAAGGGGTCGCTCGGTACGCTGCTAGCTCCAGCCGCACCCGTGTATTCGTCGAGGTCACGGGTCAACTTGTCCAGGAGACGGTTGGTCTGCCCGAGGTCCGCGTGCAAGGCGTCCAAACGGGTGTTGGCTTGCCGGAGCTGGCTACGTACCGAGGCGAACAAGGCCAGACAAACGATCGACATCAGCGCCACGATAACGCACAAGGCAAGCAGCAACACCGCCGGCGCGTTCTCCCGTTGGAGAAGTGCCGCAAAGTTGAAGAGTTCACTATCCATAGATACCCCCGCTTGCATTGTGGCCCTGCACATGGGGGATAACAAGCGCTGGAAGAGTGCAGCGAAACCGTCTGCGAGCGAGCGTCGTGCCGGCCATGGTGCGCGCGGCGCGGCGCGCCCGCGCTGAGAATAAAGCGGCGGCGGCGGATGTGTGGTAATTTTTTCGGGTGAGTAATGCAAGCAATTCGGTGCGCTGTCTGGCGCTGGTCCTGCTCACCAGCGTGGTGGTCTCGTGCACCCCCCCTCCTCCCGGTCCCGGACCGCTTAGCTTTGCGGCCAGCGCGCCCGACGGGACGCCGGTATTGCTCACCGGTATCATCTCCAAACCCGAGCGCGGCGACGGTCCCTTTGCGGCCGCCGTGCTGTTGCCGTCTTGCGAAGGCCTCTCGCCGCATCGCGACGACCCGTGGGTTGAGCGGCTCAACGCCTGGGGTTTCGTTACTCTGCAGGTGGATAGCTTTACGCTCCGCGGTTACAAGGAGGGGATTTGTCAGGCGCCCGCGGCGGTGACGCCGAGGCTTCGCGCGCGGGACGCTCACGCGGCGAAGGCGCTCTTGGCAGAGCTCCCCTATGTTGACCCGGAGCGCATTGTGCTGGTGGGTTGGGCACACGGCGCATGGAGCACGCTCATCGCGCTGAGCGAGACGCCGGCGCTCGGTGGCGAAGAGGCGCTAGCCGACGACGCGGAACCAGGGAGCGAAGAGACGCCGGTTGAGCAGGAGGCCTATGTCCCTCCATTCAGGGCGGGTGTCGCCTTTTATCCGTGGTGCGAGCCCGCAACCACGATTTATGTCCCGCTGCTCATACTCAGCGGCGAGCTCGACGATTGGACACCACCGTACCGCTGCATAAAGATGAAGGAGCTATCGCCCGCGGAGATCGTCGTCGAGATCTACTCGGGTGCCTACCACGACTTCGACGTGCGCGGGCGCGATAAGCTCTTCGAGGGGCGCCGGCTCAAGTTTGACCAGGCGGCGACCGAGAAAGCCACGCAGGTCATGGAAGAATTCTTGATATTTCAGATCAACTAATAGATTTATGATACTGATTTATATGACCCAAGAACCAACGGTCCCGCCAGGCATACTTATCCCAGCCATTGTTGCCTCCATCCGGTTTCGACGCCTGCATTCCACATCAAACCGGTCACCGGTCGCTTAGACTCTTTCCAATGTGTCATTTCACACAGCGCTATCCGCGGCCGATAGGCAATATACGAACCATGCAGTGAGCGACTCCCCTTTCGCACACTGCACTTCCTCCCCGATTCGCCCCGCACCCCCCGCGGGGCGATTTTTTTTGCCCCCGAATACCGAGGCATCGCGCAGTAGCTAACGTCTAACAAGCGCGCTTTCTTCGGGCATATCCACCCAAAGACCAATGCGGGAAAAGCTTCGCCGCGTTCACACTCATACCTCCGCCCACATGCGCAACAAGTTGGCGTGGCATCTTTGAATCAACTTTCCGCGGGGCCCCAATTGAAACGCAGGCTCGGCATCCCGCAAAACACTGCCGAGTTCAAACAACAATCGTCGACGCTCGGGTCTTCGGACAACGCTTTGCATCCAAACCAGCGCCACTTGGCGTTGGCCTTTTGTCACGGGGCTAACGCCGTGAATCAATTCGGATGGAAACACCAGACCTTCACCGGGCTGGCCTCGATAGGACATGAGCCCGCCATCCGTCAAAAGCGACAACTCGCCTCCCTCATACTCTTCGGGCCCGCAAAGCGATATCGTCAGTGAAACGTCTGCACGGAGCAGCCGGGCGCCACCCATCAGCGCATTGTCCATATGCTCGCCGTACACCATGCCGGGCTCGTAACGGGCAAAGAGTGGTGGTAGCAAGCGCTTTGGATACGCCACTTCCGCCAGCGCGCGGTTTGCCTGAAGCGCTTCTACCAGCAACGCACCGGCTTCACGCCCAACCTCGTTCTCCGGCCCAAGCTGTTGGTTGTACTTGACCACTCTCGCGAGCGCGCCTGCAGTATTGTCACCGCTTCGAAATTCGGCGTCCTGGAGCATCTCACGCAGACGAGACACCAGCTCAGCCGATAGTAGTTCGCTTAGACGCACGATCATGTCAGCGGTCCCAAACCGTTCTTCAGCTCGTTTGCCATGTTGCCGCGATGACCGGCGCCAGATGGTCAAAAAGCTCTTGAGGAAGCGTCACATCGGTTGCGGCCGGCGGTGCGAAGGCCGCCATGGCATCGACAAGCCGAGCCACTTGCGACTCGAGCAGCATCGCCCCGTCGTCGGTCTGTATCGATTCCAAACGGTTTCTGCTGTGCAGATACCAATCCTCGACGGTAATGCCATCCGGAGAGCCGACGATGTCTACATGAAGGTCATCGTTGAGGCGTGTAAGCCAAAGCTGCTGCTTAGTGATGCCGTCCCCGAAGCGCAAAACATCGTCTCTGCCACCAAACTCGACCAACGTGTCATGACCTCCACCGCGTTCCACGCTGTAGCTGTCACTCCCCCGCCCGCCAATGAGTCTATCGCGACCCAAGCCGCCGGTGAGGGCATCGGCTCCGGCACCACCGTTTAGCACATCGTCACCCGACCCACCGTTGAGAATATCGGCAGCCGACCCACCTTCCAGAACGTCATCGCCGGCGCCACCGTTGAGCGTATCAGCGCCGCCGCCACCCCTTAGGAAGTCGACGCCCTCATCGCCAGTCAGCACATCAGCACCGGCACCGCCGTCCAACGCATCATCACCCTCACCGCCAAACAGATAATCGTTTCCGCTGTTTCCACGAACAGTGTCATTACCAGCGCCACCGTCTAGACGGTCGGCTTGCGAGTTTCCGGATACCGTGTCATCCCCAGGACCACCCACAATGAGATCAGCCCCCGCACCGCCGATTAGGTCATCATTCCCGTGGTCCCCATACAGGGTATCGTCGCCGCTAGCGCCGTTAAGCTCATCGTCACCAAAGCCGCCGTACATGACGTCTGCTCCGCGCCGACCCGCGAGCCTGTCGGCACTTAGCGTACCGACGAGGACATCATCGCCGCTGCTGCCGGTGAGCGGCCCACCCTCGACGACGGACAAGGTGAAACTATCAGTGACGCTCAACCCTCCGTTGTCAGTGGCCACAATCCCGATTCGTATGTCGCCGCTTCCGCCAGGAGGTGGCAGACCGCTGAGTGTGTTTGTCGCTTCATCGAAGTGCATCCATGCAGGCAGAACCCCGCCGTCCGCTCCGCCGGCCGATAACGCCAGCGGGTTGTCGTCCGGGTCGATGAACGTGTCAAACGGGATCGGGAGATGGAATGCGCCCTGCTCGGCCGCCGAGCGCGGTCCGATAGGTGTGAGCACTCGCGGTGGTAGATTCGAGTCGGACACTTGAAGATTGAAGCTGTCGCTAGCGGACAGTCCACCAAGATCCGTTGCTGTGACGAGGATCTCGACTTCCCCCGGCATCGTTGGGGTGCCCGAGAAAGTCCGGGTCTGCGCATCGAACCCAATCCAAGACGGCAACTCATTACCGTTTGCCTGTGCGGCATCGAGACTGAACAGATCACCATCGTCTGGGTCGGCAAATACGTTTCCAGGAAGCTCGAAGCTAAACATCGCATCTGCTCGAGCAGATTGGTCGAGAAGCGGGTTGACCAACACCGGCGACGTGTTCTGTACGATGGCGGAGGCCGAAATGTCATCACCGGTTCGTGTAAGAAAAATTGACCCACCCTCCCCGTCGTCCACAGGGAAGCGGAAAACCTCGATTTCGTTGTCGGGCGAAGCAAACCACTGCTCGACCCGCGTGCTCCCAGCCACATTGATGACTAGGTCGTCACCCTCGCGAAGGACTTGTACTTCGTCTGCTGGCAGTGTCAGATTCGGAGCGTAGCTAAACTCCAGGGTATCAAAACCGCCGCTATCGACTATGTAGGTTTCGCCGCCGCCGACAAGGAATACATCGTCCCCAGCGCCTCCCGATAGGCTACCCGTACCCAAACCGCTATCTAGGAGATCGGCGCCTGAACCACCTGTTAGCTCGTCGGCACCGGGGCCGCCCTTGAGCACGTCGTCCCCGCCACCACCACTGAGCCGGTCATCGTGGTCTCCACCATAGAGATGGTCATCACCTTCACCGCCGCTTAGCCGGTCATGCCCAGCCAACGCAAAGACGAAATCGTCACCTTCCCCGCCGCTCAAGATATCGGCGCCGGCCGTGCCGACTAACACATCTGCGCTCGAAGTTGCAGCTGTATCGACCAAGTCGAGCAGCTGCTTCTGGTTAAGCACTTTCCCATCGCCAAAACCATAGGTTGTCTCGTCGCTGATTCGGGTCTGTCCCTCGGCAAGACCATAAGCAGGCACTAATTCATCGAGCCAGCTCAGAGCCCAGAACGGCGTGACCACACGGTCGGCGGTGCCATACTGGATCGCGAGGTCGAAGCTTGCTCTGTAGTCACGCTCGGGGCCGGCGACGTAGCGAACCGTCACATTGTCGGTGCTGATACCCGCTGCGAACTGCAAGTGGTTAGCGCCGTTCGGGTCGAGAAGGAAATCGCTCCCGTCACCTGCCTCGAAGACATAAGTATCGTTTCCGTATGCACGGTCGATGACAAAGCTCTCGGCGACGTCGGGGGAGCCGGTCAGGATATCGTCACCGGGTCCGCCCACGATCGTGTCGTTCCCAGCATATCCGATTAGGTAGTCATCGCCGGCGCCACCCATGAGGTCATCGGGCCGTTGGCTACCCTTGATGCGGTCATGTCCTTCCCCACCAAAGGCGACCATCCTGTTGGGTCCCCTACCCTCGATGGTGTCATCGCCCGACAATGCAAAAACAACGCGCGAGAGCGAGGAGACGTCCGTCGCGGCAGAGATGACGTCGTTGCCCCCCGTACCCAGCGTCGAAAAGCTGGGCAGCCGGTCTAAATGCGCTGCAATAACCGTTGGACCCAGCTGCATAAACGGCATGGAGTCGCTGTTCCAGAACTCGAAGCGCTCGATTGTGTAATCTGGGGCAGAAAACCAATCCTGGACGAGTACACGGTTCTCGTTTGGCAGATCGATGGCGAGGCTGGGCCCGACTCGATAGACGGTTGTTAGCTCTAACGCCCCTTGCACTTCCTCCGGGGTATCGCAGAATCCATCATCGCAGCTCAACACACCGGCGACACTCGAGAAGGCGATGGCATCGATGCCTCCGTGGTCGTGTACCACGTCGATTCCAAAACCCTCAGAGAACACGTAGCGGTCGTTACCTTCAACATCGATAAGACGGTCCCCTCCGCGGCCACCCACAAGCAAATCGTCGCCTTCGCCCCCTTCCAGCAAATCATCATCGCCTTGTCCGAAAAGCGAATCGTTGCCCATGCCGCCATGGATTGAATCGCGTCCTGAATTACCGTTGATATCGTCGTTACCTGCTGCACCATTGATGAGGTCTTCACCATGCCCTGCAATGACTAAATCATCGCCAGGGCCGGCATCGATGATGTCATCGCCTCCAAACCCAAGAATTTCATCGCTGCCACCGAGACCGAGTATCAGGTCCGACGTGTCAAAAGCTTCGAGCACGTCCTCCCTGCCGGTCCCGACCAAGGTTTCGCCCGCCGGCATGTCGGGAACGACCGCCAACACGAAGCCCGCCGTCGCTGTCAAACCGCTTGGGTCCGTCGCCAAAACCTCCAACTCGAACAGACCCTCATCCGCCTTGCCTGGGGTGCCAGTGAGCTCGTTCGTACCAGCATCAAAGTCCAACCATGCGGGAAGCGGCCGGTGATCAGACAGCGTCACCATAAGGTTCAACGTGTCGTCCGCATTCTCATCCGTGAAGGTCTGCTGAGGGACCTTGAACCAAAAGTGGGTGCCCGACCGGGCGGCCAGGTTGGGCAACGCTTGGTTGACATGTGGCGCGATGTCGGGGTTCCCGACTTTCAACTCAAAAGACGTTGTAGCGCTTAGCTCACCGCGGTCGGTGGCAGTGACTGCGATCGGCCACACAGAAGTCTGTTCCGCCGTAGCGAGACCGGTGAAGCGTCGCGTCATTGGGTCGAAACTAAGCCATGACGGTAACGCGAGACCGTTGGCCAGCTCTGCACGTATTGTAACGACGTCGAGCAAATCATCCTCGAAGACGTTGCCAGGCAGATCGAACTCAAAGGGGGCATCTAAGCCCACCGCGACGTCGCTTAGCGGACGAACGACGGTGGGTGCATTGTTCGGATATCCAAGGACACCATCTGCCGTCACGATCGTTTCGATCCAACCCGAATCCGTATAGTGCCCGAAAAGCCGCACTTGTCCGCGAACCTCGGGACCGACGACATCTGAGCGCATGAATACGTCGAGCACCAAATCGCGCCCGGCTCTGTGGATGCTTTCTATTTCGGGCGTAATGTATTTGGGCCCTAGCTCGGGAGGGAGGTCCAGCTGAACACGCTCCAAAGACAGCGTATCGCGGCCGCCGGTGTCCTCAACGGTCAGGTCAAACCCATCGGCAACTGTGGGGTCGAGCCGATATGTCGTAACCCCACTCGCTCCGGTGGTCCGAAGTGCCTGTGAGAGGTCATGATCGTCGAGGTCGAACTCGTGGCCCGCCGTCTCCCAAACCGTTCCGTCCGCGAACGAAATGGACTCGACACGGTGGGCAGGGTCATCCCAATGCAAGACGCTCAATGCGTCGCTACTAAGCATGGGCAACGGCGCGCCACCGGTCGTACCATTATCCAAGGCCCGCAGCTCTAGAGCCCCGTCTCTCGAGGACAGGGCCAAGTCGAGCGGTGCTATGCCACCACCAAAACGGATGTGGTCGGTGCCTGCCAGGTCGAAAACCGTGTCGCTGCCGCCTCCACGCTCGAATATATAGGTGTCGTCACCCAAGCCACCCTCGAGCATATCGTCATCGCGCCCACCATCGAGTTCATCGTTACCGTCTTGTCCAAACAGCATGTCCTCTTGCGTACCACCACGCAGCACGTCATTGCCTGCCGGCTCGTCCACGTCCTGATGTCGTCGGAAGATGAGGGTGAAGCTGTTCCCGTCATCGGCGGTGCCGCTAAAGAGTAGAGTGTTGTCACTTTCGTAGGTCTGGCTTGACCGGTCTCCATAGATCACATCAGCGTCGGCGCCACCATCCAGCACATCGTTGCCAGCCTCACCTTCGATACGATCCGAACCGGCGCCACCGCGCAGCAGGTCATCGCCCGCGCCACCAAATAGCCGGTCTAGACCTTCACCACCTTCCAGGATGTCATTGCCGGCAGCCGACGATTCTTCGAGGACGGCAAACGCACCACCCACAGGTGATGACCGTATTGTGTGAATCGTTTGAGCCGCGCCATCCCAAACACCCAGGAGACCCGCCGCGTCCCCGTAGATCTCGTCATTCCCAGCACCGCCTGCGAGGAAATCATCACCCGCCCCGCCCAAGACAACATCAGAACCCTCAACGCCAAACGCTGCATCGCGGTCAGCATGACCGTCCAACCAATCATTACCTGCCTGGCCGACCAGCACATCTTCACCCGCGTTTCCAAAAACCGAGTCGTGACCGTCGCCGCCTTCGACGGTGTCCGCGCCCGGTCCTCCATCAACAAAATCGTTGCCTAGCCCCGTCTCTACGCTGGCGCCCTCATCTGGGTTCGCCAGCTCCCCCGTGCCTGCCGCTTCAACACCAAGCCGCACGATGTCGTCACCAGCGCCGCTACTGACACGCACACCCGGATACGCGACGGAGCGCACGTTCACGACGTCTGCGCCTTCATACGTCGTCACTAATTCGTACGGGCCTGGATAAGACATGCTGCCAACTTGCAAAGTGTCCGCTTGCGCCGTCCCCTCGAGCACGTTAACGGTTGTTGGCGCCGGCGCGACCTCGGCGAGAGTTATCCCGAGCTCACCACGGCTGTAGGCCAAAATTGCGACCACGCCTCCTTGCACGGGTTGGGTGACCTCCAAGGTATTCACGCCGCCAGAGTGATGATAGATGAGCTCTCCATCGTCTGTGCGAAAGTACGGTGTTGTGCTTATTCGAGTGGCACTCGCGAGTTGGATGTCGTCCCAAACAACTCGACCGACCCCGTCACTGTCGATAACCGTATCTCCTGGAGTGACCTGATAGGTATCGTCCCCCACACCACCGTCGAGCACGTCCTCTCCAGCCCCGCCGTCTAGTAGATCGTCTCCGGTGCTACCGAACAGAGCATCAGCGCCATCGCCACCATAAAGATGGTCGCCACCACCTCCGCCGGTGAGCACCTCGGAACGGCCGGTACCAAAACGCACCTGCGGCTGGCCCCCACCAGACGCCCCGATCATCTGGCCACTCGATCGGTCCTTGAAGAAGCGCTCGGTTGCGACGGCGGCGTCGAATCCTTCGGGGTCGGTGTTTTGCGCCAAGGTCAAGAACAGAAATTCTGCACGGTCCTCGATGTAGTGGGCCGAAAGCCCGTCCAGACGTCCATCAAGATTAAACGGCGCGTAAAGGGTCTCATCGCCCTCCACGACGAACGGATTGAGCTCGAGCAATGCGTGTCGGTAAGCGAGTGATGTCTCGGCCCTTGTCGCGAGGTCAGCCGCGGAAACAGACGCGATACCTCTGATGGATAACGCTGCCGAGGTCGCCGCAACGGATTGGAGCTGGCGGATGTTCTGATGCAGCTGTTCGCGAACCGGCAAATCTCCAAACCCCAGAGTCCCGTCGAGGAATGGCGTCGGGACGAACGCATCTGGACCGAGGATGATTTTTCTCAACGCATCGAGTGCAAGCTCGAGTGAGTCAACCTCGGCGCGGCCCACGGGAAGAACGCTATTCTCGGCACGCGACGCCGAGGCTGCCGCGAAGATCGACTCTATGTCGCTTCTCTCAAGGTTCGCATCCACGGCTTGGAATGCATTCATGACGGACAGGGAGTCCACTATCAGTACAATGCTATGCGTGGTTCCAAAATTGCCCGCCAAACCCCACAGACCCCCGCCTCCAGTGATGTCTGGCTGATCCTCGATAAACACGCTTGTGGGAGATGCGTTGATGCCCGAGTTGGCTACGATTTCCTGGTCGTCATGGGTAGCGTGACCAAAGAGCTGCGTAATCTTTACCGCAGCCTCGGCAGCGATGCCACTTCTTGCGCTTACTTCGTGACTGTCGAGCAATCCCAGCGTGTCGAAGCGACGATTTGTTTCGATGAGCGCCCATTGGTGTCGCACATCGAGATACAAGCTCTCGTCATCGGACGGCATTGGCTGACCGGTCACCGCCATCGCAGCTTCCCACGCGCTGCGATACGGGTCCAGCTCATCCGGAATCAGCCCCGCACTCGGGTCGGCCCGCACGTCGCGGTAGTAAGCAATCATCGCTGCCAGCCCTCCCACACCTGCGTCGAAGTCACCGCGACCCGCCCCGTTGAAAATATAGGTATGCTCGACGTCCGCCGTATGGAGCTCGGTGAATACGGTGGCCAAGTGACCGCTCAATGAGTAACCCGTGACATTGAGCTTTGCACCCGGAGGCAGTAATTCTTTCACCTCGGCGTAATAGGCCTCCATGCTTGCGAGCTGTCCAAGCGCAAAACCAGTTTCCGCGAGCTCGCCGTCCGCACCGATGAACGTACCAGACGCCAGGTCGAATACGGCGCCATCACGTTCGAAGTCACCGCCGTTGATGCGGTCGCGAAACTCGGTGCTACGCATTGCCAGCGTATAGCTGTATATCGGGTTGCCGCTGGTATCTTTCTTCTGGAGCAAGGTTGCCGAGAAACCGCTCGCATCGTTGGGCTGGTGGTCTACGATTTCGTATCGGTCGGTGAAGGCCTCCGCTTGCACCGCAACCATGCGCGTGGGGTGCTCGGTCGGCAGTGGCACGGGCGCGTCGAACCGATTCACGCCGTCTACCAACTGCGCTTCTACCAGGTCAATGCGGGAGAAGTCATCGATCCCATCGAGGTGGCTCTCGGCAGCCAACTGCTGCAGCGCAAAGTCCAGCCAGACAGATGTTTCGTTCGCCATTTCACAACTCCCTGTGCTTGGCTATAGGTTCAGAATTCGCCGGGTTTCAACACCTTGCTTACAAACTCAAAAACATCCTCAGCATCCTTTGGCCAGCTGGGGCACAACAAACCACTCTTCCACCACACGTGTCCCCGGTGCTCGCTCCATTGGTATCCACGCCAAAGCGCAAGGATTTCATTGGTCTTCAGATCGAGGACAATGAGCTCGCCACCGGCTATCCCGTGCTCCCTGTCACGCGGGCGCTGCACCTCGCGCCACATGTAGCCGTACCGGCTGATGAGCTTGTTCGCATGGCGCTTTGTCATCGTCCGCTTGTTGTGTCGATCGTAGCCCGAATACTGGATATAGCGGGCATCGGGTGGTGCTTGCGAGAAGAACGACGCATGGTAGTACTCTCTCTGTGTCTCGTGCCGCGGCCGCTCGTAAAGGGTGGTCTCAAAGGTCTGGAAACGGCCTTCCCCAACGAAAGCAAAACCGGGGTAGTACGCTTCTCCCGTCGTATATCCGTACGGGTCGGGCATGACATAGCGGTCGGCCAGCTCTAGGTCGGACGCTATCAATCGTGGCCGCATTTGGAACACGCTATGTACACCTTCTGCTGTGCGGTAGATGAATTGCCCAGCCTCCTTGTCGCATAGATAGTCGAAGTATTTCTTAGCACTGAGCCAGGGATGTGCACCTAGATTTTCGGGAAGCGTAGGAAAACTCGGTGGCGGAACCTCGGCGTACGGGAAGTGTGGTGGCAGCTCGTGCCGTCGCAGGAGATACCTCTCACAGGTCAGGTCCTGGACCTTTCGGCCGACCCTGCATTTGCGGTATTCATCAGGGTCATATAGCTCACCGAACTCGAGACGACGTTTCGGGTCGAACGGTTCGACCGTTGCCGCTTTAGACGTGTCCGTCCCCGTGCCCGTAATTGGCCCGAGGAGCAGACCCAAGGCGAACAGTGAATGGGCGAGTTTGAATTCGTACACCTTGTCGCTTCTCACGACCCCTACCTACACAACACTGGGGCAGCTGAGAATACCGAAGGTGTAGAGTACGCCTAGTCTTTGGACGCTTAGGATTTGTAGGCGATCGAGTCAATTTCTGTAGGCGCTCGCCTAAGGCTAGCGACCCGACTGTACGCTATTCGCCTGAGATTCAGATACTTGAAACAAGCGACCGCGATTGCCACCAGCAGCATTTTTTCTCTGCTCGCCCTGGCTTCCCTGCCCGCACCCCAGCCAGCCGGGCCACCCGTCAAGAAAAGCCCCGCGGGTTATTGTTACTCCAAGGGTGACAAGCACTACGACCGCCTCACCAAGTTCACGCCCTACGCCACGCTCGAGGCGTGTCTCAAGAGCGGGGGACGCTTGCGTCGCGTGGTCGACCACTAGCTTTGGGTGGAACGGCTTTACTAGCCAACCGATGGGGACCCGAAGGTCCAGCCATTGTCTCTGGCTTTTGGAACATGGCACACTCATTCTCGTCCTGACACCGCCGTTCAGGGACTATTGAGGGCGGGGCGAGAATCCCGACCCGGGAGGTCTACGGATGCTTGCAGTTGACCGCATTACCCCGGCGATTGGCGCCGAGCTGTCCGGGCTCGACTTCTCACGTCCGATCCCGCCCGAGGTGCATGATGCAATCTATCGCGCCCTGCTCGACCACCTGGTGGTCTTCGTGCGCGGTTGCGACATCACGCCAAAGGCGCATCTCGCCTTCGCCCAGAGCTTTGGTGACCTGGATGAACCGCATCCGCTCTATCCGCACGTGGCAGGCTTCGAGAACATCGTACTGCTCGAGAACGACTCGAGCATGCCGCCCGACACCAACAGTTGGCACACCGACTTGACCTTCAAGGCAGAGCAGCCCTTCGCCTCGATTCTCGTTGCGCGCCATGTGCCCCCGACCGGAGGCGACACGATGTGGTCAAGCTGCTACGCCGCCTACGACCGCTTGCCCGACGGGATGAAGCGCGATCTGGAGGGGCTCGAAGCCATCCACGACCTGGGGGACTTTCGCAACGACTTCGCTGGCGCCCAGGGCGGGAAGACCGGCCCTGAACGTCTCGACGAGGGGGTGACTCGCTTTGGTCACAACATTCGCCCATTGGTCGGGCAGCATCCGGTCACCGGGCGCAAATATTTGAACTTCAACGAGGCCTTCGTAAGCCACATCGTCGGCCTCACGACCAACGAGGCCAATGCGCTAAAGACCTACCTCGCCAACCACATGAACAAGCCGGAGGACCAACTGCGGTGGCGGTGGTCGAACGGCGACCTGGCCATGTGGGACAACCGGGTCACCATGCACTACGCGGTCGCCGACTACTTGCCCGAGTACCGCTGCATGAACCGGATCACCGTCATCCGCGACCGCCGCACGTCAGGCGCAGACGTCGCCGCCTAATGCCGTTTCTAGCGGGTGGGAGCCGCTAGGCTAGAATTCCCATGGCAGCCAAGGAAGCGGTGGGAGGCGCCGCACGAGACGTGAAGGCATTGCTAGGATTCTTTCTCGGCGCCGCATTGCTTTTGGCGCAGGTCGTCGCTGTATTCGTATTCACGGGTCTGGCGTCGGTCGGCTACTCGTACATGGTCGCAGATTCGTACGTCGAAAGCGGCGAACCGCCAAGCTACTTCCCGCTGGTGGCGACAGTGTCAGGAGAGCCGCCAAGCGATTACCGCCTCGTGCGCTGGGGCGAACGCGACGCGGGAGTTGCCTCGAGGCCGCAGCGTTCCTTCTTTTTGTCTGAGCCCGAAGGCCGGTTCACGCTCGACCCCATCGGCGCGTTCGTGCCGGTGGTATCCTTCGAGGTGCTGGAGAACAGCGGGGGACGACAGCGCATCGCTGTTACCTGGGCGGACGACGACTACCAGAGATATTCCCGCTACGTCACCGACGGCACGCGTATCGAGCCCGAGTACTTTCGCGTCTGGGGTGCCGGGATGGTGTTCGTAGGCATCCTGCCAGGCATACTTGGGGCCTGGCTGCTCGGCCGTGGTGTGCGACGCCTATGGCGCGCCCGGACTGCCCAATAGCGCTACTAAGCGGCCAAGTTCAAGTAGTTTCGAAGAAATCCCCCCGCGGGAACGTCCCGTGCTTTGACCGCTTCGCTCTTAGTGGTCTTTACGGCTTTGCTACAGTCCAAGGCTCTAGTTGTCAGATTCTTAGGAAATATCTGGACGGATATTCTGGTTCATCCTGAAAAGGTTTGTGGGGTCGTACTTCTGTTTTAACGTCAGAAGCTTCTCAAATTTTCCCGGACCATAAGCCGCTGCCAACCTGTTGCTTCCCTCATCGGCCTCTGTTCCAAGATAGTTCACGTGTACGCCATCTGATGTCGGCTTCGAGTACAGACCCACCGTCTGTCGAATTTA
>CAJHYW010000193.1_pt1 | contig 53513 bp, 53 predicted proteins | sample 9198811 | NCBI WGS metagenome assembly CAJHYW01 (sample SAMEA7708378, study PRJEB35096) | sediment metagenome | biome: marine neritic benthic zone biome [ENVO:01000025]; feature: sediment [ENVO:00002007]; material: shallow marine sediment [ENVO:03000034] sea grass bed [ENVO_01000059] ...
CAAACGGAATCAAGACCGCCATCGACAACAACACCAGAACGAGCCCTCTAGCCCCTGGGGCTTGGTTCGAGTCCACGAATGCCCGAGAATCCCGAGCACGATGCCGAAGCACGTGCACTCTACGCTGAGGAGTTGCAAATGACCATGAAACCCGGTTGGCGCGGGCGATTTTACGAAGACTTCGAGATTGGCGATATCTACCAACACCCCCTTGGCCGTACCATAACACGGACCGACAACATTTGGTTTACCCTGCTCACGCAGAATACGGCACCCATCCACTTCGATGAGCACTATGCGCGCCAAACTGAGTTCGGGCGTCCGCTGGTGGACTCGACCTTTACCCTCGCCTTGGTCACGGGTCAGAGCGTCACCGACGTCTCGCAGAACGTGTTTGCGAATCTGGGTTGGGATACGGTGCGCCTACCGGCCCCAGTCTTCGAGGGCGACACCATCTATTCACAGTCCGAGGTGCTTTCGAAGCGCGAGTCGAAATCGCGCCCGACGCTGGGGCTGGTCACCGTCAAGACCCGCGGTTTCAACCAGGACGGTACCGTCGTGATTACGTTTGAGCGCACGCTCATGGTTTACAAGCACGGTCATGCGCCGCAGATCCCAAGACCGAGTTTGGAGGCTGCTACCGATGAGTAGTGCCGAGCTGACGCGGTTCATCGCTTCGCTGCGCTACGAGGATGTCCCCACACCGGCCATCGAGCGTACCAAGGAGCTGTTTCTCGACTGGGTGGCTTCGGCGTTGGCCGGAGCTAACGCCCGCCCCGTTACGGCGCTCAACGATTTCGCACGCGCCATGGGTCCGAGCACGGGTGCCGCCGAAGTGCTCCCCTCGGGTGAGCTCACCACGCCCTACTTTGCCGCCTTGGTCAACGCGGCCACATCGCATGTCGTCGAGCAGGACGACTTGCATCGTGCGTCGGTGTTTCATCCGGCCACCGTGGTGTTCCCGGCGGTGCTGGCTCTCGCGCAGGGCATTGGCGCTACGGGCCGCCAGTTGATCATCGCCTGTATCGCCGGCTATGAAACCGGTGCACGGGTGGGTGAGTATCTGGGGCCTTCGCACTATCGGATATTCCACACCACCGGGACCGCGGGGACACTTGCCGCGGCGGCCGGGTGCGCGCATCTGCTCGGCGCCACGCCGGAACAGCTCAGACACGCGCTCGGCTCGGCTGGGACGACGACGGCGGGGCTTTGGGAGTTCTTGCGCGACGCCGCGGATTCCAAGCAGCTACACACGGCACACGCGGCCGCGCAAGGGCTCGCATGCGCAGACCTGGCGCTGCGGGGTCTCACCGGTGCCAGCGACATACTCGAGGGTCGCTGCGGGATGGGTGCGGCGTTCTCGGGCGAGCCAAACGCAGCGGCCTTGGACGCGGCCTTGGGTGAGCAATGGGCGGTCATCGACACGTCGATCAAGGTGCATGCGTGTTGCCGTCATACCCACCCGGCCGCCGATGCCTTACTCGAGCTGCTCACCGAACACGACATCGTGGCGGCGCAGATCAAATCCATCCGGGCACGGGTTTACCAAGCGGCCGTGGATGTGCTGCGTGCAGTGCCAATTCCCCCGGCCAGCGTGCACCAGTCCAAGTTCAGCATGCCTTTCGTGCTCGCGCTCATCGCCTGCAAGGGCAGCGCGGGTATCGATGACTTTGGCGAGGCGGCGCTAAGAGACCCGGAGCTACTCGCGTTTTGCGACCGGGTAGAGATGGTCGTGGACGATGAGATTGAACGCGCTTACCCGCAACGCTGGCGCGCAGGCATCGATGTGGAGACCATGGACGGCCAGCGCTTCTCCAAGCACATCGACCACCCCAGAGGCGACCCGCAGAACCCGGTCAGCCGGGGCGAGCTGGTGAGCAAGCTCGAACGTCTCGCGCGTTATGGAAGACCCCTAAGACCCGAGCAGGTGCAGCGCTTTGCCGACGATGTCTGGTCGTTGGAGCAAGTCACGCGGATGGAGCCACTGTTCGTAGCCGAGCGAGACCCAAGCCTCGACAAGGGCGCGTCCCGAAGCACCGTGTCCCCGGCTATATCTCTCCCCTCGTCAAGCGACGAGGCACCGCGCGAAAAAGCTCAACGCGGATAGAGCGTCACGGGACCGTCGGCCTCCCAAGGCGTATGTGGATTCCTCGCACAGCGCATCGACATGTAGCGGGAAACGCGAGACTCCACGCGGCGCCACCGATGCGCGGACAAAGAGATCTCCTTGATACTTGGCCGCTCGCGAGCAAAGAACGACGCACCCGAGAACGATGACTCTCCTGGACAGAGCGCGTCTGATCGCCCATATGCTCTATTGGCGTGCAACCTGGAGCAGTCGAGATATCGACTATTGTCCGAAACGCGGCACACAAAAAGGGTCGCGGCGAGAGTTGTCGGACAAGTTCGTCAGTGCCCGGGAAGCAGCCGGACGCATTCCCGACGGTGCGACGGTATTGTCGTGCGGCCTGGCCAGTCACGCACGCTGCTCGATATTTTTTTGGGCAGTGCGCGAGCTCTTCGAGCGCACGGGTCACCCGAGTGCGCTCACTTGGCTATCCGTGGGTGCGCAGGGCGGCCGGGGCAAGGTACCGGGCACGGTCGAGGAGCTCGGGGTCCAGGGTCTCCTGCGGCGCTATGTGTCGGGTCACCTCGAGACGGCCAAGTCACTACTGCGCCTCGCGGATGAGGGCCAGCTCGAGCTCCACACCCTCCCTCAAGGCGAGATGAGCTGGCTAATCGAGGCACAAGGGCATGGCGAATATACCGTTACGAGTAGCACCGGTATCGGTACCTTCCTCGACCCCCGCGTCGGTCGAGGCTCATGCGTCACACCGTCGACGCAAGATGACTTGGTCCAGCCTGCGGGTAGGGATGCGCTGCGTTACAGTCTCCCGCGGATCGATGTTGCCCTGGCGAATCTCCCATACGCTGATGCCAAAGGGAACATCTACTTCAAGGACGCCGCCAGCCTTACAGAGAGCATCGAGGCGGTGCATGCGGCGCGGTATAACGGCGGCAAGGCGTTGATCACAGTCTGCGACATCATCGACGAGGACCAGCACGCCATAGGACTGCCCGCCGAGTGGGTCGACGCCATCGTAGTCAATCCCCGCAACGAGCAGACCGGCAGCGTACGCCAAAGACGACCTTGGAAGCTGTTCACACCCGGCGGGGATGGCGATGATAGAGAGGCGGAAGCGCGTCTCAGATTCATCAACGAGTTTCTGCACATCACGCCGTCGCGCGGTCCGGTCGATAACGTGCTTGCCAGACTCGCCGCGCGCGTTTTCACACGCGCTGTCTCCCCCGGCGCCGTGGTCAACATCGGGGTAGGGTTTCCGGAGGAGGCGGCACGTTTGTTATCGCAGAGCACGCTCAACGACGCCATCACCTTTACGACCGAGACTGGTGTGTATGGGGGTTTACCGACCCCGGGAATTTTCTTCGGGGCGGCTGTCAATCCCGAGCGGCTCGAAAGCTCTGCATGGATGTTTCACTATTACAGGGAACATCTGGACGCGACGATGTTAGGCTTCCTCGAAGTTGATTCTGCAGGTAACGTCAACGTCTCCAAGCGCGGGCCGCGTATGCTCGACTACGTTGGGCCCGGCGGCTTTCCGAGCATTGTCAACAGCGCGAAGACCATCGTCCTTATTGGCAGCTGGATGGAAAACGCCGAGTGGCGGGTAGAAAGATCCCGTTTGGTGCTAGTCAGGGTCGGAGAACCAAAATTCGTCGAACAGGTCGACGAAGTCACTTTCAACGGATCGGTAGCGTTCGAGCAAGGCAAGCGCGTGTTTTTTGTGACTACAGTCGGTACTTTTGTCTTGACGGATGAAGGCTTGACGCTGGTCGAGGTGATGCCGGGAATTGACATCGATCGCGACATCCTCGCCGTTGCGAGGGCAAAGATCCTGATCCCGCGGGGTCGAGAGATACGGACGGTACCCGAGTCGGTGGTGACCGGTGATGGTTTCGAGTTGAGCTGGCTGTCGGAGCTCGTCGACTGATGCATGGAGGTGATTGGGTCGCGGAGGTGCTCCGCTCACGTGGCGTGAGGTTTCTGTTTACGCTGTGCGGTGGTCATATCTCGCCGATACTGACCGGCGCGAAACACCGCGGCATTCGCGTGGTCGACGTGCGTCACGAAGCGACCGCGGTGTTTGCAGCGGACGCCGTGGCGCGATTGAGCGGCGTACCCGGTGTGGCAGCCGTGACCGCCGGTCCGGGGGTGACGAATACGATCACCGCGGTCAAGAACGCACAGCTCGCGCAATCACCGGTTGTGCTTCTGGGCGGAGCCGCCGCCACCGCATTGCAGGGCCGCGGTGCCTTGCAGGACATCGACCAGCTCGCGCTGTTCCAGCCACATGTCAAACGCGCTCGAGCCGTACGCCGCCTGAGCGACCTCGTCCCCGCGCTCGAGTCCGCCTTGGATGCGGCCCAGGGTGGCGTACCCGGACCCGTGTTCCTGGAGATACCCGTCGATCTTCTCTATGAAGAATCGACCGTCCGCGAGTGGTATGGAACGGCGATGGGCGAAGGTCGAACGCTACAACAACGGTTGTTGAAGCTGTATCTAGCGTGGCACCTAAAACGAATGTTTGCCGGAAGCGGCGGCATCCAAACGCACGTACCGAGCCCGATGCCGCGCGCCTCTCCTCGCGCGAACCCCGTCCAGAGCGCGGCACAACGTCTGCGCGATGCACAGCGACCGCTGCTGTTGGTCGGCAGCCAGGCGATGTTGCTCGTACACGAGACCCGGGAGCTGGTCGGGGCGGTTGAGGCACTTGGCGTACCGACCTATCTATCGGGCATGGCGCGTGGCCTCCTCGGCCCCGATCACGCACTTCAACTTAGACATAAACGCAGGCAGGCGCTGAGGGCAGCCGACCTCGTGATCCTTGCGGGTGTGCCGTGTGATTTCCGGCTCGACTATGGCCGACACATCCGGCGTAGCGCGTGCCTAATCGCCGCCAATCGCAGCCAGCGCGATATCAAGCTCAACCGTCGACCAGACATCGCGGTATCGGGAGATGCGGCTTTGTTCTTGCGCCGACTGGCCGAGCTCGAGAAGACTCCGGCTCACCGTTGGAACGAATGGCGCCGTGAACTCTTCGAGCGGGATCGAGTTCGCGAGCAAGAAATCGAGCAGCAAGCCGAGGCGAGTTCTGCCCTCTGCAACCCGGTCAGGCTCTGCCGTGAGCTCAATCAGACCATCGGTGAGGATGCGATCATCGTCGCGGACGGTGGCGACTTCGTGGCGACCGCATCGTATGTGGTTCGCCCACGCGGGCCCCTGAGCTGGCTGGACCCGGGGGTGTTTGGCACCTTAGGGGTCGGCGCAGGCTTCGCTCTGGGCGCCAAGCTCTGCCGGCCGGAGTCCGAAGTCTGGGTGCTCTTCGGCGACGGTGCCTTCGGTTACAGCGCGGTCGAGTTCGACACTTTCGTGCGGCACGGAATTCCGATCATCGCAGTGGTCGGCAACGACGCTTCCTGGGCACAGATCGCCCGCGAGCAGGTCAAGATTCTCAAGGACGACGTCGGCACGGTGCTCAGCCGGACCGACTACCATCGCGTCGCCGAGGGATTCGGCGCCAAAGGGCTATTGATTCGAGAGCCGGAAGGCCTCTATGAAGTCGTTCTACAAGCCAAGCGGGTAGCCGGCCAGGGAACGCCGGTTCTGGTCAACGCACTGCTCGGGACTACGGACTTTCGTGAAGGCTCCCTATCGATGTAATAAATTGAGCTCTTAGCCCGAAACTCGATTCTGGCTCCTAGAGGCGCCTTCAGGAAGCGGGCCGACCTGCGGAGGGCTTGCCTCAACGCTACTTCAACTGGCCCCTCAGCGGGGGAATTTCCTCGAAACCGCCTTAACGCTGAGCCTCCGATACCGCGATTACGCAAAGCGCGTGTCAGTTGCCCTGATGCAACGGCACACCTAGCAGCCGACCTTCAGCATCGCGCAGGCCCGTCAAGACCGCGTCGCCTTTGTCGCTGACGCGCACTTCACCGAATCGGGCACCCCGGTAAGTATCCCACTTCCCCTCTTCGAAGAAGAAGGCGTCGCTCGCGAGACGCACCGAGTCGCCGCGTCTTCTAAACCGCAACAAGGCTTGGTTGGCACCAATCTGTTGGCCCGTGTGGATAGCAACGAAGCTCGCCTCGTTCATGTCACCGAGCTCGACGATAGCAACGCCGTCGCTGACCTGGGCGCTGCGTGCCGCTCGACTCACATCGCTGGTGATGCTGTAACGCAACGCCATGTAATCGCCTTGCAACAACGACCGAGGGTCAACCGGCGCCAACCGCAGCAGGATGGGCGTACCGTCCCGCACGATGCTCTCCTTAGCCACGATTTGCAGGTTCACTAGGAGGAGGATGACGACGGTCATCGCGGCAAGCACGACCAAGCGCGTCCGCTCAGACATGGCTGCGCTCCTCGGACAAGAGCCGAAGGATCAGCCAGCGGGCAGAGAGTATCGCGACACCGCTAGCAACGAGCGTTGCGGATTTCTGCAGCATCGTGGTCTGGATCCCATAGAAGTACGCGGCCAGGAACAACACGAAGAAGCCGATACCGGCTCCGACCATCGTGCGATGTCCCGAGCTGGCGCCAAGCAGTGTCACGATCAGCGCAAGCAGCAGCCCCGGCGCGTTCCATGCGCCAAAGACGACCACGGTCAGCATTCCATAGACAACATACAGCGTGCTTTGTGGTGCATCTCCCAGCAGCGCAGCCCATGACTGCCGGGCCACGAAAACCAGGAGTGCGCCAAGCAGGACCGTCGAGACCCATGGCCGGGGATAAAACTCAAACGATACACCCAGCTCGGGGAGGATGTAGACCGTCGACAGTAACAGACAACCAAAGGCACTCAGCATGACACCGGTCTGCAAGCCTCGCAGGTAAGCGCCCTTGCCTGCCGCGACGAGCTTTGAGCGATTGCGGTCGAGGATCACTAGCGCTGCCGCCAGCATTGGACCGAGAACCGGCACCGCCGCATTCCATTCCCACGCGTAGAACAGGACTGTGACCGAGCCGACGACCAGTAGAACGGACAGGACACGGTGTATACGGTCCGCAAAAACTACAAACAGAATGACGTTTAACACGATGACCATGCCGGATACCGCTTCCGGCTCATCCCAGTTGGCGACCTCCATCACGCCGAAGACAAACAATGCCTGCCCCGCCAGGCTGCCGGCGAGCGCGCACTGTATGGTGAAGTCGTTTGCGGATGCATTGCGCAGGAACACGGCGCCAACCATAAAGCCGAGCCCGAACAACACGTAGCCCCAGTCCAGAATCGTGCCGATGCTGGCCACAAACCCGACCAGCAACAGGCTCGCGAGCCACGCGCCGAACCCGACCATGGTTCGCACGTACCATGGCTGGACGTCAGCCATGTGCTGGATGGCATGCTCCACCGCGCCGTCACCATCTTCGATGAGGCCCTCGGCGCGGAGCTGTGAGAAGACATCCTTCAGGGAGGCGCTAGCCCCGTTCATGCAGCCACCTCCCAGCGCCGCGCGACGCCTCGTAGCCACCACGCCGCGGCGGCTACTTGTGCGATCAAAAGCATCGCCAGGAACAGCATGCTGCCGAAGTCATCGAGCACGGTGCGAATGGCAAACGAAGTGAGCACCATGATGACGGCCAGCGCGCAACAGGTCAGGATGAAGAGGTCGTGTCTCCTGTACTGGTAGTAGAGCACGCAAGTCACAGTGGCGACCGCGAGAAGAAGCGGAGACAGCAGTGTGAGTCCTAGCTTCTCGCCGAAAGTGGCGGCCATGATGATGACCAGCGTTGGTACGACGACCGTGCCGAGCGCGATGAATGCGACGATGCGGGCAAACCAACGGCCCTGCATCCACGGGACACCCCTTTGGGAGAATACCTCCCAAGCCACGAGTGCAGTGGCGTTCAAAAGAAAGACGGCGCTCGAGAGCTCCGAATCGGTAAAAAGCGAACCAAGCCAGATTATCGGGCCGAGCAATTGCGCCAACTGCCACAATCCTTCCGGTGGTTCGAGCACCTGTGTCCAATACATGATGAGCGACAGGTTGAGCAGCACGACAAACAAGAACCAGACGCCCTGCTGCCGACCGATGAGCGCCCAGGGCGCAATCAGGATTGCCCAGGTGAGAAAGAGGCTGTAGGGGTCCGCCCCGGTTTGGTAGACCTGCCCGTAAACGGCAAACAGCACACCGACCAGGAAGGCGGCGCCAAACAAGCAGGCGCGTCCGCCGATGGTATCGACACCGAGTCGCCAGGTGCCGACGACCGCGGCCACAATGCCGAGCTGGACCAGTGCGAACTTCTGCATGTGGCCGAGCTCGGCCCAGTTCCAGGCGAAAAACGCCGTGATCCCAGCGACGACCAACGCACTACCGACCGCCAGGAGAAACGCGTTGAGATAGCGCACCCAGTCGGTTTTCGACGGGCTTAGATTTGCCAGCTCCAGCGCCCGCTCATACGCCTCCTCGTCGAACGCGAGCTCGGTTGCCAGCTCGTTCAAGTTGGCGTTGGTGGCAGCGATGTCGGATTGCGCCATGCGAATTTCCTTTGGGACCCCGCAAGGCTGCCGCAAATCAGCCTTTGGGGCTCTTGAAGGTAGGTTACGCTCCGCTCTGCCCCGCTCGCTCGACCAGGCGTACGACCGAAGCCCGTACCGGTATTGGTGGTACGCATACCCGGAACTCGGCGGGTACGACGGGGTGCAGCTCCAAGAATACTGTGCGTATAGGAAACATAGTTGGCGCTGCCGTTGCTTGCCACGGGTGTTTGTGCTCGACGGCGCGTGCGGTGCTGAGCGTGTCTTCCAGGCGCTGACATCTGGGCGCCGTTGCTTACGCTCGTGTCTTGGGGAGCGCTTAGTCCGTAACAACCCGCCCATGGTACCATCCGCGCCATGCCGTCCCCCGCAACGGAACTGCTCATACGAGTCTTCGGATACGACAGTTTCCGTGGCGATCAAGAGTCGATCATCGAGCACACGGTCTCGGGTGGTGACAGCTTGGTGCTGATGCCGACCGGCGGGGGCAAATCGCTTTGCTATCAGATACCGGCCATGCTGCGCCACGGGGTCGGCATCGTCGTCTCACCCCTGATTGCCCTCATGCGTGACCAGGTGGACGGGCTTGCGCAGCTCGGCGTGCGGGCGGCGTTTCTCAACTCAACACAGTCCCCGGTCGAAGCGGGGGCAGTCGAGTCGGATTTGCGCCGGGGTCGGCTGGATCTGCTGTATGTGGCACCGGAACGGCTGTTGGGCGAACGTACCTTAGCGTTGATTGGCGATATCGATGTCGGGCTGTTCGCCATCGACGAAGTGCATTGTGTCTCGCAGTGGGGTCACGACTTTCGACCCGAGTATCGCGAGCTTTCGATTTTGCACGAGCGCTTTCCCGAGGTGCCGAGAATCGCGCTGACCGCGACCGCCGATGAGCCGACTCGCCGGGAGATCATCGAGCGGCTCGCGCTCGAAAAGGCTAGCGTCTTCATCAGCGGGTTCGACCGCCCGAACATCCGCTACGCGGTAGCGCCGAAGAACAAGGCCAAGGAGCAGCTGCGGCGCTTCCTCGAGACCGAGCACCGCGGGAACGCGGGCATCGTCTATTGCCTTTCCCGGCGCAAGACCGAAGAGACCGCCGAGTGGCTGCGTGGACGAGGCTTTGTCGCCTATCCGTATCATGCCGGCATGTCGCCCGATGAGCGCAACCGCCACCAGGATGTGTTCCTGCGCGAGGAAGGCGTCATCATCGTCGCCACAATTGCGTTTGGCATGGGGATCGACAAGTCCAACGTGCGCTTCGTGGCACACCTCGATTTGCCGAAGAGCCTCGAGTCCTATTACCAGGAAACAGGACGTGCGGGACGCGACGGTCTGCCGGCCGACGCCTGGATGGCCTATGGGCTGCAGGACGTGATCATGCTGCGACAGATGGTGGACCGCTCCGAGGCGGGTGAGGCGCGAAAACGACTCGAGGTACGCAAGCTCGATGCGATGCTCGGCTACTGCGAGCTCACGACCTGCCGGCGCCAAGCACTGCTTGCCTACTTTGGCGAGCATCTCGAAGCGCCATGCGGAAACTGCGACAACTGCCTCGACCCGGTGGACACCTGGAATGCGACCGAAGCCGCGCAAAAGGCGCTGTCCTGCGTCTACCGCACCGGTCAACGCTTTGGCGCTGGCTATATCATCGACGTACTGCGGGGCAAGGACGACGAACGCATCCGACGCCTCGGGCACCACACCTTATCCACCTTCGCGATCGGTCAGGAGCTGGCCGCCCAGCAGTGGCGCTCGGTGCTACGACAGCTGGTGGCGCGGGGCCTGCTAGAGGTGGACATGGAAGGCTACGGGTCCTTGATGCTCACGCCGCAAAGCCGTCGCGTGCTAAGAGGAGAGTCCGAGCTGCTATTGCGCCGGGACCCCCCCGTGGCCAAAGCCAAACGCGAGCGGACGGCGCGCGGTGCGCGATTGTCTCCAGACCGTCACGACCTGTGGGAGGCGTTGCGCCAGCGCCGGCGAGAGCTTGCCGAAAGCCAGCGCGTGCCGCCCTATGTCATTTTTCACGACGCGAGCTTGCAGGAGATGGCCGAACGCCGCCCACGGACCTTGGAGGAGTTTGCAGATATATCCGGCGTCGGCGAGGCAAAGCTACGCCGCTATGGACAGACTTTTCTCGATATCATCTGCGCTCACGCTTGAGCCGCGCTGTGTTCCATGGGTTCTCGAAGATTCGCCGTTACGCGGTGCGCGCCATCGGTTGGCCGAGCTGTTCGACCACCATCTCCATCAGACGGTCCAATGCGCCGCGGTTCTCCTCGACAAACTTGCGTCCGTTTTGCCCCACCGAGTGGCGATAGTTCGCATCCTGCAAGTAGTTGATCACGGCATCACCGAGCTGCTGTCCGTCACGCACCCGCGTGGAGGCACCAACCTCGTGGAGCATGCGGCTGATCTCGGCAAAGTTGAACACGTGCGGACCGACGATCACCGGCAACCCCAACGCTGCGGGCTCGAGCATGTTGTGGCCACCGACGGGTACGAGGCTGCCACCGACAAAGGCGACATCCGATGCGGCATAAAACAGCGGGAGCTCGCCGATAGAGTCCCCGACAAATACGTCGGCGCTCGCACAAGCGAGCGGTGATTCGCTGCGCAGAAGCGTGTGGTAGCCCTGCTTGCGACACAAAGACGCCGCTCTGGCGAAACGCTCCGGGTGGCGTGGAACCAAAACCAACAAGCAGTCGGGTATCGCCCAAAGCACGCGCTTGAATGCATCGAGGATGATCTCATCCTCGCCGGCGTGCGTGCTCGCGGCAATCCACACACTGCGGTCCACACCCCACAGCCGGCGCAGCGCCTGGGCTTCCTCTTGCAGGCTGGCCGATAGCTTGACATCGAACTTTACGCTACCGGTCACACGCAGGCGCTCGGGGTCCGCGCCCAGCTCAACCAGACGCCGCGCATCGGCCTCGGTTTGCGCGGCGATGGCAGACGCATTGCGCAACATCCCGGCGGCGAAGCCGGCAACGCGTCGATAGCCCATCGCAGAGCGCTCGGACAGCCGCGCGTTGGCAAGCACAACTGGCACACCGAAACATCCGCAGTAATGCAATACGTTTGGCCACAGCTCGGTTTCCAGTATGACGGCGAGGATCGGTCGCACGTCAATTAGAAAACGCTGGACGGCACCCGGGAGGTCATAGGGCATATAACGGTGGGTAACCCGGCCCTTTAGCGCCTGGAGCACGCGCTCGCGCCCGGTCGGGGTGGTTGTGGTAATCAGTACTTGATGCTGCGGGTAGCGGTCCAAAACAGCCCGTACCAGCGGCAACGCCGCCTGTACCTCACCGACCGACACCGCGTGGATCCACACGGTAGTCCCCTCGGGAGGCGGTTCCTTCGAGACACCGAAGCGCTGCTCTAGATGGTCCCAGTATCCGCGGTTTCTAAACCCACGCCAGACCAGGCGAAGCAAGATAAACGGGACCAGAAGATAGTGAAGCGTCGAATATAAGATACGCAAGGGAACTCGTTCTCTCGCCTGTGTGCCGACTGCTGCTCAGCCCCTTTCTTCCAGCCAACGCATATAAGCGGCCACCCCGTCTTTCACGCTCAAAAAAGAGCCGTCGTATCCAACCTGGCGCAAGGCGCCGAGATCGGCCTCGGTAAAGCTCTGATAACGACCGCGCAGGTGGTCGGGGAAGGGCACGTATCGGAGCACGCCACGACTATGGTAGTCGATCACCGCGCGTGCAACATCGTTGAATGTCTGGCTTCTGCCGGTACCCAGGTTAAAAATGCCCGAGCGTTGCGGGTGGTCCAGAAACCAACGATTGACCGCAACGACGTCGTCGACGTGGATGAAGTCACGGCGTTGCTCCCCGTCGCCATAGCCATCGCAACCCTCGAATAGCCGTACTTCCCCATCCGCGAGCAACTGGTTGCGCAGATGAAAAGCGACACTCGCCATCATGTGCTTGTGTTGCTCACGCGGGCCGTAGACGTTGAAGTAGCGCAGCCCGACCACCTGGCTCTTCGCCTCGCGCAAACGCGCGCTCACGTAGCGGTCAAAAAGCAGCTTGGAATACCCGTAGACGTTGAGCGGTGACTCGAATTGTCTTTCCTCGCGAAAGGTCGGCCCCTGCCCATAGACCGATGCGCTCGAGGCATACAAGAACGGAATCCCGCGACGTAGACAATAATCGAGCACCCGCTTCGAATACTCGAAGTTGTTCTCCATCATGAAACGGCCATCCCACTCGGTCGTATCCGAGCAGGCGCCCTGGTGAAAGACGGCGCGCGGTGCGACCGGCAACTCGAGGTCTTTTTGCAGGTGGTCTTGAAATCGATCCTTGTCCCAATAGTCCCAGACGTTGCAGTCGACGATGTTGCGGAACTTCGTCCCGTCGCTGAGGTCATCGACGACCAACACCGGGTGCTCGTCGCCAAGTGCCTTGAGCAAGTTGCTGCCGATAAATCCCGCCCCGCCGGTGACGACGATCACGACCCGCCCGTACCTCTGCTCAATCGAGAGGGACCATCACCAATGGACGTGATGATCTCGCTGGTGGAGCAGCCTTCTTGATATCCAAGAATCTCGACCTTCCCACCGCTGTTGATGACACACTCACGGCCGACGACCTCCTCTGGCTTGTAGTCGCCGCCTTTGACCAACACGTCTGGCAGCACCGCGCCTATCAGGCGCTCGGGCGTATCCTCGGAAAACGGCACTACCCAGTCGACGGCTTCCAGCGCTGCCAGCACGGACATCCGCTTTTCCACGGTGTTGATCGGGCGCCCGTGCCCCTTCAAGCGTTGCACCGAGGCGTCGTCGTTAACCGCGACGAGCAGACGGTCGCCAAGCGACTTTGCCTGGCTCAGGTAGCTCACGTGCCCGGCGTGCAAGATGTCGAAGCAGCCGTTTGTCATCACCACCCGCTCGCCTTTCTGACGCGCCTCGGCGACCTTGCCCATCAACGCATTCTCGCTTAGCACCGCCGAGTCGCTGGCAATCGGCGGGGACAAGACGGCGCATAGCTCTTCCACGCTCACACTGGCCGTGCCCAGCTTGGCAACCACGAGGCTGGCAGCGAGATTGGCAAGCTCCATCGCCTGTACGAGACCGGTCTTCGCCGCGAGCGCCGTCGCCATCATGCCGATAACGGTATCGCCCGCACCGGTCACGTCGTACACGTCGTGCGCACGGGCGGGCACATGAACGGGTGCTTCTACCGGACGTATCAGACTCATGCCATGCTCGCTGCGGGTGACCAGCAAGGCGTCCAATTCCAGCTCCGTGCACAAGCGCTTACCCCGTGCCGAGAGCTCATCGAGGTCATGGCAAGCGCCGACGACCGCCTCGAACTCGGCAAGATTCGGTGTAATCACCGTGGCGCCGCGGTAGCGGCCAAAGTCGGTACCCTTGGGGTCGACCAGCGTGGGACAACCCAAAGCGCGTGCGCATCGGATCAGCTCTCGCGGGTCATCCAGCGCACCCTTGCCGTAGTCGGACAAGACCACCGCACCGGCTTTCGCTGCCGCTTCGCGAAACGCATCCAAACGCAGCGCAATTCCCTGCCCCTTGAAACCGTCCTCGAAGTCCAAGCGGATGAGCTGCTGGTGGCGGCTCATCACCCGCATTTTCGTCACCGTAGAGCACCCGGCAATACGCTCCAGTCGAGACTCGATGGCGTAGCCTCCCAGTAGCTGCTCGATGATCCCGGCGGCCTCGTCGTCACCGACGTTGCCGATCAACACGGGATACGCACCAAGCGCCGCCACGTTGACCGCAACGTTGGCCGCACCGCCGAGACGCTCTTCGATATCTTGAACATGCACCACCGGAACGGGTGCCTCGGGGGAGATACGCGACGTCCCGCCATGCCAATAGCGGTCGAGCATGACATCGCCGGCAACCAACACGCGGGTGTGGTCAAAGCTCGCCGCACTGACGGTCGGGGAAATTGTGCTCAACGATGCAACTCAAGCAAGAGGAAAAATACGCCGGGAATCATATCATATGCGTTCTAACCCGAATATTTGCCGGCTCCGTCGTCGCCATGGTCCCTCACTCGCACACGCGTGCGGCCGCTAGAGCACGGCCAAGCGCGCTGATGCCTTGCAGGTTGTGGTGTCTTCACCTTAGCCTCCTGCGCCCTCACCACGGCTCAACCGCCGCCACGCTGGAAGTAGAGGTTGAAGCGTTGCATGAATTGCTCGCGCTGCGCGTCGGAGAGATTAGAGAAAGCGAACCTCACCGTGGTGCTCGGCAGACGAAGCGACGCGATGGCGCGCACCTCCTCGGTCCCTAGCTCGATGCAAATGCTGCCCTGCTCGTAGTCTAACCGTATGGTGTTGCCTTGCAGCATGTACTCGCGGTGTGCGATAGCCGCCGGAAGCGACCTAAAGAACTCTGCGTGACTAAAGCCGAACTCGCGCGTGAAGCTATGCGGCTCGGCGGCCTCCCCGGGCACGTCGCCGAGCGTCATCAGCCCCCGGCCACGGGCGGCCAAATTGCCAATGTGTCCCCGTCTCGCAGTGTTACCTCGTCGCGTTCGTTTTGAGCCGAGAATACACCGTTGACCAGAACCAGGTGCACGAGCTCACGCGGCACCTGGTAGCGGTCGATAACCCAGTTGGCAGACGCGTCCTCGGGGATGTCGATCTGTACCGCGTTTCGCACCGCCCCGGCCGGAAGATAGTCGCTCAGCGTCGCAAAAAGCTTGAGCGTTATCTTCATGACGCCTTAGCGGTCAAACCTACTCCTTGGGTAGCGCCCATGTAGGCTTCCATGACACGCGTCGGGTCTCGAAGCAAATAGTCTTTCCAGGAGCCGAGGTGCAGCTGCGTTTGAATCAGGCCACGCACCACACCCACATGCTGCGTCAAGCCCAAGCTGTTGGCACCGACCAGCACGTCGTCGCGGAACTGTAGATTCAGGTAGCGGTAGCGTTCTGGGTCGCTGAGCTCGGCCGACTCACCCCCATCGACACCTTGCCACATTCCAAAGGATGTGGAGATCAGACCCATGGTGTCGAGGATATTCATGTTGATGCTGCCCTGATGGACAATAGAACCCTCGACAAGCATATTGGCGGCCGCGATACGACCGTGCTCGGATGCCGTGGGCTGGATGGCTTGCACCGAGTACTCGCCCGTCGAGAAATCTTTGCCTTGGGCTACATCACCCGCCGCGAAAATATTCGGGTCGCTTGTTTGCAAGAGCTGATTGACCAACACGCCGTGGTCCGTTTTCACGCCGCTGCCTTCCAACAACTCCGTGTTGGGCTTCACCCCCGTTGCACTGATCACGAGGTCAGCGGGGATGGCCTCGCCGCCCTCCAGGGCGACTCTGAGTGCCGCGCCATTGGCGCCGCGCTCGATTGCTGAAACCCGTGCCGAGGTAAGCACGCGCACCCCGCGGTGCTCGCACCAACGCTTTAGCAGCCCGCCGGAGCTCTCGTTCATCATTCGCGGCACCATGCGGTCTTCCATCTCGACGACGGTGAGCTTGACACCGCGCGAGGCCAGCGCCTCGAGAATAATCGAGCCAATAAACCCAGCCCCCATCAGCACCACATCCGACCCGCCTTGCGCATGCGCCATGATTTGCCGCGCATCTTCCAGCGTCCAGCACGAATGCACCCGGTCCAGATCCATACCGGGGATGGGCGGTTGTACCGGGCGCGACCCGGTCGCGACCAGCAGCCGGTCGTAGCCGAGACTCTCACCGCTACCGAGCTTTAGGCTGCGCTCCTCGGGTCGAACGTCCTGCGCGCGGTCTTGAACGACCGCGACCTGCAGCGTGTCAAAGTACCCCGGGCTCTTGCGCAGATAGGTGCCGTCCTCCTTGATTCGGTCGATCAAGTAATACGGGATTGCCATCCGGGAGTAAGGGGGCTCGGGCTCGTCACCAACTAGGGTGATTTCCGCCGACGGGTCGCGTTTGCGCAACGTTTCGGCCGCGATGACTCCAGCCGGCCCGGCGCCGATGATGACGTGGTGCATGAGGTGTTCTTCCTCCAAAGACAAGCGGGCGACGCGTGGACGCCGCCCGCCGTACGTACGAATGGCCTAGCCGGGCAAACCGAAACGTTGTCGAGTTTGCGTCGTCAGCGTCCCATCGGGTGCCCAACCGCGTAGCTGGTAATACTCGGGCAACATCTCGTCCAGACCGGTGGTCAAGCCCTTGGCCGGTCCAACGTTGGCGGCGTCCTTGTAGAAACGCTTTGGCAGGTTGTCGTCCTTGCCCGTCAACCCGGCCTTCATGTTGAAGTCGCGCTCCAGATTCCAGATGCGCTCACCCACCTCGACCAGCCGTTCCGGCGACCAGTCACCCTCGCATGCGGCGTCAACCTGCGGAGCGATGTTGTCCAGCGTCCAGGCAAAGGTGGTAAAGACACACAGACCGGATGAATCGACCGCCGCCGTTGCGTCCTGGAATGCTTTGACCAAGCCGGCTTTGCCATCGGTCACCAGCGGGTCGGTTTTCTCCGGTATCCCCAACACCTCGGAGGCCACCGTATAGCCGCGCAGATGACACGCGCCACGATTCGACGTGGCGTAGGCGAGCCCCATCCCTTGTATACCGCGCGGGTCGTAGGCAGGAAACTCTTGACCCTTGACAGTCATGGAAAGCTCGGGCCGCCCGTACTTCTCGCACAAACGTTTTGAACCAAGACCCAGGTCTTTGCCAAAACCTTCGCCCGTCGCGACCATCTCCGCGGCCTTTGCCAGCGCCTCGGCGGAGCCGAACTTCATCTCTATACCGCCCGTCGTCTCCTGGTTTATCACGCCTTCTTCATAGAGCTCCATGGCAGCGGCCACCGTGGCACCAAAGGAGATGGGGTCCATCCCATCCTCGTTGCAGACGAAGTTGGCATAGGTAAGCGCGTCCAGGTCGCCTACGCCGGTATCGCAGCCAAGCGCCCACGCCGCTTCATACTCCAAGCCACCCGAGTTACCCCAGTACTGTGGCTTGTTCTCCACCGTGAAGTGGCCTTTGTCCATCGTGGATATGCGCCCGCAGGCGATCGTGCAACCAAAGCAACCCGCGTTGGTAGTGAGATTGGGTCTGCCGTCGCTGCGTCGCGGCTCGGCCATCGCCTCGGCCGAGATCTTGTGCGCATCCTCGAACTGCACCTCGCGCATGTTGCGCGTTGGCATCGCGCCGATCTCGTTGATCACGTTCATCAACACCTGCGTGCCGAATGTTGGCAAACCTTGACCCGTGACCGCGTTCTCCGCCAGCACCTGCTTTTGCTCCGCGGTGGTCTTCATAAAGCGGATCGGGTCTTTGATGTTGCCCACACCGCGTGTGCCGCGTACCGCAACGGCCTTCAGATTCTTTGACGCCATGACCGTGCCCACCCCGGAGCGTCCCGCGGCCCGGTGGAGATCGTTGACTACCGCCGAGTACAAGCAGCCGGCCTCCGCGGCGCGCCCGACCGCGGCAATGCGTAGCTGCGGCTCCTGGTGTTTGTGGTGCAGCGCCTCGTCCGCCTGCCAAACCGACTTGCCCCACAGGTCGTCGGCCGGCAGCAGCTCTGCTTTCTCGTTCTCCAAATACAGATACACGGGTTTTGGCGCCTTGCCTTCGAAAATGATCATGTCCCAGCCGGCGTTCTTCATCTCGGCGCCGATAAAGCCGCCCGAGTTCGAGCACGCGACCGCGCCCGTGAGCGGGCTTTTGGTGATCACCGAGTAGCGCCCACCCGTCGAAGCCATGGTCCCAGTGAGCGGGCCGGTGGCCATGATGAGCTTGTTGTCGGGCCCCAGGGCGTCGCAGGTGGGGTCCACTTCCTCCACCAAATACCGCGTTGCCAGACCCCGCTGTCCAAGATACTGCTGAGCCCAGTCCATGTTCAGCGACTCGGCTACCGCCTTACCCTCAGTCAAATTCACGCGTAGTATTTTTCTCGTCCACGCCATGATTGCTCCTCCTAGTCGCTCAGACTCGCGCCGCGTTGTCAGTTTTCATAGCCCACGCACGCATGCGCTCGAGCCCGGTAGACCCAGCATCGATATAAGTGATGGCCGATGTAGGACACGCCTCCGCACACTTCGGGCTACCCCCACAGAGGTCGCATTTGTAGACCTTGCCACTGTCCTGGTCGTAGTTGACGGTCCCGAAGGGGCAGGCGATGGTGCACACCTTGCAACCTACGCAAACCTCTGAGAGCACGTCCTTGGACCCGGTCGCCTCGTTCAAAACGATGGCATCCACCGGGCACGCCTGCATGCACCAGGCTTCGTCACACTGCGTGCAGGTGTAGGGAACGAAGCGCCCCTGCTCGTGAAAGGTAAACACCTTTATGCGGGACTTGGCGGGGTTGAACAGACCTTCGTTCTCATATGAGCAAGCCATCTCGCACTGCAGACAGCCGGTGCACTTCACAGGATCGATATGCAGTGATCGCTGCATGATTGATTCTCCTCCTCTCGTACCCGAATGCCGGACCATACCAGCCATGTCCGACGCTTGTGATTTCCGGTGAATGCTACTACCAGACGGGTCTCGGTTCTAGCCCACCCCCGGCCACCCGGGCTAAAGACCCGCGGCACCGCAGGCGGGACACTGCGTGAGCCGCGGGAACTCGACGGTCTGACACTCCATCGACAAGCCGTCAAAAAGCAGCAGCCGTCCACACAGCCCCACCGGCATCCCGAGCAATAGCTTGATGGCCTCCAAGGCTTGTGCGCTACCGATCACGCCGACGACGGGCCCCATGATGCCCTCCGCCGCGCACGTCAAGGCCTCCACGTTCTCATCCGGATACAAGCATCTGAAGCACGGGCTGTCCCCAGCGCCCGGCATAAAGGTCACCACATGCCCTTCCCAACGCACCGCCGCGCCGGACACCCACGGCGTACCCGTCTCGATAGCCGCCGCGTTTAGCGCGAAACGGCTGGGAAAGTTGTCGGTGCAATCGAGAACCACGTCGGCACGGCGCACCTGCTGCAGTAGCTCCTCACTGTCGAGCTCATAGTCGAGCGCATCCACCCGCACGCTGGCGTTTAGCGCACCCAATGTCGTCTTGGCCGATGTTGCTTTGGCTTCGCCCAGGCCCGCCTCGCCATGGATGATTTGGCGTTGCAAGTTGGACGCTTCTACGCGGTCGAAGTCGCTAATGACCAAGCGGCCGACACCAGCGGCCGCCAAATACATCGCCGCCGGTGAGCCAAGACCCCCGGCACCGATGACCAAGGCGCACGCGTCGGCCAACCGCTGCTGCCCGCGCTCGCCAAGCTGCGGAAGCTTTATCTGACGGCTATAGCGTAGTGCTTGTGCTGAATCCAAGCCGGTGTACCCACCATTCAGGTTGTGTGTCCAGGCTGGAGCTCCCCAGGGGCTCGGCTTCATATACTACCAACTCGCGAGACGAAGGCGCGTACGGGCACAAAACGTCAGCGCCCACGGCTTCGAGTGCGCTACAATCGCCGCGCGGGCACCTTTGTACCCATCAAGGAGAAGGCGAATGAGGGAGGACGATGCCCTTGACTACCGTGCACCGGCCGGCGCGGCGCCTTACCGCCCCCTGACATCTTGTACGCGTTTTTCTCTAGAATCCCCAAGCGCCTCCTAAGCCAAGAAGAATACCGACCAGAATAAGCCCGATATGCGTCGTCACCGCAACGCCAAGATCATCGCGACCCTAGGACCCGCCAGCGACACGCCCGACCTCATACAGAAGCTCTTTCTCGCTGGTGCCGATGTGTTCAGGTTGAACTTCAGCCACGGCACGCACGATGAGCACCGCAAGCGTATCGAGTTCATCCGCAAGCTCGAGACTCTCACCAACCGCCCAGTCGGCGTGCTAGTGGACTTGCAGGGGCCAAAGCTACGTCTCGGGGAGTTCGAGAACCACAGCGTGATGCTGAGCCCGCCGCAGGAGTTTCGTCTGGACCTGAGCGAGGAGCCCGGCACCACCGAGCGCGCGCCTTTGCCACACAAGGAGATATTCGCCGCGCTCAAGCCAGGGACCACCTTGCTCCTAGACGACGGCAAAGTACGGTTGCGTACGGTTGCAAGCGGTCCCGACTTCGCCGACACCGTCGTTCAGATCGGGGGGCGGGTGTCCGACCACAAGGGTGTCAACGTGCCAGAGGTCGTGCTGCCGCTCTCACCCTTGACGGAGAAGGACCACGTGGACCTCGAGGCGGCCCTGGAGATTGGCGTGGACTGGGTTGCCGGGTCCTTTATCCAGCAGCCGGAGAACGTGCAGGAGCTTAGAGATGCCGTTGGGGACCGTGCCGCTATCATGTCCAAGCTGGAGAAACCGGCCGCCATCGAGCAGCTGGAGGAGATTGTCGCGCTGTCCGACGGCATTATGGTGGCACGGGGTGATTTGGGTGTAGAGCTACCGCCGGAACAAGTGCCGCCGATGCAGAAGCGTATTGTGCGAGCCTGTAGACAAGCGGGTAAACCCGTCATCGTCGCGACCCAAATGCTCGAATCGATGGTGAACGCACCGCTTCCCACCCGTGCCGAGGCATCCGACGTCGCCGGCGCCATTTATGACGGTGCCGACGCCGTGATGTTGTCGGCGGAGACCGCTGTTGGCAGCTACCCGGCGGAGGCCGTCTCGATCATGGACCGCATTGTCGCGCGTGTTGAACGCGACCCTTATTATCGGACGGTGATCGATGCAAACCAACCACCGCCGCAGCCCACCACGGCCGACGCCATCTGTGATGCGATGCGCGGAATTGCTCATACGCTACCCATTGCCGTCATCGTGACATTTACCAGCTCGGGCTCGACCAGCTTGCGCGCCGCGCGCGAACGCCCCGAGGCGCCCATCGTTTGCCTGACGCCGAACTTTCATACCGCGCGGCTCTTGACCCTCGTTTGGGGCATACACGCAGTGCAGAGCGATGACGTCAAACACGTACAGGAAATGGTCGAGAATGCCTGTCGCATCGCGCTGCGCGATGGCTTTGCGGTTGACGGTCAACCCATCGCGATCATTGCTGGCATGCCCTTCGGGATCTCGGGCACCACCAACCTGCTGCGCATCGCCTGGGTGGATGAACGCGCTCTAGAGGCCTTCTGAGCGCTCAGACGTATCGGCAAAGCTCGATGAGATTTCCGTCCGGGTCGCGAATGTAAACCGACTCGATGCTGCCGAGCGCCCCCGTGCGTCCGACTGGCCCTTCCAAGACGTCGATGCCGAGCTCACACAAACGCGCGACGACCTCGCCTAAGGGTGTTTGGACGACCAGGCACAGGTCGGCCGAGCCTGGTGTCGGCACCCGCGCCTTTGGCTCGAATTCACCCCCGGCCTGGTGCAGGTTGATTTTCTGGCGCCCAAAACGCAGTGCCTTGCGGCCCGCGCCAAATGTCCCCACCTCCATCCCCAACACGCGGCGGTAGAAGTCACAGGTGGCCGGCACATCACGCACGGTGAGCACCAGGTGGTCCAGCCGCTCGAGCACGATCGCCGTGCCGCTCACGTAGGTTTCGGTCCAGGGCCTTCGCAGACTCCAGCCATTGCCTGGTTTGCGGTTATGGCACGGCTAACCACCATACAGACCAAAAAAGGCACCAATCATCAAGATGGCCAGCAAACCGGCAAGACCAAACAGAACCTGGGACAGGTCACGGTAGTTGCCACGGAGCTCAAACCCCAGCCACGTGAGGACGCTGACCACCGCGAGTAGGATAAACAGGACCCGCATATCGTGCTCCAGGCCTTTGGCCCAGGCTGCCGACCGCCATGCTATTCGGGCCGGCTGCCAATGCAAACCGTTAGCGCCAGAGCTTAGCCCGGGCTACCGCTTTGGAAGCGCTCAGGAATCGGGCGAGCGCGTCATCTGGATGAGCTCGGCTGCCGGTACGTATCCGGGGATGACGCCGCCGTCTTCCATGATCAAGGTAGGCGTTCCTCGAACCCCGACGTCGCGCCCAAGCGAAAAATGTTCAGCCACCGGATTTTCGCACTCTCTTGGCTCGACAGCTTTGCCGAATTTGGCGTCGGTAATCGCTTGTTGCGTATCGTCCGCACACCATACCGAGACCGTTTTGTCATACGAGCTCGAGGGGATCCCCGCACGCGGAAAGGCCAAATAGCGCACCTTGATGCCGTTATCGTTTAGCTCTTCCACCTCGCGATGCAGTCGCACGCAGTAGGGACAATCGATATCGGTGAATACCGTGACGGTGTACTTTACCTCCTCGGGTGCAAACACGATCATGGTTTCCTCACCCATATTCTCCAGCACGGCGAGACGTGCCACCTTGCGCGCCTCCTCGGTCAAGTTCTGACGTGTAGTCAGGTCCAGCAGATCACCCTGAATGACGTAACGACCATCGCCCGACAAGTACAGCACGTCGGAGTTGTAAACCAGCTCGTACAGGCCAGGCAGCGGCGTTGCGCTTAGCTGCTCGACGGTGGCTCCGGGAACCAGGGTACCGAGCGCCTCGGCAAGCGCCACGGGGATTTCCTCTGCGGCGGCGGCGGTCACACCGAGCGTTGCGGTGAGCAGTGCTCCACTTAATAAGTTCTTCACTCAATATCCCTCATTTGCTCTCGGAGTTTCTTGTCATGATACGCCCCGAGCCAACGTATTCTGCAATTCTAGCCGAAGCGCACACCGCGGACTCCGCGCCAGCGCCGATTTTCTCTTTTGTGACTTCCAAGCCCGACCGAGGTTCACCGTGGATTGTGTGCAAGCGGCCCCTAACCCCGGGGATGGTGCTCCGCGTGGAGCTGCCGCAGACGCTCCCGCGCGACGTGTGTATAGATCTGGGTGGTCGAAATATCGCTGTGGCCCAATAGCATTTGCACCACGCGCAGGTCGGCGCCATGGTTGAGCAAGTGCGTGGCGAACGCGTGTCGCAGCGTATGCGGGGAAAGCGGCTTGTCTATACCCGCGCGTTTTGCGTAGCGCTTTATCAGGTACCAAAAGGCCTGCCGCGTCATCGGTTGAGCACGGCTGGTCAGGAATACGGCGTCGCTGTGTTTTCTCTTTGCCAGCGCCGGACGCGCGCGGTCCAGATAACGCTGCAGCCATTCGCCGGCCTCCTCGCCAAGTGGCACGACGCGCTCCTTGTTACCCTTTCCGAGCACCCGGACCACGCCCTGGTTGAGATTCACCTGCGCCACCAACAACCCGACCAGCTCCGACACTCTCAACCCGGTGGCATACAAGGTCTCGAGCATCGCCCGGTCGCGCAGACCCAAATGGCGACTCGTATCCGCAGCAAGCAGCAAACGCTCGACATCGCGCTCGCTCAAGCTCTTGGGCAAGCTGCGCCCGAGCCGCGGGGTCTGAATCTCCGCGCAGGGGTCCGACGCGACCCGCCCCTCGCGTAACAGGTATTGAAAGAGCCGTCGCAGACTCGATAGACGTCGGGCAAGGGTTCTAGAGGGGACGTCGACACAGTCCGCCAAATAAGCCAGCACATCACGACGTGACGCCTGGGTCAAATCGCCACCGCAGGCGTCGAGCCAGACAGCGAAGTGGCGTACGTCGGTGCGGTAGGCGCTCAAGGTGTTGTCCGCCAGGCCGCGCTCCATCCAGAGCGCATCGATGAAGCGTTCGATTAGCGCCGTGTCACCGGATTCTTTCGCCTGCACGCCGGTCGCGCTACCCGTGCTCGCGCACACCGATGCCATGCGCGGCCCAAAGCTCATGTGTCAACAGCCAACGCTTTGTTTGCAGCGGCGCGCCCTGCACGTGACCCATGAACCCACCGACACCGTTCGCGGCGACCACGCGGTGACAGGGGATCAAGATGGCGATGGGGTTTGACCGACATGCCGAACCGACCGCGCGAGCGACACCCGACACCCGTTGCGCCACAAGTCCGTAAGTCGACATCTCTCCGGCGGGGATTTCACGCAGCGCGCCCCAGACACACTGTTGAAATGGCGTGCCCCGCGGCGCCAAGGGGATATCGAAAGCCGCAGCGGGGTCTTCGAAGTACGCGCCCAGCTGGGCAGCCGCCTCCCGGCACACCGGGTCATGTGCAGCAGCCAGGGCCGCTTTCGCCGGGAGAAACTCGACACGGGTCAGCGCATCGGTGCAGGCGACGAGACGCAACGGGCCAACCGGGCTCGCGATAGTCGCCTGGTACGGCGCCGCGGCAGCAAGATGGTCCACCGGGCGCGCTGCTCGCGCCTTAGAGCTTCTCCTTGATCCGGGCCGCGTTGCCAGTCCGCCCTCGTAAGTAGTAGAGCTTCGCCCGCCGCACATCACCGCGACGCTTGACCGTTATGTCATCAATCGTCGGGCTGTAGGTTTGAAATACCCGTTCCACACCTTCGCCGTGCGAGATTTTGCGCACGGTGAACGAGGAGTTGAGCCCGCGGTTGCGCTTGGCTATCACCACACCCTCAAACGCCTGCAGCCGCTCGCGCGAACCTTCTTTGACCTTGACCTTGACGACCACCGTATCACCGGGCGCGAAGCCGGGTATTTCCCGTGTCATTTGTTCGGATTCTAGCTGCTCAATTATGTTGCTCATCTCAGTCACCTGTTCGAAGGTTCAGACGGTTCACCATGCTCGAGCTTGAACTGTTCCAGCAGGGCTTGCTGCTGGTCGTCCAGCTCGACCATCTCCAGCAAATCCGGGCGTCGCAGCCACGTGCGGCCCAATGATTCTCTCATGCGCCAGCGGCGGATTCTCTCGTGGTCTCCACCAAGCAGCACTTGGGGAACGCGCATACCCGCGATTTCCTCGGGCCGAGTGTAGTGCACGCAGTCCAGTAATCCATCCGCGAACGAGTCTTGCTGCGCCGAGTCCTCGTGGCCCAAGGCGTCCGGCAACAAACGAGCCATGGCATCGATAAGCACCATGGCCGCCAATTCGCCGCCGCTCAGTACATAATCGCCGATCGACAGCTCTTCATCGACATGAGCGCGCACGAAGCGTTCGTCAACGCCCTCATAGCGGCCACACACCAGGACCAAGGGTCCGGCGTCGGCGAGCGCCCGGCAGTGTGCTTGCTCCAGGCGGCGCCCCTGGGGTGATAAATACACCACCCGCGCCTCACCCCCCACGTCCGAGCGCGCCGCCTGCAGCGCATCGTGGAGCGGCTCGAACATCATGACCATGCCGGGCCCGCCGCCATAAGGGCGGTCGTCGACGCTGCGATGGCGGTCGCGGGCAAAATCCCGCGGGTTCCAGACGCGCAACCCCAGCAGTCCGCGCTGGATGGCGCGACCCGTCACACCGTGTGCGGTCAGCGCCTCGAACATCCCCGGAAACAAGCTGATGACGCCGACGTCCAACCTCTGCTTGTCCGCGAGCATGCCGGCTTTACACAGCCGCCGCGGCGGCCTAGTCCTCCGGGTCCCAGTCCACCACGATGAGCTGCTGCTCCAGGTCGACACGTGTGACAACGCGCGTGGCCACAAAAGGGATCAGCCGCTCGCGCTCGCCCCGCACCACTAGCACGTCGTTGGCGCCGGTCTCGAGCAACCGCTCTACCCTGCCCAACTCCTGCCCCTCGGTCGTGCGTACCGCCAAACCGACCAGGTCCGCCCAGTAGTAATCATCCTCGTCGGGGTCGGGTAGCTGCGCTCTGGTGACCGCGACCTCACACCCCACCAGGCGTCGTGCCTGGTCCGGGTGGTCGCAGCCGGCCAGCTTCACCACCACCCCCCGGCCGTGCCGGCGCCCGGTTGTCAGCGCCATCTCGGTCCAGCGACCCCCGGTCTGCAACAGCCAGGGCGAGTACTTCAAGATGCCCTCGCGCGGGTCGGTGTACGAATGCACTTTAACCCACCCCTTTAGGCCGTAGACACCGCTGATTGTGCCGACCGTGATTCGATGCCGTGGCGGCGGTGTCATGACGCCGAGCCGTACGCATGCTAAACGGGCGGCGGTGGGGCTCAGTCCGCGACCTGTCTTAGCAACTTCTCCACGGAGGCCGTGGTCTGCGCGCCATTCGAACGCCAGTAGCCCACGCGTTCGCTGTCGATGCGAAGACGCTCCTGGTCGCCCGTGGCAATGGGGTTATAAAACCCCAACCGCTCTATAAAACGCCCGTCCCGGCTGCTACGCCCGTCGGTCACCACGATATGGTAGAAGGGGCGCTTTTTTGCACCGGCGCGCGAAAGCCGAATCTTAACCATGACTCACCAACTCCAGTTTGCGCCGACCCATGCTGTCGTTGGGCCGTCTCACCAAACCCGCCATTGTACGCGGCTTTATTTGGAGATGTCACCATGGCGCGCCAAATACGCACGCTGCTACTGGAAGGGCAAGCCCGGCGCGCCGCCCTTCAACCCCTGCATCATCCGCCCAAGCCCGCCTTTCTTGCGCATGCGCTTCATCATTTTCTGCATCTGCGCGAACTGCTTGAGCAAGCGGTTGACGTCCTGCACCTGGGTGCCGGAACCGGCCGCGATCCGGCGCTTGCGCGAGCCCTTTATGATCGCCGGGAAACGGCGCTCTCGTGGTGTCATCGAGTTGATTATCGCATCCAAACGCACGAGCTCGCGGTCATCCACCTTGTCCCTCACCTCTCTGGGCAGGTTGCCGACCCCCGGCAGCTTGTCTATCAGGCTGGACATGCCACCCATGTTGCGCATTTGCTGGAGTTGCTCCTGAAAATCGTCCAGACCAAACTGTTTGCCCTTGGTCAGCTTCTTAGCGATCTTCTCGGCCTTCGCCCGGTCGACTTTCTGCTCCGTTTCCTCGATCAGCGTGAGCACATCGCCCATGCCAAGTATGCGCGACGCCATGCGGTCCGGGTGAAAGGCTTGCAGCGCGCTGGTCTTCTCGCCGACACCGATGAACTTGATGGGCTTACCGGTCACCGCCCGCACGGAGAGCGCCGCACCGCCACGCGCGTCACCGTCGGTTTTTGTCAGCACGACGCCGCTTAGCGGCAAGGCGTCGTCAAAGGCTTTCGCGGTCTTCACGGCGTCCTGTCCGGTCATGCTGTCGACGACGAACAGGGTTTCCACCGGCTGCAGGGCTTGGTGAAGCTCACGCGCCTCGCGCATCAGCTCCTCATCCACATGCAAACGCCCGGCCGTGTCCACGATGAGCACATCGACGAACCGCTTGCGCGCGTCGGACAGCGCCGCCTTCGCGATGGCCACCGGTTTCTGGCTCGCGTCGCTGGCAAAGAACTCGACCTCTGTCTCGGCTGCGAGTGTTTGCAGCTGCTTGATGGCTGCCGGGCGGTAGACATCGCAGCTCGCCACCATCACCGTCTTGCGCTCGCGCTCACGCAGCCAGCGGGCGAGCTTGGCCACGCTGGTCGTTTTGCCCGACCCCTGCAGACCCGCGACCAGGATGACCGCCGGCGGGGTGGCGCGCAGATCGAGCCCCGCATTGGCATCACCCATCATGTGGGCGAGCTCGTCTCGCACCACGCGAACCAACTCCTGCCCCGGGGTTAGACTCTTTAGGACCTGCTGACCCACCGCCCGCTCGCGAACCTTCTCGATGAAGTCACGGACCACCGGTAGCGCGACGTCGGCCTCCAGCAGCGCCAAGCGAACCTCGCGCAGGGTCTCTCTGATATTGTCTTCCGTCAGACGGCCGCGGCCGCGAAGCGTGGTCAGTGTACGACCCAATCGCTCGCTGAGATTCTCAAACATGTGAACTCACTCTCGTGCTTTGTTAAGGCGGCGCGGCATTCTAGCAGCGTAGCCGCCGCCATGCGCGCATGACTTTCAGGGTCGCCCTAATATTGGCATCATGCAAGTCGAGACCAGCCGGAGACGCGTTTGATGGTCATACTTGGCCTTCTTAGCACGCCCTTGTACTTGGGTGCCGCCGCATTGCTGGCGCGCCAGCTCAACCCTGCGCATGGGTCCACGACGCCACCGTACCTGCCCCGGCTCTTGACACTGCTTGCAGTGGCGCTTCACGGTGTGCTTCTGTACGGCGGGATCCTGACCGCCTCGGGTGTGGATCTGCGGGTATCGAACGCCGCGTCGCTGATGGGCTGGGTCACCGCCGCGCTGTTCCTCGGCGTTTGCCTGGTCAAACGCATCGACAATCTTGGCATTTTTCTTTTGCCGCTCGCCGCGCTCGGCGTGGTGTTCTCGCTCGGCTACACCACGCCGCGCTATGTCTCGACGGATTTGGGTATTGGTCTGCAGCTCCATGTGGCGCTCTCGATCCTGGCCTACGCGGTGCTGGCCATCGCGGCCTGTCAGGCGGTGTTGCTCGCGTTTCAGGAACGCGCGCTGCGCCACAAACGCCCGGAGCGTCTGCCGGGTGTGCTACCCCCCCTGCAGGTCCAGGAATCCATGCTGTTTCAGATGATCGGTGTTGGATTCTTCGTGCTCAGCCTGAGCTTGATGAGCGGCATCGCGTTCGTGCAGGACATGTTTGCCCAACATCTCGCGCACAAGACAGTCTTGGCCATTGCCGCGTGGATGTTATTCGGTGTGCTGCTGTGGGGCCGGTGGCGCTTCGGCTGGCGCGGGCGTACCGCCATCCGTTGGAGCCTGGGGGGCTTTTTGACCTTGGCCCTGGCTTACTTTGGCAGCAAGGTCGTGCTGGAGATGGTGCTCGGGCGCGTCTGGTTCTCGGGTTGACAGCTTTGCCGCGTCACCGCGTAATAACGCCACGGCTTAGCAACGGGCGTTTGACCGGTTGGGCGACGTTTCTCTAGGGGCGCTTTGGGCAGCGCTCATCGCGCTTATATTGCTATCGGCGCTCTTCTCGGGGTCCGAGACGGGCATGATCGCGCTCAACCGCTATCGGTTGCGGCATCTGGCAAAACACAACCACCCCGGCGCGAAGCGTGCCGCCAAGTTGCTGGAGCGCCCGGAGCGGCTGATCGGCCTGATCCTTCTGGGCAACAACTTCGTCAACGTGCTCGCGTCGGTTCTCGCCACCTACATCACGCTGCGGCTGGTCGGCGAAGCCGGCCTCATATTCGCAACCCTCGTTCTGACGGCGGTAATTCTGATATTCGCCGAGCTTGCACCAAAGACGCTGGGTGCGTTGCACCCCGAGCGGGTCGCCTTCCCGGCCGCCTATGTGCTCACACCGGCACTCAAGCTGCTCTACCCGGTGGTCGCCGCGCTTAATTGGATGGCAAGCGGGGTCCTGCGCCTCGTTGGTGTAAAGGTCGAGAGTGAGGACACGCACCAACTGAGCAGCGAAGAGCTGCGCACCGTGGTGAACGAGGCCAGCGTCATGATCTCGCGGCGTTTTCGCCGCATGCTGCTGAGCATCCTGGACCTGGAGAAGGTCACGGTGGATGACATCATGGTGCCCCGCAACGAGATCAACGGCATCGACCTCGAGGACTCCAAGTCGAGCATCTTGGAGCAGCTCACCAGCAGCCAGCACACGCTGTTGCCCATCTACAAAGGCGACATCGACAACATCGAGGGCGTGTTGCATTTGCGCAAGCTGCTGGCCGTGGTCCGCGGTCAAGAGTTCAACGTCGACATGCTCGTGAAATACGCGGCGCCGCCTTACTTCGTCCCGGCTGGGACACCGCTAAACACCCAGCTATCGAACTTTCAGCACCAGCAGAAGCGGCTTGGCTTGGTGGTCGATGAGTATGGAGACATCGATGGGCTCGTCACGCTGGAGGACATACTCGAAGAGATCGTTGGCGAGTTTACGACGGACCCCGCCGCGCACAGCCCCGATATTCACCCCCAAAAAGACGGCAGCTACCTCATCGACGCGAGCGCAAATGTTCGCGACCTCAACCGCACGATGCACTGGGGGCTGCCACGCACCGGACCAAAAACCCTGAACGGGCTCATTCTCGAGTATTTGGAAGCCATCCCGGAACCGGGGACCAGCCTGCTGCTCGGCGGCTATCCGGTGGAAGTCGTACAGACCAGCGACAACGCGGTCAAGACCGTGCGCATCTTTCCGGCGTTGCGCAAGCAACCACGGCCGCAGCCGGAAGGGCCCGAAGCCACGACCTAGCGCAAGATTCAGCGCGGCAGCGCCGCGGTCAGCGCCTCGCGCAGCTCATGCACGGCAATGGTCTCCAGACCGGGGAGCGGTGTACGTGGCGTGTTGGCCGCCGGGATAATGGCGCGTTCAAAGCCATGCTTCGCCGCTTCGCGAAGACGCTCCTCGCCAAATCCAACGGGACGGATTTCCCCGGCCAAACCCACCTCGCCAAACACCAGTGTCTTTGCCAAGGGCGCTTGGCTACGCGCGCTCGATACCACGGCAGCAACCACCGCCAAGTCGGCGGCGGTCTCGGCGACCCTCACGCCACCGACGACATTCAGGTAAACATCTTGCTGATGTGTCGAGATGTGGCCATGGCGGTGCAAAACGGCGAGCAGCATGCTGAGCCGGTTTGGGTCCAGACCGACGGTCAAGCGGCGGGGGTTGCCGAGCTGCGATTCATCCACCAACGCCTGCACCTCGAGCAACAGCGGGCGCGTCCCCTCGCGGGTCACCGTGATCACGCTACCAGCCACATCCTGCTTGGACTTCGACAAGAAGATTGCCGATGGGTTGCTCACTTGCTTGAGCCCCTTGTCGCTCATGGCAAACAGGCCAAGCTCGTGCGCGGCACCAAAGCGGTTCTTCACTGCCCTGATTATGCGAAAACGCGAGCTGGTTTCGCTCTCGAAGTACAACACCGTATCCACCATGTGCTCGAGCACACGCGGCCCTGCCAGCGCCCCCTCTTTTGTCACGTGGCCCACCAGCACCAGCGTCGCCCCGGTTTGCTTGACCCATCTTACGAGCTGTGCGGCGCTTTCACGTACCTGGGCAACACCGCCGGGCGCCGACGGCAAAAGCTCGGTGTGCATGGTCTGGATGGAGTCGATGACCAAGACACGCGGTCTCTCATCGCAGACCAGGCTGAGCACGTGTTCTACATGTGTCTCCGCCAGCAAGCGAAGACCGTCAGCCGGCAAACCCAGCCGCGATGCCCGAGCGACGATCTGCCCCGGTGATTCCTCCCCGGAGACGTACAACACGCGCTCGCCCTCGCGCGCGCCAAGAGCAACCATCGCCTGGAGCAACAGAGTCGACTTCCCAATCCCCGGGTCGCCACCGAGCAACACGGCCGAGCCGGCAACCAGACCGCCGCCGAGCACGCGGTCCAGCTCCGCGAACCCGGTTGGCAAAAAGCGCGCGGCCTCGACCTCGACTTCGGCCGGGGACAAAACGTTTGCCGTGCGCACGCCCGCGTATCCGCGTCCGGTCGCCGTCGTGGGTGCCACCTCGATAAGCGTGTTCCACTCGCCACACTCGGGACACTGGCCGCTCCACTTCGGCGTGTCTGCCCCACAGGCTCGACAAGAATAACTAAGCTTTTTTCCCATTCGGCTCCGGGCGTGATAAAAATAGGCTGCAGGAATTGCCGCAAGTCTAACCCAAACAGCTAAAAGCAAAGCCGGGAAAAGGATTGCGCATCGCGCCCGGGCATCGCAACAGGACGCTTATCCGCGAACGGGTCGCATGATGAAACCCACGGTCCGTGACGTTACGATAGTTGCGCAAATGCACTGCCAGCTCGCCAAGCCCGCATGTTTCGGTGGGCCGCGCATCGGCTAGCGCCAGAGAGGGAGACCGTCATGCGAACTTCATTTGAGGTGGCCACTGTCACTGCTGAGACACTCTCCGGCATCGAGGTCTTTTCCGGCCTGTCGGTGGACGACCGCAAACGCATTGCGGACAGATGCCGCGGTTTTCGGTACAGCGCCAACCAGCTCGTCGTCTCGCACAAGGATTCGCACACCGATGTGTACTTCATCGTCGGCGGGGAAGTTCGCGCGACTTTTTACTCCTTGTCCGGAAAGGAGGTCACCTTTAGAAACCTGGGCCCTGGCGATACCTTTGGCGAGCTTGCCGCCATCGACGGCAAACCGCGCTCGGCTTACGTTATTACGCTCGCTGACACGTTTATCGCAAGTATGCCCGCGGAAGCGTATTGGGACACCATCCGCGGCTTTCAACCGGTGGCCGAAGCAACCCTAAAGGGGCTCACGCATTTGGTACGCCTGCTGTCCGACCGTGTGGTCGAGTTCAGCACGCTGGGTGTAAAGAACCGCATCCACGCCGAGTTGCTGCGACTTGCCAAGGAGACCGAGGGCGACGAGAACAATGCGATCATCGAGCCGGCGCCCAAGCATGCAGATATAGCAAGCCGCGTGAGCACCCATCGCGAGGCGGTAACCCGGGAGCTCAACAGCCTGATACGCACCGGGCTGCTCGAGAAAGAAGGCGGGTCGCTCATCGTGCGCGATATCACCCGACTTTCCGATATGGTGGAGAAAGTCATTGGAAATGCGACCTGAGTGCTAGCCGCTCAGAAAGCAGGAGGCGTATAATCTGGCGCCTTTTCTCCAGAGTGTCTGAATATCCACCATGCGCGAAACCATCGAACCGTTCGGCGGCACGCTGAACGATCTCATCGTCGACGAAGAGCGCGCCGAGCAGCTCAAACGCGATTCTCTAGACTACCTCTCCGTCACCCTCACCCAGCGTCAAGCGTGCGACCTGGAGCTGCTGATGAATGGGGGTTTCTCTCCTTTGTCTGGGTTTATGAACCGCGACGATTATACCGGCGTGGTCGAAGGGATGCGGCTCGCCGAAGGAACGCTGTGGCCGGTCCCCGTAACGCTGGATGTGAACGAAGACACGGCCGCCAAGCTGTCCTCGGGACAGCGCGTCGCGCTACGCGACGACGAAGGGTTCATGCTGGCGGTGCTGAACGTTGGAGACGTTTGGGAAGCCGACAAGAGCCAGGAGGCCGCCGGTGTCTATGGAACCGACTCCACGGCGCATGCCGGGGTACGTTATCTGCTGGAGCGCACTCACCCCGTGTACGTGGGCGGAGCTATCGAAGGCGTGCAGCTCCCGACCCACTACGACTACGAAGAGCTGCGGCACACGCCGCAGGAGCTGCGCCATCTGTTTGGCAAGCTCGGCTGGCGCCGGGTCGTGGCGTTTCATACCAGCCGACCCATGCACCGGTTACAACGAAACATCACCCTCGAGGCGGCCAAAGACGCCAAAGCGCACATATTGCTGCACCCCGTGGTCGGGATTACAAAACCGGGTGACCTGGCCTATTACGCGCGTGTGAAGTGCTACCAAGCCATACAGCGTCATTACCCGCACGGTCTTGCCACGCTCTCGCTGCTGCCGCTTGCGATGCGCATGGCGGGACCACGCGAGGCAGTGTGGCAAGCGCTGATACGACGAAACTACGGGTGTACGCATGTGATCGTCGGACCTGACCGGGCGAGCCCGCCCGCGGCCGCGGGGAGCAAGGACCGATTCTATCCACCCTATGCGGCGCAGGAGTTGCTCGCGGAGCATCAAGACGAGCTTGGCATCGAGATGCTGGCGTTCAAGAACCGTTACTTCGTGCCAAAGCGCAACCGCTTCATGGATGAGGATGCCCCGGAGGTGGGCAAAGGCGACGCTATCGGGCTTAGCGAGGAGGAGCTAGCCCGGCGCATGGTTCGTAGCGAGGACATCCCCGAGTGGTTTACCTACCCTGAGGTGCTACAAGCGCTGCGCCGTATCTTCCCGCCCAGAAACCGGATGGGGCTGACGCTTTTCTTTACCGGCTTGTCCGGCTCGGGCAAATCCACGCTTGCCAAAATCTTGTACGGAAAGTTTATCGAGGACGGGAAGCGCCTGGCGACGCTGCTCGACGGAGATATCGTGCGTCTCAACCTCTCGAGCGAGCTCGGTTTCTCCAAGCACCACCGGGACTTGAACGTGCGCCGCATTGGGTTTGTGGCAAGCGAGATCACGAAAAACGGCGGGGTGGCGCTTTGTGCGCCGATTGCCCCATACGCCTCAACACGCCGCGCGGTGCGCGAGCTGATCGAGGAGCACGGCGCGATGATCGAGATCCACGTGGCGACGCCGCTCGAGGTGTGCGAAGCGCGCGACCGCAAGGGGCTGTATGTAAAGGCGCGAAAGGGCATCATCCCGGAGTTCACGGGGATAAGCGACCCGTACGAAGAACCCGAGCACCCGGAGCTTCGGATCGACACCTCGGATTTAACACCCATGGAAGCGGCGCAAGAGATCTACTTGTTCTTGCTGCGCGAAGGCTACCTGGATGGCGATGAGCCGCAGGAGACTCTCGCTTGAACCGCTGCTGAGACCGGGACCCAACGGCCGCCGCACCCGGACCGAGCTCCATTCGGCGTCGCGCTGGCGTTAGACGACCTCGACACGCACGCGCGGCGTCACGCGTGTAACCAGCTCATAGGGGATGGTGCGGGCATGGTGTGCAACTTCTTCCACCGGCAAACCCGCACCCCAAAGCACCACTTCGGCACCCGGTCTTGCGTCGTCTTGCCCGCGTAAGTCCAGGGTGACCATGTCCATCGACACTCGGCCAACCAAAGCCACCCGTCTGCCGTTCAACAACACGGGTGTTCCGCTTGGCAGATGCCGCGGGTAGCCGTCACCATAACCGATGGCGGCGACACCTAGCAGCATGCTTTCGGGACACTGCCACGTCCCGCCGTAACCTACGCGCCCGCCCTTGGGGACCCGTTTCACCGCCGACAGTTGGGTGCGCAAGGTCATCACCGGGCGTAAACGCTCTTCCTCCCCCACGGTGTTCGAAAACGGTGACACGCCGTAGAGCATGATGCCGGGACGCACCCAATCCGCGTGTGTCTTTGGCCATCCAAGAATGCCCCCGGAGTTTGCGATGCTCAACCCCGACCCGGCGGGGCGTTCCAGGCCGATGAAGCGCGCTAGCTGTTGCTCGGTAAATGAATCGGCGCGGTCGTCCGCATTGGCCAAGTGGGTCATCAGGTTGACAGGCTGAGACACCGAGGTGCATGCGCCAAGGCGCTCAAAATATGGGCGCATCTCGGACACGAGAAAGCCGATCCTGTGCATACCCGAGTCCACCTTGAACCACACACGTACGGGTGGCGCGAGCTTTGCCTTCTCCAGCGCATCTACCTGCCAAGGATGGTGTACGACCAGCTCCAGCCCGTGCTGGGCGATTTGCGGCAGCTCCGAAGCGCAGAAGAAGCCCGCTAGCAACAAGATGGGGGCATGAACCCCCGAATCGCGCAGCTCCATCGCTTCATCGATACCCGCAACCGCAAAGCCGTCGGCGTCCGAAAGTGCCCTCGCCACGCGCACCAAGCCGTGCCCATATGCGTTTGCCTTCACCACCGCCCACACGCGCCGCCCGATGGCAACCTCCCGCACACGGGCCAGATTGTGCCTGAGTGCGGACACGTCCAACTCGGCCCGAGTAGGTCGGCTCATGTCGGGTCCTGCCGCCCTCGGCGCAAAAAACGCCGGGCCGTGGACCAATATGGCATCGAGTGCATGCTTCTTCCGGGGTCCAAGCGCGCAGACAAACGGCACAAGTCTGGGTCGAGCTATGCCGCGCGGTACTGCTTAACAAATAGCACGTGCGTCCGGAGGGTGCGACCGATAAGGGCCGCTTGCGCGCTAGGCGCTGAGACGCTTAGGAGTAAAAACCCTCGCCAAAGGTCTCGTCGGCGAAGTTCTCGAAGCGTGTGTGCTGACCCAGGAAGGTGAGATGAACTTTGCCAATGGGCCCGTTACGTTGCTTTCCGATGATGATCTCGGCTTTACCCTTGTCGGGGCTGTCCTCGTTGTATACCTCGTCCCTGTAGATGAACAAGATCACGTCGGCATCTTGCTCGATGGCGCCCGATTCGCGTAAGTCCGACATTTGCGGCCGTTTGTCCTGGCGCTGCTCTAGACCGCGGTTGAGCTGTGAGAGCGCGACGATCGGGATCTTCAACTCCTTTGCAAGCGCCTTCAACGACCGCGAAATCTCCGAAATCTCGGTCGCCCGGTTTTCTTTTGTCCCGGGCACCTGCATCAGCTGCAGATAATCGACGACGATGAGACCGAGCTCTTGCTCGCGCTTCAAGCGCCGGCAACGCGCTCTTAGCTCGACGGGCGTGAGCGCGGGTGAATCGTCGATAAATATCGCGGTCTCGTTGAGCATGCTCAACGCAGATGTAAGACGCGGCCAGTCGTCGTGGTTCAGCTTACCGGTGCGCACCTTGTGCTGGTCAATCCTGCCCAACGAAGAGAGCATACGCATCGTCAGCTGCTCGGCGGGCATTTCCAAGCTAAACGCGGCCACTGTTAGACCCTCGCTGATGGCGGCATGCTCGACCAAATTCATGGCGAAGGAGGTCTTGCCCATGGAAGGCCGCCCCGCCACGATGACCAGGTCGCCAGCCTGCAGCCCCGAGGTTCGAGCATCCAGGTCGGTAAACCCGGTCGCAACACCCGTGATCGGGTTGTCCCGATGAAAGAGCACGTCGATGCGGTCCATCACCTCGACGAGCACGTCCTTTATCGACGCCAAGCCGGTGCCGGCCTGCTTCCCGCGCTCGGCGATCTCGAAGACACAACGCTCGGCGCCGTCCAACAGCTCTGCGGCGTCGCGGCCCTCGGTATTGAAAGCGCTGTTGGCGATCTCGTTTCCAGCACGAATCAGCTCACGCAAGACCGCGCGCTCGTGAACGATGTCCGCGTAGGCGATTATGTTGGTAGCACTGGGCGTGTTACGGGCAAGGTCGCCGAGCTGCACCAGACCACCGACCTTCTCTAGCTCGCCGTGCTGGTCCAGCCACTCGGAAACTGTTAGGACATCGACAGGCTCGCTGTTCTCGACAAGCGCGCGAATCGCGAGAAAAATCGTGCGGTGGTCGCGCCGATAAAAATCCTCGGCAGTGAGACGGTCGGCGATCTTGTCCCATGCCGCGCCATCCAGCATGAGACCGCCGAGTACGGATTGTTCTGCTTCGATCGAGTGCGGAGGAACCCGAAGTGCGCTGGTGGCACGATCAACGACCTTCTCTGACAACGCAGATTCGGGCATGACTCAATAAGATAACGAGTGCACCATAAGACGGGAAAACGACGCGACGCAGCCCCCTTTTGTGTCGCGATAACTACGACGCAAGCATACCCTACAATGACGCTCGACGCACTCCGAAAAATGCGTCGGCGTATTGTGCGCCTTTCGGCGTGTTACGACGTCTCGGGCACAACCGTCACTTTGATGGTCGCTCGCGCGTCGCTATGCAATTGCACCTCGATCTCGTACTCACCCGTTTGACGAATCGCGCCTTCGGGCAGGTGTACGTCGTGGCGCGCGATCTCCACACCTGCCTGCGCGACGGCGGTGACGATGTCTTGTGTGCCGACGGAACCAAACAGCTTGCCCTCGTCGCCACACATCTGCGCGATCTCAACACTGAGACCATCGAGTTGCTGCGCTTTGGCGCGTGCGGCCGCCAGGATATCCGCTTCCTGTTTCTCCAGCTCCGCACGACGTGCCTCGAGCGCGGCGATGTTCTCGGCCGTGGCGGGCACCGCTTTGCCATGGGGTATGAGATAGTTGCGCGCATACCCTGGCTTGACGGTGACACGGTCGCCGATGGTGCCCAAGTTCTGTACAGACTCAAACAGTATCACTTCCATGACTCTTCCTCTTTATTGGCCACAGCCCCGCGGTGAGCTCAAGTCGGTGCCCCGGGCTGCCACCGCTTTCTCCAATCCACCCATGAATCGACCAACCCGAGCAATGCCACGAGCAATGCGGCATGCAGCATAAACGCGAGCAAAACATATAGCCCCACCAGCCAACCAAGCGCCGCTCTACGATGGTGTACAAGCGCGTGTATCAGCGCGAGCCCTTGGAAGGTGTACATCACCGTCAGTATGAGCAAGAACTCGACCGCGATACCGCCCGACGCTTGGTTGGCAAGCACGGCGAGCACGATCACCACGAGCGTGAAGGTTCCCACAACGCGCCCAAGCTGCAAGGCGCGAAATTCGCGGCCAAAACCGCCCGGGTTGTCCAAAAGTGCATGCCACCAGCGTCCCAGCAGGGCGCTGAACATGGCACCCAGCATCGTGCCTGCCGCGATGATCCCGACCATGAGCGGCGCCAGCATGTCGATCAGGCGCTGAAGCTGCGCCACCATCTCGCCGTCCAGCTCGAGTTCGCCTTCACTAAACCGCGCCGCCAAGACTTCGCCGAGTACCGCCCGCCACCACGCACCGATATCGTCAAATAACAGATGGCACACGAGCACGCCGGCGGCGGCGATAGCACCCGAAGCCGTCAGCGCGAGCGCCTGCGAATTCGTCGCTCGGAGCACCGCTGCGATGGGCCACACGGGGAGCCAGATGATGGCCGCCAGCGAGAACGCGAGTATCGGCGTCCCCTGCACGACATAAGCGAGCACCGCGAGCAGCGCCACCGCACCAGCAACGACCAGCCCGGCTTGTTTCGCTCCGTAGCGAAGCTCGACCAGCGCCACCACGGCACCACCTATATAGCTGACCGGCGGCACAAAAAGCGACGCAGCCGCGCAGGTTGCTGCGGTGGTGATTGCCTGAGGACGTCCTCGGACGATGTACTTTAGGAACGCCCGCATGGCGGTTGCGCCACGTAATACGGCCCTACACGCACTCAGTGCGCATCGCTGTACGGAAGCAAGGCGAGGTAACGCGCTCGCTTTATCGCTGCCGCAAGCTGGCGTTGATACTTGGCTTTGGTCCCGGTGATCCTGCTCGGCACAATTTTGCCCGTTTCGGTGACATAAGCCTTGAGCGTGTTGATGTCCTTGTAATCGATCTCCTTGACACCTTCCACGGTAAAGCGGCAGTAGCGCCGGCGACGAAAATATCGAGACATGAATGACTCCTCAAAGACTATTCGGTAACGGCCGGTTTTGCCGCGGGCTCTGTGTCTTCGCCGGCGGGCGCTGTGTCTTCACCGGCGGGCTCGGGCTGTGCCGGCATTGCCGGCGCTTCCTCTTTACGCCGTCGGTAGTCGGGCTCCGAATCGTGGTCCTCCTTGGGCTTGGCGAGGGGCGATGGAACGCTCACAGCTTCCTTGCGCGACAGCACCAGGTGCCGTATGACCGCATCGTTGAATCGAAACGCGCTGGTCAAATCATCGAGCGCGCTTGCGCCACACTCGACGTTCATCAGCACGTAGTGCGCCTTGTGGATCTTGTTGATGGGGTATGCAAGCTGGCGGCGCCCCCAGTCCTCGAGGCGGTGGATCTGCCCCTCGTCCTTGGTGATCAAGGAGCGATAGCGTTCGATCATCGCGGAGACTTGCTCGCTCTGGTCCGGATGGACCAGAAACACAATTTCATAGTGTCTCATTGAACACTCCTCTCGGTTTCGGTGACCATTCTCGTCACCATCAGCCTCCCAAAGGCTTGGTGAGGCAAGGAGTTACGGCCGGGTTTACCCCTAGCCCTAAGCGGGCGGCGATTCTACGCCAACGGGTAGTCTGACGCAAATTCACCGATGCGGGCCGGCGCCGCGTTGACGGCGCGCCTCGAAGAGAAGCACCGCCGCCGCCGCCGACACGTTCAAGCTTTGCACCTCATCGGCCATAGGAATGTACGCCAGCTCATCGCAAGACTCCCGGGTGAGTCGACGCAGACCGTGCTCTTCGCCGCCTAACACCAGGGCCAAAGGCCCGGCGAGGTCCACATCGTACACCGATTTAACGGCATCGAGCGTAGCACCGACGCTGCGTATGCCGACCGCGCGTATGGCGCCTAGTGCCGACGCCAAATTCGGTACAACCACCAAGGGTACAAGCTCCGCGGCGCCGCTCGCCGTCTTGCGGGCGGCGGCGCTGAGCGGCGCGCTACGGTGACGCGGCACGAGCACGGCATCCACACCCGCCGCCGCGGCGCTACGCAAGCAGGCACCAAGATTGCGCGGGTCGACCACCTGGTCCAGCACCAGAAAGAACGTCTGCTCGCTCGCCGTCGTCTCCAAGAACGTCGACAAGTCGGGCTCGCTCGCTTTGCTGGTACCTCGGTACCGGGCAACGACGCCTTGGTGCCTGGCGCCGTTTGCCATCCGGTCCAAGCCCTTGCGCGACGCTGACTGGGCTTTGAGCCCGTGCTCGCGCAACTGCCCGCACAGCCGCTCCAAGCGCGCATCGCGCCGGTCTTGCTGAACCCACACGCCGAGTACACCCAGAGGGTCTTGTCGTATCAACGCGGTGACGGCGTGCACGCCGTATACGTACTCCTCGCTGCGGCCGGCGCGTTTCATACCGTTTGCGCGGCTTTGGTGCGGCGACGCACGCGTGTCTCAGCGATAACGGCGACTTGATTGGCCGCCGCGTCGTCTGTGTTTGTCGCTGCGCAGCTTGCGTTTTTGACCACCACCACCAACCTTGTCGACAAACTCGAAATCGATCTTCCGTTCATCGAGATTGACGCGTGCGACCTGCACCCGGACCCGGTCGGCGAGTCGATAACTCACGCCCGTTCGCTCCCCGTCCAGCCGGTGGCGCACGGGGTCGAAATGAAAGTAATCGCTACCCATCGCGCTGACATGCACCAGCCCCTCGACATAAATATCGTCAAGCTCGACGAACAGCCCAAATGACGTTACCGAAGCTACGGTCCCATCATAAATCTCCCCGACTTTGTTGAGCATGTACTCGCACTTCAACCAATCCACCGCGTCGCGCGTTGCATCATCGGCGCGTCTCTCGGTCATCGAGCAGTGCGCGCCCAGGCGCTGCATATCCGCGACGTCGTAGGGAAAAGCACCCGAGCGCTTGCCGAGCACATGTCGAATGGCCCGGTGCACCAGAAGGTCAGGATAGCGTCGTATTGGCGAGGTAAAATGCGCATAGCTCTCCAGCGCCAGCCCAAAGTGACCCACGTTCTGGGGGCGATATACCGCCTGGCTCAACGAGCGCAGCAACACTGTCTGGAGCAGGTGGGCCTCCGGTCGCCCGGCGATGCGTCGGACCAGGTCCGCGTACTCCTTTGGCCCAGGGCTCATGCCACCTCCCAGCTTGATCCCAAGCTCATTAAGCATGGTTTGCAGGTCGTTCAGCTTGTCCGGTTTGGGGCCTTCGTGCACGCGAAACAGGGTCGACATCTTGTGCCGGATCAGGTACCGCGCCGCACACACGTTGGCGGCGATCATGCATTCCTCGATCAGCCGGTGCGCATCGTTGCGAACGGCCAGCTCCAGACGCTCTATCTTTTTCTCCGTGCCAAAGACGATGCGGACCTCGTTTGAATCGAGGTCGATCGCACCGCGTAGCTCGCGTGCGCCGCGTAGCGCCTCGTATGCACCGGCCAACGCACCCAGGTTCGGAAGTATGTGAGCGCGCGCTTTGCCGAGCTTGCTCTCGCGAGCTGACATCAGAGCGAAGACCTCGTCGTAGGTCAGCCGCGCGTGCGACCGGATGACGCCTTCGTAGAAGCGTGAGCGCGTCACCATCCCTTCACGGGAAATCCGCATGTCGCACACCATACACAAGCGGACCACATCGGGGTTTAGAGAGCAAAGACCATTGGACAGTGCTTCGGGAAGCATGGGTATGACATGGTCGGGAAAGTAAACCGAGGTGCCGCGCAGGCTCGCTTCCGCATCGAGCGCGGTGCCCGGTCTCACGTAGTGCGACACATCGGCGATGGCTACCTTTAGCCGCCAGCCATTGGCGTTCGGCTCGCAGTAGACTGCATCGTCGAAGTCACGAGCGTCCGCGCCATCGATGGTCACGAAGCATTCGTCGCGCAGGTCAGCACGCCCAGCCAAGGACTCGACCGAGACCTCGGTTCCGAACGCATGCGCCTCGACCGACACTTCCTCGGACCAAGTGTCCGGTAAGCCGTTGGTACGAATAGCGACATCGATCTCCATACCGGGCGCCATGTGGTCGCCCATGATCTCGGTAACGCGTCCGATGGGATGGCTGTGCTTGGTTGGCTGCTCGGTAATGTCCGCGACGACAATCTGGCCATGCTTGGCGCCGCCGTGCTCGCCGCGAGGAATCAGCACGTCCTGATGGATGTGCTTGTTTTCCGGCTGTACGAAACCCACCCCGCTCTCGCGCGCATAGCGGCCGACCACGGAGCTTGTATTGCGCGCGATTACCTCGACCACCGCAACCTCGCGACGACCGCGGCGGTCCACGCTTCTGGTGCGGGCGACGACCTCGTCACCGTGCAGCAACGCGCGCATCTCGCGTGGCGGGATGAACAAATCGTCCTGCGTCCCCGCGTCCTCCGGAGTCAAGAAACCGTAGCCGTCTCGATGCGCAAGAACACGACCGCGCACCAAGTCCATCCGGTCCAAGAGCCCGTACTTGCCACGGCGATTACACAATAGCTGCCCATCACGCTCCATCGCGCGTAGCCGGCGCGCCAGCGCCTCGATGGCCTCCGGCGATTCGAGCCCCAACGCGGCACAAATCTCTTCGTAGGACATCGGACCGTCGTTGGTTTCCAACAGCTCAATTAAATACTCGCGGCTCGCGATAGGGCGCGCATACTTGCGTGCTTCCCGGGCGGCGTGGGGGTCCGCGGTGTGGCGTTTCTTGGCCATCGTTGACAACAATTTCTCCGGTAGTTAAGGTTCGGTGCCCGCAGCCGAGGTGGCGGAATTGGTAGACGCGCTAGCTTCAGGTGCTAGTGGGCAATAGCCCGTGAAGGTTCAAGTCCTTTCCTCGGCACCATTGGGTCAGACTATCACAGACCGGCGGCGTTGAAGTGTCCGGGACAGGCATTCGCGCAGAGCGCACCCCGTCATCTCCCACGAGCGTCGGTGTCTCGGCACTACACGGTCGGGTCGAACCACGCGTCGATAGTCGAGACCTCAACGAAGCCGTTGACAGTCGTTCAGGACCCCTCAATGCTGCCCGGTTGCCGCGGCGACACCACGTTTCTCGTCGACCAGCAACAAGACGGCGCCACCAAGCGCGAAGAACAAGAATACGGTGGCGACGCCCGCACGCTGGTCGCCAAACCACTGTGTCGCCGCGCCGAGTAGCAGTGGTCCGGCGAAAGACGTGATTTTCCCAGAGAAAGCGAAGAAACCGAAGAACTCCGTTTGACGCGCCTTTGGGACAAAACGCCCCATCAGCGAGCGGCTCGCCGACTGGTTCGGTCCGACAAACAAACCGATCCCGATGCCCCCTATCCAGAACCAGAACTGAGTCTGAGCAAAGACGGCCACCAGGGTGAACGCCGAGAGCGCGACCAAGGTGATCAAGATGATTTTCTTGCCACCGAGGCGGTCGTCCAAGAAGCCGAAGACGAGCGCCCCGAGGCCCGCAGCCACGTTCAAGGTAATGCCAAACTGAATGACCTCGGCAAGACTCATGCCGAAGGTTCCAGCGGCATAGATCCCACCAAATGCGAATATTGTGACCAGACCATCGTTGTAGAGGATTCGCGCCGCCAAAAACACCCAAACTTCGCGAAACTTACGAAGCTCGCGGACGGTATTTGCGAGCTCCCCGAGAGCGTTGCGCAATCCGGGCGCGGGTTTGCTTAGCGGTGTGTCCCTAACAAACGTGAACATAGGGACGCTGAAAACAATAAACCACGCGGCGACCAGCAGATTTGTCGCCCGGTAGTTGAACCCGGCCGCCGTGCTGACCCCAAGCAACGGCTCCTCCCGGACCAGCACCAAGAGGGCCAACACCAAACAGCACAGTCCACCAACGTACCCCAAACCCCAGCCGTAGCCGGATATGCGCCCGATTCGTTCCGGGGGCGCAATGTCGGGCAAGAACGCATTGTAGAACACCATACCCGTCTCGAAGGCAACGTTTGCGACCACGAACAACACGAGCGCGAAAACAACGGCATGCGTCCCCCCCGGGGCCACGAAAGTGAGACCGGTGGTGGCGGCGATACACAGCCCGGTTGTCACCATCAGATATGGGAGGCGTCTCGCGCTCTGGTCCGCTACCGCTCCCAGCACGGGTGAAACGAGCGCGATGACAATGGCACTCACACCCACGGCCCGCGACCAAAGCGTCGTTCCCGTCAGCGGGTCGGGTGCGATCGCCTGGCTAAAGTAAGTCGCATAGACGAATGTGACGACGAGTGTCGTAAAGGCCGAGTTCGCCCAGTCATACAAGCACCAGCCGAAAATGGCTTTGCGTTGACGCTGCTTTAAAGCCACCGCGTCTGTCGCTCGCACCCGTGTACATCTCCGAGCGTATCAAGACCCGTCGGCCCCAGCGCGGTCTCGGGTCGCGCCGGGGAGTTGGATGCGCTACGCATCGTCCGCAGACGCCGCTTCGGCGCGGGCGTTTGCCCGACCAAACATCAGCCAGTCGACCAGCGCCGCCACGAAATATATCGTAAAGCCTGAAAATACGACGTCGCTCAAGAAATGCGCGCCTTCCACGATTCGAGCCAAACCAAAGAAGCTTCCTAGCGCAACCCCAACCACCAGCCACGTTCGGCGGGCTGCGGTAAACACGAAAGCGAATGACAAGAAATAAAAACCAACCGCGGCGTGCCCGGAGACAAAAGAGCAGTTACGTTCGCATTGGTCGGCGGGCACGAAGGCCCGTGTAAATGCTTTGTCCCCGCCAAAGGGTTGCGAGTAGCTCGGCCGCGCGCGGCCCGAGTGTGCCTTGATGAGCTCATTGACGACCAGCCCCGGTCCCAAGAAGAGCACCAGCAGCAGATAGACCGCCGCCTTGCGATACGTACGCAAACGCCCATCGGGTCGGATAAAGCCAAGCGCAATGACCACGCAAAGAACAGCGAAGCTTACCCAGCCGATATAGGGGACAATTTTGTAGAGCGCACGCAGCGTCGCACTTTCTCGCCAGGCAAAACCGTGCGCGGGGTCGTAAAAAAGTCCCGTGAACCAAAGGTCAACCTGCGGATACAGCGCAAACATAACGGCGGCGAAAACAAAGGCGATGGCGGCGCGTCTGTGCGTCACCTTCATCGATGCGTTAGGCGGACCAGCCCGCATGGCGCATCACGAGCTGGGGAAACGGCGACGGGTAGACCTGCTCTAGCGCCGAGTAGAAGGATCTCATGAGCATCGGGCCGGCGTAGGCGCGTGCAAGGGCAAGACGAGCGCGGCCACACTCATAGACTCCGTCGAGACGCCCCACGACTGGAGTAACGGTAAATCTTCTGGCTCGCCTGTGGGCGCTCATGCTTTGGGTCATCGTGCGCACCGGCACGCGCCGGGCGCACGAAGACTAATCGCTGGTCGCGCCAAAGGCAATGAGCGCTGCGTTTAGGTAGGTAAACCGCTCGGCTAGCCAGCGCGTCGCAGCGATTCTCAGCGGCAATGGTCAAACGGCTCAGCTCGGCGCCCAGGTAGCGCGCCAGAGCGCGCATCCCGTTTACGCTCGCCAACGCTTCTGCCCCTGCGTTGTGATTGGTATTGGTGTTGATGTCGTAGGTGTAGTCCGTTTCCGTCTCGTCGACGATGAATTCCACTCCCGCCACGTGGATGCTGTGGCTCTTTAGAAATCGCTGGTACTTGGCGACCAGCGGGTGGTCGAAGTCGGGGTCGATAGTGAACTTTGGTGCCTCGGGAACCACCTCACAAGCATCCGCCGGGCACAGCTCGAAACCGTCGCTGGTATCTGCCCGCAGCGCATACAAGAAGTTGCCCCCAATGTAGCGAGCCGCGAGACGTGTAGGCGAAGAACTATGCGCTATACCCATATGCGGGCGTGTTATAAGATCTTCGCGTGAGCGAGTCCAAACCCGTAGCGAGGGATTCCACCCAGGCGAAGGCGCCAAGACGCGTGTTCGACTCGGTATACGAGATGGTGGAGGCGTTGAAGCCGAGCTATCCGGTCTATTGTCTACGGCCGCGGCTGTTGACCGAGCTCGCGCAGCAGTTTCTCAAGAGCTTCCCGGGTCGCGTCCTGTACGCGATAAAGTGCAACCCACACCCCGCCGTGCTGAAGCCCCTGTACGACGCGGGCATACGCCACTTCGACACCGCCTCGCTGCCGGAGATCGCCCAAGTGCGTGAGACCTTTCCCGACGCAAAGGTCTACTTCATGCACCCCGTTAAGAGCCGCGCCGTGATTCTGAGCGCCGCGAATGTGTACGGGGTAACACACTTTATGGTCGACCATCCAAAGGAGCTCGAGAAAGTGCTCGACGAGGTCGGGGTCGATGGCACCAGCATTATCGTGCGGCTCGCGACACCACGCGGCGGTGCGGCATATGACTTGTCGGCAAAGTTTGGTGCAAGACCGGCCGATGCGGTCGAGCTGCTAGAGGCCGTGCAAGACGCCGGTTGCCAAAGCGGGCTGGCCTTTCACGTGGGCTCGCAATGCGCAAACCCGGGGGCGTATGGCACGGCGCTCAGCTTGGTCGGTGAGGTGCTCGATGCGGCCAAGGTCGACATCCATTACTTGGACGTGGGCGGTGGCTTTCCGGCACCGTACTTGAACAGTGACGTGCCACCGCTGGAGACCTTCTTCCACGCGATTGACGCTGGTCTGGCCAAGCTGGATTTGCGTCGCGATTGCGTCGTGATGTGCGAGCCGGGGCGCGCCCTGGTGGCTACCGCCTGCTCGCTCGTGGTTCAAGTGCAGCTAAGAAAAGACGACCAGCTCTACATCAACGACGGGATCTACGGCAGCTTGTCCGAGCTGGTGGCAGCTGGCATACGGCTGCCCGTCAGCCTGATCCGGGCGCAAGGCGAGGCCACCGCGTCGCCGATGGATTTCACCGTTTATGGTCCTACCTGTGACTCCCTAGACGTGTTGCCGGGGCAGTTCAGCCTGCCTTCGGATGTGCACGAAGGCGACTGGATCGAGATCGACCACATCGGCGCGTACTCGAACGCCCTAGCAACGCACTTCAACGGCTTCTTCCCCGAAACCTTCGTGCAAATCCACGACAACCGCTAGCTTAGGGTCCGCGCCTACGGCCGGTGCGCGGATGATGACGCGAACGGGGTTCAGAAACGAACGCGGCCCGGGCTAGCGATAGTTGACCCCGGGCAGCACACAAAGCATCTCGAAGAGCAAGTTGGCGCCCATGAGCGCCGTGTTCCCGGTGGGGTCGTAGGGCGGAGAGACTTCGACCAGGTCGCCACCGATGATATCGAGGCCCCTGCACGCGCGTATTATCTCGAGCGCCTGCACCCCGGTCAGCCCGCCGATCTCGGGCGTTCCGGTGCCCGGTGCGATGGAGGGGTCTAAGCCATCTATGTCGATGCTGAAATAAACCGGGCCGCCAGCCACTTTGGCAACGATCTCCTCCATCAGCGGCGCCAACGACTTGTTCCAGCACTCCTCGGCCTGTACTACCCTAAAGCCCTGGCTGCGCGGCCAATCGAAGTCCTCGGCTTCGTAACCGGTGCCGCGAAGCCCAATCTGAGCGACCCGGTTGCAGTCGAGCAAGCCCTCTTCCACCGCACGTCTAAACGGCGTCCCATGAGCGATCGGCTCACCGAACATATGGTCGTTGATATCGGCGTGAGCATCGATGTGAACCAGACCTACGGCACCGTGTTTCTTGCGTATGGCGCGTAGTATTGGCAGCACGATTGTGTGGTCGCCGCCGAGCGTGAGCGGACGACAATCGTGCTCGAGAATCGCGTCGTATGCTTGTTCGATTCTGCGGATGCTGTCGTTCAAATTGTACGGGTTCGTGGCTACGTCACCGATATCCGCGACGGCCAAGGAATCGTACGGCGCCGCCCGCGTCCCCATGTTATACGGCCGCAACAAACAGGATTCCGCACGTATTTGCCGCGGTCCGAAACGGGCACCGCTTCGGTTCGATGTGCCGATGTCAAACGGTACCCCCACGAAACACGCATCCAAACCCGACGCTGTCTCACGTGTAGGCAGCCGCATCATTGTCGCCGGCCCGCCAAAACGCGGCATCTCGTTGCCACCAAGCGGTTGTGGAAGTGTCTTGCTCATGTTCTTTTCCTCCCCACAATAGTTCAGCGCCCCATCAGCGTATGGTCACGTGGTTTGGCTGGGCCCGTACGCGTTCCAGCCAAGCGCCGATAGCGGCATAGCTTCCAAGATCGAAGCCACCTTCGCCGGCGACGTGCGTGTACGCATACAAACTGACATCCGCTATGGAGTACTGCTCGGCTACGAAAAACATCTTGTCAGCCAGGTGCGCCTCCATGATGTCCAAAGCGGCGTAGCCGGGCCGTCGTTTTTGCTCGAGCACCGCACGCTGTTGCTCGGCTTGTCCAAGAAAGTGAACGATGAATCGTGATGTGGCTATGTAGGGCTCGTGGCTATATTGCTCGAAAAACATCCACTGCAGAACCTGCGCCCGCTCGAATCTGGTATCCGGTAGAAAGTCGCTACCCTCGGCCAAGTAATACAGTATGGCGTTGGATTCCGGAAGGTATTGGTCTTCGCCGAGCGCCAGCAATGGGACCCGGCCGTTTGGATTTTTTGCAAGGTAGGCTGGGGCGCGTGTCTCACCGTCTAGCAGGTCTACTTCGACCCACTCGAAGCCGAATCCAAGCTGCGTGAGAAGCAACTTGACCTTGTAGCAGTTACCCGATTCGGAAACACCGTACACGCGCAGCATTCGCGCACCTCTTGCGTGGCTCAGCCAAACGGATGCTGAATCATCACGGTCTCTTCACGCTCCGGCCCGGTCGAAACAATGTGCACCGGCGCACCCGTCACCTCCTCCACCCGGTTCAGATATCGCCGTGCGGACGACGGGATATCCTCGAGACGGGTCACGCCGGCCGTGGACGCTTGCCACCCGGGCATGTCCTCGTAGACGGGTTCACAGCGCCCAAAGTGCTCGGCGCCTGAAGGCGGTGACTCGACGCGTTCTCCATCCAAGTCATACGCGATGCAAAGACGCACCGTCTCCAACCCGTCCAGCACATCAAGCTTTGTAACGCACAACCCCGTCACGCCGTTTATGCGCACCGCGCGGCGCAGCGCGACCGCGTCCAGCCAGCCACAGCGTCGCGGCCGGCCGGTCGTGGCGCCAAACTCGTGACCGCGACTGCCGAGCCGTTCACCGATGTCATCGTTGAGCTCGGTGGGGAACGGCCCCGAACCGACGCGGGTTGCGTACGCCTTGGTGATACCGAGCACATAGTCGAGCTCGCAGGGCGCGACACCGCTCCCCGTGGCGGCTCCGCCGGCGGTGGTATTCGATGAGGTGACAAAGGGATAGGTGCCATGGTCGATATCGAGAAAGGTCCCCTGCGCGCCCTCAAATAGCACGCGCTCGCCGCGCGCCAAGGCCGCTTGGATCTCACCGCTCACGTCCGCCACCAACGGCTTGAGGCGTTGCGCCGCGGGCATCAGGCCATCGTACACCGCGTTTGGGTCGAGGGGCTCGGCCGCGTAGTAATGCTGGAGCAGAAAGTTATGGTAGTCGAGCACCTCGTGGAGCTTTTCGGCAAACCCACCGCCATTGGTCAAGTCGCTGACCCGAAGGGCCCGCCGCGCCACCTTGTCTTCGTAAGCCGGGCCGATCCCGCGACCGGTGGTACCAATCGCCTTCGCACCACGGGCTTTGTCGCGTACCAAATCCAAGCTGATATGCGAGGGAAGTATGAGCGCGCACGCATCGCTCACGCGTAAACGGTCCGCGACCGCAACGTGGCGCTCCTCCAACATGTGCATCTCGTCGAGCAGCGCGTGCGGACACAACACGACGCCATTGCCGATCAGCGAGAGCACACCCTCGTGCAAGATCCCCGAAGGGATCAGATGCAATACGGTTTTTTGCTCCCCTATAACCAGCGTGTGCCCCGCATTGTGACCGCCTTGGAACCGGACCACCGCTCCGGCACGCGCCGTCAACATATCAACGACCTTACCTTTACCCTCATCACCCCACTGGGTGCCCACTACAACGACGCTTCTTATCATTACCGACTCTGTATGCTCGTGATTTTTGTCTGGACGTCTCGTATGCTAACGAGGCCTTGCTTGTTACAAGTCGCGCAGCTCCCACACCCCGTTGATGAGAACCAGGACCCGGTTACACCCCATTTCCGACGCACTGCCGTGTTGCTCCGGCAACTCCTGGACGACACGCTCACCGGCTTGGCGCAGCGCGGTTACACGTGCGCGCAACCGTGCGTCGTCCACCCACGGCGCCAACACCGCCCCCCCGGCCTCGCCCTGTGTCGGGCGACCCAGCTCCACCAGGCTCTTCAGATCGGTGCTAAAGCCAACCGCGGGGCGCCCATCGACACTCAGCGCACCTATATTGTCATATCGACCGCCACGTGCAATCTCTTGCCCGCGTTCGGCGACGAAGGCGGCAAACACAATCCCTTGCTCGTAGTGGTAACCGCTGAGCTCCGCCAGGTCGAAATGCAGGCTGCCATCGGGGGCACGCGACGCCAGCATACCTGCAACCTGCTCGAGCCGCGTCAGGGCGCGCTCCAGCGCGCCGGTGACGGGTGCGAGCGCCTCCCGAGCCCGTGCGAGCGCGTCCTCGCCGCCGTTGAGGTCGACCAGATTTACGATTCTGCGCGCCGCCTTTGGCGGTATCTCCCAAGTCTGCAGCGCACTGTGGAGCTCGGCCGTGGCCTTGCGTTGGAGCACGTCGAAAAGCGCATTGCGTTGCTCGCGGTTCAAGCCCGCCTCATCCATCAACGCTCGGAGTATGCCCACGTGCCCCAGGTCCAGGTGGACGTCGCGCACGCCGCTAACCCGAAGCGTCTCCAATAGCAGGCAAATCACCTCGCAATCGCTCTCTACGCCCCGGTGCCCGTACAGCTCCGCGCCGACTTGCATCGGGCAGCGTTCGCCGGACAGTCCATCGGGTAAGGTATGCAAGACCGTACCGAGGTAGCACAAACGCGTCGGGGCGCCACGATGCAGCTTGCGCGCGTCTATCCGTGCGACCTGTGGGGTCATATCCGCACGCACACCCATCAGGCGGCCCGTCATCTGGTCGATTAGCTTGAAGGTTTTGAGGTCTACATCCGTGCCGGCCCCGGCGAGCAGCGACTCCAGGTACTCTACCAAGGGAGGGATGACAAGCTCATAGCCCCAAGAGAAAAACAGGTCGATCAGGTCGCGCCGGCAGCGCTCCAGACGCCGCGCCTGCGGGGGTAGAATTTCCTCGACGCCCGCGGGTAACAACCAGAGCTTGTCGTCGTCTTGCATCGCCACTCGATCAATCGACGTGGTCACTTGGCGCGCGGTCTGGGTAAGGCAGCGAGCGCGAGCGCATGCTCAGTTTACGAAGTACAGCAGGACAACGCCAAGCACCATGCTCGTCAGACCCGCGAAGCGCAGCGAGCGGTCGTCCATCTGGGAGATCTGCACCAGAATGCGTCGCATGCCCGAGGGGTTAAGAAACGGCATGATTCCCTCGACCACGAGCAACAAGGCAAGCGCCACCAAAAGGTCGTGCCACACGGTTGCGCACTCACTCGTATAAGGGGCGTCTAAGGATCAACCAAACCGCGGATGGACGCTTCTGCGGTCAGTCACTCCCCCCCTCGAGAATCGTTGAAGTAGCGGAAGAAGTCCGAATCCGGTGCGAGCAGAAGCACGTCGGATGGGCTCACAAACGTATCTCTGTACGCGTTTAGTCTGCGGTAGAGCGCGTAAAACTCCGGACCCTGGTTGAACGCGTTGGCATAGATCTCCGCCGCGCTGCCATCGCCCTCGCCACGGGTGCGCTGCGCGTCACGCTCGGCCTCGGCAAGGACGATGGTTCGCTCCCGGTCTGCGCCCGCGCGGATGATGGTTGCCGACTCCTGACCGCGCGAACGAAACCGCTTCGCCACCTCTTTTCGCTCTGCCGCCATACGCTGGAACACCGAGTTGCTCACCTCCTCGGGCAGGTCGATGCGTTTGATACGCACATCGATGATGTCAATCCCAAGCCCTTCCGCCTGATTCTTTGCCGACGTCGCGAGGATATCCATGATTTCAGCGCGCTCGCCGGCCACGACCTGTTGGACCGTACGCTTGCCAAACTCATCGCGTAACAGCCTCCTGACGATCGTGGACAAACGCTCGCTTGCCCTGGGTACGCTGCCACCGGTCGACGTAAAAAACTTCTCTATGTCTTGGATGCGCCATTTCACAAACGAGTCGACCTTAACGTTCTTCTTCTCGCTGGTCAGATAGAGCTGCGGGTCGGAATCGAGATTCTGGATACGCTTGTCGAAGGTTTGCACGCTCTGGAGAAAAGGTACGTTGAAGTACAAGCCAGGCGTGAAATCCGAGCGTACGATACGACCGAGCTGAAATTTGAGGGCCAGCTCGCGCTCATTCACCACGAAAACCGAGAAGGAGGCGAGAATTGCGAGCCCCACGAGGAGCACTAGCAGCGCTTTGTTTTTCATTCGCGTGTCCTCCCGCGCGCATCATCGCGCTGTCGAGTGCCCTGGGTGCCGAATTCCTCCATCGGGACATCCTGGCCGAATATTGCGCGGGAGGAGTCGCCCACCACGCCCGAGGAGCCCTGACCCAGCATCCGGTCTATGGGTAAGAACATCAGATTGTTGGAGCCGGGTGCGTTGAGCAGCACCTTGCTCGAGCGGCCCATTACCGACTCGATCGCGTCCAAGTAGAGCCGCTCACGGGTCACCTCGGGGGCTCTTTTATACTCGGCAAGTACCTTGAGAAACCGAGCCGTCTCACCTTCCGACGCGGCAACCACTTGTGCCTTGTAAGCCTCGGCTTGTTGGCGGATGGCGTTGGCGTCACCCCGTGCTCTCGGCAAAATATCCTCGCGGTACGCGCGCGCCTCGTTCTTGAAACGCTCTTCGTCCTCACGCGCTTTGACGGCATCGAAGAACGCTTCTTGCACCTCCTTGGGTGGCTGCGCGTCTTGCATGTTCACGCTGGTGATCAATAAACCCGTGCCATAGGCGTCGAGAATCTCCTGTGTCAGCTCTCGTGCCTCGACCGCGACGGCATTACGGCCTTCGGTCAGAACGAAGTCCATGGTGCTGCGACCGACGATCTCGCGTACCGAGCTCTCGGTCGCTTGACGAAGGGTGTTATCGGGGCCAAGCACGTTGAAGAGCCAAGCCGCGGGGTCCTTGATGCGATACAGCACCGCGAACTTGAGGTCGACGATGTTCTCATCCTCGGTCAACATCAACGCCTCGTTCGCCACCGAGCCGCTGCCAGCGGCGGTGCGAAAACCGATCTCCTCCTGGGAGATGCGTTGCACATTGACCTTCTCGACGTCGTCGATGAACTTTGGCAACCAATGCGGTCCTGGAGGGGCGGTGCGCAGATACTTGCCGAATCGCAGGACCACGCCTTGCTCGGGTGGGTCTACGATGTAGATTCCCGCGAGCAACCAGCC
>CAJHYW010000329.1_pt1 | contig 53181 bp, 43 predicted proteins | sample 9198811 | NCBI WGS metagenome assembly CAJHYW01 (sample SAMEA7708378, study PRJEB35096) | sediment metagenome | biome: marine neritic benthic zone biome [ENVO:01000025]; feature: sediment [ENVO:00002007]; material: shallow marine sediment [ENVO:03000034] sea grass bed [ENVO_01000059] ...
CCCGGAGACAACGAGATTGTCATTCCGAAGACATCATCGAGCTTGTTCAACTCGACCAACTTCGAATACGTGCTGCGCAATCTTGGTGTGGAATACATCCTGGTGACGGGTATGCTCACCGACCAGTGTGTGGAAACCGCTGTGCGAGACGGCTGCGACCGCGGTTTCTTGATGACGTTGGTGGACGACGCCTGCGCCACCCGATCCGAGCAGCGTCACCGCGAAGCGCTCGTTGGCTTCAAGGGCTACTGCCGGGTGCGTTCATCGAGTCAACTACTCGAGGAGCTTGGGGCCACAGCACCTTCGTAGGGTGTGGGAGAAACTTACACGCTCGTATTCGCAATCCGCTTGGCAGCTTGGTGCACCACTTGTGCGCTTCTATAGCTTGGGTCTAGCTCGTTTGCGGAGATGGGTGGTCAACCGGTAAGACGTGGGGAATCGCACTTGGCCCGCCGACTGGCCAAAGCACACGACGCCCGCCCGTGGCGTGAAGCTATGGCCGGCCGCTCACAGCCAGCTATCTTCCAGCGGGTAGTCCGAAAGCTGCTCGAAACCGTCGGCGGTCACCAGCACCTGCTCTTCCAGCTTGACCGCCTCGCGCCCACCCTGCTTGCCGATCAAGGCCTCGACACAGAACACCATGCCCTCTTTGACCATCCCCTCATAACCCAGCTCGCCATAGTCCTGCGCGTAGTAGATAGCAGGGTATTCGTCGCACAGGCCCACGCCGTGCATCGCCACACCGTAGCGCCCCGGGATGAACTCCTCGGCCATCGGGTGCAGCCGTTCGGTGAGCTCGCGGAATGTCACCCCGGGCTTTAACAGCTCCATGTTCGACCGGATCTGCTCCACCGCCGCTGCGTAGAGCTGGCGCTGCTCGTCATCGGGTTTGGCATCACACACCCACGAGCGAGAGATGTCGCAACAGTAGCCGTACGGCCCGACAAGGTCGGTGTCGAAGCTCACCATGTCGCCTCGCTCTATCGGACGCATGGATGCTTCTTGGAACCACGGGTTCGTGCGCGGCCCCGATGACAACAGACGGGTTTCCAGCCACTCGCCGCCGCGGGCGAGGCTGCCGCGGTACATCTCGGCCCAGAGCGCGTTCTCCGTGACCCCCGGTCGCAGTGCCTCGCGCATCTCGCGAACCGCTTCGTTACACACGGCGATGGATTCTCGCATCAAAAGGATTTCACCCGCCGACTTGATCTCGCGCGCGTTCTCCATGAGCTCGAAGCCATCGTGGATGTCGTAGCCGAGTCGCTCCATCTCCTGCACCCCCAGCGGGGCGATACGGTCGATAGCGATGCGGCGGCTCCCGCCGCTGTGCGCCTGGATGAGGTCATCCATTTCCCCGGCCCAGCGCCGCGCCCTGGCCTTGAGGTCGGCCCCGGCCACGAAGTAATAGAAAGTGGTAGCGCGCCTGACCTCGTCCACGGTCGGCAACCCTTCGCTCAAGAATGTCTTGCCCCCGTAGTCGAACAGGACCACAGGGCCCTCGGCCGGCACATACACATAGCGGTTCTCGTTGTGGCTGTTCCATATCTGCATGTTGGTGGCATCGGTGGCGTAGCGGGTATTGAGCTGGTCATACAAAATGACGCCCGCCAAATCGCGCGCCACGAGGGCCTCGCGGATACGGCCCAAGCGGTACAAGCGCACCTCGTCGAGGTCGCACGGCGGTATGGAATAATCCATGGCACCGTGCTGGCGCGCCACGCGGAGCGCGCCGTTCGAGACCACGTTTGCTCTCATTGGGTACCCCGTTCGCCCATTGCCTCTAAGCAGAATGGCGCAAAAGTACCGCATCCGGGGCTCGCTCCGCCAGAGCCCTCTTGCACATCTTCATGACGAACCCAAAATACAAAGACTTTCATGAGCTTAAAGCGGATTCACCGCTTCTCAGGACGAAGTATGCGAGTGAGTCACATGACTGGGTTAGAATACTCATCGACCTGCGGCCGAGCCGTGGGGAACCGCGGCGGATGCTAAGCGACGTCGATTTGATCGTAGTCAAGCACTTGTGGTACGCAACGCGCGAAGCTATGTAATGGATTTGTTGCTCGCCAATACACGATGGGAATCAAAAAATGAATGAGACTGCGTCAAGCGCCGCAACGGCAACGGAGACAGTTGTGGAAACCCCGCCTGCGGCCACAACCCAACAAGCGCGGAGGCGACAGCCGCCGGCGAAATTCGACCTGGACGCCCCGGAGTGGTACCTCAACCGGGAGCTGACGTGGCTCGCGTTCACTGGCCGTGTGCTGAGCGAAGGCGAAAATCCCGCGGCACCGCTTCTGGAGCGGGTCAAGTTCCTGGCGATTGTCAGCGGGAACCTCGACGAGTTCTTCATGAAGCGTATTGGCGGCCTCATGCAGCAGGTCGGTGCGGGTGTGCGCGAGCTCTCGGTCGACGGACGTACGCCCGAGGAGCAGATCTGCGAATGTCAAGTCGTCGTACGCGACATCAAGAAGCGACAACGGGAGCTCGCTCAAAGGCTGCTCGGCGAGCTCGAGACCAACGGGATCACGATCACCCGCTACGAACGCCTCACCGAAGCGCAGAAGTCGAAGATGCGGGATTACTACATCGAGAACATTTTCCCGCTGATCACGCCGCTTGCAATGGACCCGGCGCACCCATTCCCCTTCATCTCCAATTTGTCGCTCAATCTACTCGTCACGGTGCGCGAGCGCGGCGCGGATAATCCTGCGCTGGTCCGTATCAAAGTACCGGTCGGAGGGCAGGTGCCAAGATTTCTCAAGGTGAAAGGCGATACGCTGCTCGTCCCTCTAGAAGACGTCATGGCAAACAATCTCGACCTGCTGTTCCCAGGCGTCTCGATAGAATCCTGTGAGCTGTTCCGGGTGACACGCAATGCCATCGTCGAGCGCGGCGAAGGCAAGGCAAACGATCTTCTGGAGCTGATCGAATCCGAGCTCCGTGACCGTAAGTTTGCACCCATCGTGCGTCTAGAGGTTTCGACCGGGATGGCGCCCGTGCACCGCGGGATGCTTGCGGCCGAGATGGGTTTGAACGAAGAAGCGGACGTGTTCGAGGTCGACGGCCTGATGGCCAAGCGCGACCTGTTTCAGATCGCCTCTATCGACAGACCCGAGCTGTGCAATCCCCCGCATCACCCCGTTGACGACCCACGCGTCGCGCAAGCGCCCAACATCTTCCACGAGATCCGCGACCACGGTCCCATCATGCTACAACATCCATACGAGTCCTTTGTCACCTCGGTGGAGCGTTTTCTGGAAGAGGCACGACGCGACCCGAAGGTGCTGGCGATAAAGATGACGCTCTATCGCACGGCCTCGGATTCCAAGATCATCGGTTACCTCATCGACGCGGCGCAAAACGGCAAGCAGGTGGCCGTAGCCGTGGAGCTCAAAGCACGCTTCGACGAATCGGCCAACATCCGCTGGGCGAACCACTTGGAAGAGGCGGGCATACACGTATCCTATGGTGTGCTGGGTCTGAAAACGCACAGCAAGGTCATATTCGTCGTACGCCGTGACTATGATGGGTTGCGCCGCTATGCCCACATAGGCACCGGGAACTACCACGCGCAAACGGCGCGGATCTACTGCGATCTGGGCATGCTCACCTGCGACCCGGTGATCGGCGAGGACCTAACCGAGCTATTCAACTACTTGACAACCGGGTCTGCACGCAAGCGCAAGTACCGCAAGCTGTTGCCCGCGCCCACCCTGCTCAAGTCCTCCATGCTCGAGAAAATCGAGCGTGAAATCTCCAGGCACACACCGGAATCCCCCGGTCTGATTCAGCTCAAGATGAACGCGCTCGAGGACCGCGACGTAACGAAGGCACTCTATGAAGCGTCACAGGCAGGGGTCACGGTCGATTTGATCGTGCGCGACTCATGCCGTCTGCGGCCCGGGATCCCGGGGTTGTCGGAGCACGTACGCGTCATGAGCATCGTGGGCCGTTTTCTCGAGCACACGCGGATTTTTTACTTTCGCAACGGTGGCGAGGAGGAGTACTACATGGGTTCGGCCGATTGCATGAAACGCAATCTGGAGAGCCGGGTCGAGGTCGTTACACCCGTCGAAGTCCCCGAGCTGCAAGCCGAGCTGCGCGAGTATCTCGACGTCCAGCTAAACGACCAGCGCGGCGCATGGGATATGCAGTCGGATGGCACCTATGTGAAACGCACCCCACAGCCTGGCGCCGATGTGCGTAGCGCTCAAGAGATCTTGATCGAACGCGCCGCGCAGCGTGTGAGCGAACACAAGAAGCCCAAGAGGCGCCGACAGACACAAAAAGGAAAGACGAAGCCTCGTCGGTCAAGCAAGCCTGCTTGACTGATGACACCGGCTCATCCAGCCGGCAAAGCACGGCAGGCCGCGCATAGACCGTCGCTTTGGTCTATGGATGCCGGCTGCGGACCTCTGGGTCAAATACACGCGTTCAGAGGCCGGGGCGACAAGCATGCACTGTGCGGTGACGCGTCGGGCAAAACAACAGGAATGAGTCGGGAGCTCGATGTTCGAGATTGCAGAGCTAGGACGGCGTACCGCTAAGGGTTTTTACAAGAAGGTCGTACCGACGCTCCGCCAGGAGCTGCTCGAGCTGCAGCGCAAGCTGCGCAAGCTGGGAGAAAGCCAGGTCATCATCGTCTTTGCCGGTGTGGATGGCGCCGGTAAAGGCCAGACTATAAACCTTCTGCACGAGTGGATGGATTCGCACTGGCTGGTCACGCGCGCCTTCGACGAGCCTGCGGATGTGGAGCGCGAGCGGCCGGAGTTTTGGCGCTACTGGCTCGCCTTACCGCGACGAGGCCGCATCGGCTTGTTCATGAGCTCGTGGTATCACTCCGTTCTTCTCGACAAAGCCTATGACCGCATCGACGACGCAAAGCTCGACCGTCGGCTCGACCGGATTCACGCCTTCGAGCGCGCGCTTGCCGACGATGGCGCCACCATCATCAAATTCTGGATGCACTTGAGCCGCGAAGCGCAGGCGCAGCGGTTGAAGCTGCTAGAGAAAGACCCTTGGCTACGAGTGCGTGTGCGGACACGGGACTGGAAGCATTGGAAGATGTATGACAGCTTCATTCAAGCGGCCGAGCGCACGATCATGCGCACCAATACCGAACCCACGCCGTGGCATATCATCGAAGGCGTGGACCCCAAATACCGCGGTTTGGCCGTTGGCGAAACGATTCGCGATACGCTGCGTACGCGACTCGAAGAGCTGAGCGCGAAGCGGCGTTTGGACGATGAGATCAAAAATCGCAACGACGAGCCGCTGGAGCTCAACGGACCCGCGCAGGTCGCATCGGCCACAGTGGCCGCCACTGCGCCGGATGACGACACTCCAACGGCCAAGGTCATTACCTTGTTCACCCGGCTCGACATGTCCAAGACTATCGGCAAGGCCGCGTACTGTAGAGAGCTAAAGAAATGGCAGTCGAAGCTTTACAAGCTCCACCTACAGGCCCGGGAGCGAAAAATATCCTCGATACTGGTTTTCGAAGGGCCCGACGCCGCCGGTAAAGGCGGCGCAATCAGGCGCATCACCGCGGCCCTGGATGCGCGCAACTATCAGGTCCACGCGGTCGCGGCACCATCCGACGAGGAGCGTGCGCAACACTATTTATGGCGTTTTTGGCGGCTGCTCGAGCGGGCGGGACGAGTGACCGTGTTTGACCGCTCATGGTACGGACGGGTGCTGGTCGAACGCGTCGAAGGCTTCGCCACCGAGGCCGAGTGGCGCCGAGCCTACGCGGAGATAAACGACTACGAGGAGCAGCTGGTCGAGCACGGGATCTTGTTGGTCAAGTACTGGGTCCACATTACCCCCGAAGAGCAGCTCGCCCGCTTCGAGTCGAGGCAGCAGACCCCGCATAAGCGCTGGAAGATTACCGACGAGGATTGGCGTAACCGGGCACGATGGCAGGACTACGAGCTTGCCGCGCACGACATGTTTCAATACACCAGCACCTCGATAGCGCCCTGGAACCTGGTCGAGGGAAACGACAAGCGCTACGCGCGCATCAAGCTGCTAAAGACATTGTGCGAGCGTCTCAAGGAGCGTTTGGATACTGCCGCCTCCCGTGCCTGAGCGCACCCTGACCGGCCGAAGACTGATCGGGTGGCTACAAGAAAACAAAGGTCAGAGCGGGCCAGTAGGTAATGATAAGCACAGCGACAAGCAGAATGAAGAAGAACGGCAGGGTCGCTCTATAAAGCTCCATGATGGGCTTTTCAAAACGATAGCTTGCGATAAACAAGTTCATGCCGACGGGTGGCGTAAAGTAGCCAAGCTGCATGTTGGCCAGGAAAATGACCCCTAGGTGTATCGGATGAACGCCGTAGGCGGTCGCGACCGGTAGGATAATCGGCACCATGATGACCAAGGCCGAGAAAATGTCCAGCATGGTGCCAAGCAACAGCAGGAGAACGTTTAGCAGGATCAAAAACGTCCACTTATTGTCTATGTAGTCGCGGATCACCTCGAAGATCCGGCTTGGGACCTCCGTGTCGATGACGTAATTTGTGGATGCGAGCGAGACCCCAAGAATGATCAGGACACCACCGACCAGCATCATGGACTCGCGCATCACCGACGGCACACGGCGAAGCGCTATCTCACGTCGCACAAACACCTCGACGATCACCACATAGGCGGCGGTGACCGCGGCCGCCTCGGATACCGCGAGGTAACCACCGTAGATGCCGCCCAGCACGATAAAGGGCAGCGGCAGCTCAGCCGACGCGTCCCACAAGGCACGGCCTGCCTCGTACCAGGAAAACCGTCGTGCGTGTCCCGTTTGTGATGGCGCCTTGTACATGCACCACACGGACAACAGCAGCAACATCAGCAACCCGGGCAACACACCGGCGACAAACAAGTCGTCGATACTCACCGGCTTACCAAGCTGCTGGGCCACAACACCGTACAAGATCAGCGGCAGCGAAGGCGCAAACAGGATCCCGAGACTTCCCGAGCTCGTGATCAGCCCCAGGTTGAAGCGCTCCTCATAACCTGCAGCCTGCATGGCCGGGTACAACAGCGCGCCGAGCGCGATGATGGTGACACCCGAGGCGCCGGTGAATGCAGTAAAGAGCGCGCAAAGCAGCACGGCCATTATCGCCAGGCCGCCGGGGAGCCAACCGAGCAAGGCGTTGCTCAAGCGTACCAGCCGCTGTGGTGCGCGGCTTTCACCAAGAACATACCCGGCAAAGGTAAACAGCGGGATCGCGAGCAACACCGGCGACTCGGCAAGCCGGTAGACCTCCACCGCGACCACCGAAAGGTCGATACCCTCTTGATGAAAACCCAGTACCGCGCCCGCCGCAATAACCGTGAACAGAGGCGCCCCCAAGAGGGCCAGCAGGACCAAGACGAGGACGGTCACCCTTGGTCGTTGTCCGCAGCAGACGCGCTCGGGCCTAGCTGCTTGAGGTCGCCGATAGCGTGCAGGAGAAAACGCATGGCAAGCAGGCCGAATCCGAGTGGAATGACCAGCGCGGTAAACCAAACGGGTACCCGGGCGAAAGCCATCGCCGCATCTTCGTACTCGAAGCGCACGAAGTCGATGCCGTAGTAGCCAATCACCCCGCACACGACGGCGGCAAAGAGCTGGGTCAGCGCCGAGACCAGGGCTTGCTGCTTGGGCGGCAAGAATTTGGACAACATATCGATGGATATGTGCTTGCCGCTTCGGCTCGCGGCCAGGGCGCCGAGCATACCCACCCACAGCACTCCGACCCGTAGTGCCGGGTCGGCCCAAATAAAAGACACTTCAAAGAAGTTTCTTAGAACTATCTGGGCGCCGGCGAGCAGGAGCATTGCGGTCAATAGGACCGCAAGTAACGCATCTTCGAGGTAGTGCAGATAACGCAAGAGCTTCTGCAGTACGATCTCCGTTTTAGTTGCTGACGACGACCTCTTCCCGGTAGGTCGCCAAGTGCTCCATCAATGCCGCAAACAACTCCGTTGGAAAGCCGTCCAGCATCTCGATCTCGGCCACGCTTTGCTTGGCCAACGCCCGCCAGCGCTCCGATTCCTCTTCGGTCAACGTCCCGATGGTCACCCCTTGTGATTGCAGGGCGGCGCGCGCGGCTTCGTTATCCTTCGCATTGACCACGTTTAGCGCGGCGAAGGCCGCGCCGACGACCTCACGCATGACCGCCTGGTCAGCCGTAGATATTTTATCAAAAGCCTTTTTCTCTACGATCAGAAAGCCCGTCAGATGGATCAAAGGGAAGTCGACCATGTACTTGATCTTGGTATGCCATTGCAACGCGATGGTGGCGCTGGGCGTCGCCGTGACCGTATCCACCAGCCCGGTCTGTAGACCAGTATAAACATCGGAGATCGGTAAGGGGACGGTCCTGATCCCACCGCTTACGAAGGTAGTCGAGGTCAACGAATCGCCTTCGGGTATCCAGATCTTGTGTGTCTTCAACCCCTCCAGGCTGGACACGGGTCTATCGGCCATGAGATAGGCGAAGCCTGCATTGCTGATCCCCAGGGCGACAAAGCCCTTTTCCTCCAGACGCGCCTGGATCTTGTCGTCCAAGCGTTCGCGCACGTAGACGACCTCATCCATGTTGCGAAACACCATGGGTAAGCCGTACAGGTCGGCGGCCAGGTCGATCCTGGCCACCGTGCCACTGGTGAATACGGCGCCTTGTAGCTGCCCGAGCTTGATCTTGCGCAGCACGGTCTTGTCGTTACCCATCACGCCACCGGGGTAGAACTTGAGCTTGACCCGCCCTTCGGTACGCTCCTCGATTTCCTTTGCCGCCGCGCGCATTTGTTTCATTCCGCTGGTCCCATCCGGCGCGATGGTGGCGATCTTGAATTCCCCCGGTTTAGCAAACGCGAGCCCGCTCAACAGAGCCAACGTCAGCGCTACAAAGCATTGCTTACCCGGATTCATGTGCATTCCTCTATCGGTTAGAAATAGTCATCGGCCGTCGCCAGCAGCTCGTTTGCCTGCGACCGGGCGAGGGTGTTGACCAGAGTGTAGCTGGGGTCGTAGAGATCGCTCGCGACCACGCTTTGGAGCAGCTCGTCGTGCAGCTCCCGGTCGAAGACCAGACGCGCATAGTGACGCGCAAAAAGCACCTTAACCATGAGATTTTTGCCTTGGGATTGCTCGATGGCGGTCTCGAAGTGCGCGCGGGCGACCTCCGGCTTTCCACCTAGAGCAGGCGGGAGCAGTGTCTCGATCACGCCCATATAGACGTGAGGTTCGCCGTTCTCGTAGTCGTCTTGCAGCGCAATAACCTTGAGCATCCCGGCACGAATTTTCGGCAGCTCGGCGATGGCCTCCCAATCATCCGAATGCGTCTGCAACCATGCCGCCCATGCCGACACGAACATATACAGCACCTCCACGGAGGAAACGCTCAGCTTCTCGAGCTCCGCAACGAATTGCTCATAGGGCTCGCTGCTCGCCAGGCAAAGCCGTTTTTCCTCGATGCACAACGCGCGGCGGGCGTAATGCAGGGCCCGTTCGCTGAGGCGCCGGGCGCGTTTGGGCTCCTCGACGAAGGCCGATGCGTAGGAGCCATACATCCGCGCCCCTGCCATCAACAAGGTCACGCTTTTCGGGTATCCCTCGATCAGCCCGTCGACCATCAACAAATATGCCGGTGCGCCGTCGCGGACGGTCGCCAGATCGTCTTGGGCTTGGATTGCCCCGGACAAATCATCGGCCAAGCGCGAGGCAAAGCTGGAACACGCGCCCGTGACCAGCACCAAGATTGCAACCAAAAGTCTCAGAAAGCCGTTGCTCGTCGCCAAGAAGCCGGACCGCCAAAGTGTAAAGCTGCGCGAATTTACCATCTCGGGGGCAAAATTTCTGGGAGTTTCGGGGACAGTTTACTTATTTCCGGCTTCCGGGGAGTTTCGGGGGCAGTTCAGCTATCTCCAGACTCCTCACCCGTGCTGTAACGGATCCCCGTGCTGTGAGAAGCCAGTAAACTGTCCTGGCTGTTCTCGCGCCGTCGGTGTCTCAAATCGAGCACCGAATGCACTGACAGGGTCAAGATGATCAAAGCGCCACCCATGAACGTCTCCTTGGCGGGCACCTCGCTTAGCACCAGCCAGACCCAAAGCGGCCCCAAGATCGTTTCCAGCAGCATGATCAGCGCGATCTGGGGCACGGGAACGTACCGTGGCGCAATAACGAACAGCGCGAGGGATACCGGCAAGATGACGGCGCCGAAGAGCCACAGCAAGCCAGCGTCCGCGGGGCTCAGCACGAACGGGTCTGTCATGGGCCAAACGAGCAAAGCCATCAGCAGGCCACCGAGTATCACCGCGGGTACCATGTTCAGCGTGCGGGCATAGCGCAAGACGACGAACTTGCCTGCAATGCAAAGGACGGCGGCGAGCGCCAGCATGTCCCCGTTAAACCCGCCACCGCTAAGACTCCCGGCGAAGACGAATAGCAAACCGCACACGACTACGACCGCTGCGACCCAGGTTCGTCGTGCCACATGCTCATGCAAAAAGGCCGCCGTGAGCAACGCCGCGCAAAGCGGCTCGGCACCCAGTATCACGAGCACGTTGGCGACCGAGGTATTCCTGAGCGCGAAAACAAAAAGCAAAGAACCAATTGCAAAGAGCGCCGCCGCGAGCAACCCGGGCCGCCCAATGGCGAGCAGCACGCTGAAGAACGAGCGCTGATAGCGCAGCAGGCAAAAAGCGAGCAGTGCCACCGCGGGTAAGAGTCCCCGCCAGAATACGATCGCCCATGTGTCGGCCCCGACGAGTCGCACGATCAACCCATCGGGGCTGACCAATACAATGCCCAGCGTTGCGAGCAGCGCCCCACGCGCATGGTCCGAGAGATCGCGCACCGCGCGTCTCCCTTAGCCGCTTAGCCAGGCGAAGGCTGTGTCCTTCTCGGTGCTATGAAAGTGCTTGATTCTTTGCGGCGTGACCGGGTCAATGAGGGCGATGTAGATCTCCATCCAGCGCGCGTCGCCGACCACCGCGATTTTCTCTATGCCCTTCCACAAGGTTCCTAGATGCTTGAGCTTCTCGGCCAACGCGCCGATGTCTACGCCGTCATAGCCCTGCATGTCTTGGTAGACGAGTGCCTTTTCACCCCGACCGGTAATCTCGCCCAGGCGTTCGATAAATGCGCGCATGTCCGCGGCGCTGAAGTGACCGTCGATCTCGACCGCGACCAGGCGGTCGTTGGGCTCCGGGGGGTCAATAAACCGGACGGCGGCTATATTCATTGGGCGATGTCCTTGTTTTGGGGTCACGGTGCTCGTTCGGCCGCACGATTATACCGCTAGCCGCAACGGGCAACCGCCGTTTTGACCTAGGCCTGGCCCGATGGTTCTTGTTGCCGCTCCTCGCCCGAGGCGCGTAGCCCCCGCGGGTTGACATAGGTCATATCATCTCGAACGCGACCGCCTGTCGCACACCGTCCCGCCATCCATCCCCGCTACCCTAATGACACGCTGGTGCCTTACTCGCACAGCCGATGTTGACACCTGGACGCAAACGCCAGTTTGACGCACCATTCCGCCCGATGTGGCGACAGCCATGAGAACATCTAGCCCGTGAGCAGCGCCAGGATAGACAGCCCATGAACGACGTGGCCGCCGGAAGCCGAGCGGAGTCGACTCGCTCTCACAGACTGACGCCACTCTTGGCACCCCGTTCGATCGCCTTTGTCGGTGCCTCCGCACGCGAGGGCACCGTCGGTAACCAGATGGTGAAAAGTATTCTGGCCGGCGGCTACTCGGGTGCGCTCCATCTGGTGAACCCAAAGTATGCCCAGGTTGAGGGGCGCGCGTGCATGGGCAGCTTGCACGACTTGGAGACACCGCCCGACCTGGTGGTCGCGGGCGTTGGAAGCGCGGCCATCGAGGGCGTGGTCGATGATGCGTTGGACATAGGCGCGCGCGCCATCACCATTTTCGATGCGTGTCGTGGCATGGACGCCAATGGGCGGTCCCTTGTCTCGCGGCTCGCAGCCAAGACACGCGAGGCCGATGTCCCGGTTTGTGGTGGTAACGGGATGGGTTTTCTTGACATCCCCGGCCGCTGTCACGTGAGCTTCTACTCGGCCGAGCACGTGAAACCCGGGGCTATCACACTGATTGCGCATTCGGGGTCGGTGTTTACGGTGCTCGCGCTCAACGACCCTCGGTACCGTTTCGACTTGCTCGTGTCACCCGGTCAGGAGATCGGCGCCACTATGGACGAGTACTTGGACTACGCGCTCGAGCGACCGGGTACACGCGTGGTCGCGTTGTTCATGGAAGTGGCAAGAGACCCGGCGGGGTTCGCAAGCGCGCTACAAAAAGCCTCCGCACGGGCCACACCCGTTGTTGTTTGCAAGGTCGGCCGGACAGAGGAGAGCGCCCGCTTGGCACGCTCGCACTCCGGTGCGCTCGCCGGAAACCAGGCCGCTTATGATGCCGCTATCGATTACTACGGCGCGCTTCGGGTGGACACCGTGGACCAGCTCATGAACACGGCGCTGTTGTTCTCACAGGGACGCCAAATCGGTACGGGCGGTGTCGGCTTTGTCACCGACTCCGGGGGGTTGCGCGAGGCCTTGATCGACCGGGCCCACGAACGCGACGTGCCGCTGGCAAGACTCGATGACGCGACGCGGGCAAAGCTTGCTGATGTGCTCCCCGAAGCTCTGGTGCCGTCCAACCCGCTCGACGCGGCGGGTGACATCGTCGCCGGCTTCTCGATGGTTTTCGAGAAAAGCCTGGGCATACTGGCGGACGCGCCCGAGATTGCCATGCTTGGCTACGAGTTCGATGCTCGCGATGACCACGTGTACGACCCCCGGCTGGGCGAGCTTGCCCTGGCGCTTCCCCAATCCACGACAAAGCCGTGCTTTGCGTTCTCCAGCTTTGCCAACGCAAACAACCGCGCGCTTGCGGACCGTCTTGCCGATGCGGGGCTTCCAATGCTAAACGGCCAAGACGAGATGCTCTCGGCGGTCGCCTCGATGCTGCGCTGGAGAGATGTACGTGAGTACGCGTCGCAAGCCGACCCTGTTCCGGTCTCGCCACCGGAACACATCGTCGAGAAGTGGCGCACCACGCTGGGAAATAGCGCCGCGCTGTGCGAGGCCGATGGCCTGCGCATGCTCGAAGACTTTGGCATTGCCGGCACGGCCTTTCGCATCGCCGAGACGGCGTCCGGGCTAACAGAGGTCGCGACGACGCTCGGGTTCCCGCTGGCGCTAAAAACAGCGGCCGATGGCATCGAGCACAAGGCCGATGTGGACGGAGTACGTTTGGGTCTGCGCAACCTAAGCGAGCTACGTGGGGCGTATGCGGATGTCGGCCGGCGACTCGGGGAACGGGTTATCGTCCAACGTATGGCACCCGAGGGCGTCGAGCTCGCATTCGGCTGCGTGGTCGATGTGGATTTTGGTCCGCTGGTGATGGTGGCCAGCGGTGGCACTTTGGTCGAGCTGCTCTCGGACCGAAGCTTTTCGCTCTGCCCGTTTGGGCCGCGCCGCGCCCGTCATCTACTCCAAGGGTTGCAGGCCTGGCAATTGCTAACCGGTGTGCGGGGCAAACCGCCTTGCGACATCGATGCGTTGTGTCGAACGCTGTCTGCCTTCTCTGTCATGTGCAGCACGCTTGCGGACGTGGTCTCCGAAGTCGATGTCAACCCGCTCATTGTCAACACATCGGGGTCGTGCGCGGTGGACGCGCTGGTTATCGCCGCGAAGAAAGAAGGTCGCACGACCTTAGTTTAGGCCCGGCGATAGACCTTGTTGTATCGACAACCGCCACCTACGACACACGCTTGCTACGGTGGCGCTCGCAGCGGTGCTGCTGGGACATGCGTCTTGGAGCAGAGCAAGCGAGCATAGTATGCCGGACCGCCTTAAACACAGCACTGCGGGCTCGCGGGCGGCTCCCTGCCGCCCACGTTAGCACCGCGACCGTGCCGATCACACCAACTCGCTTCTCCCCCACCTAATTTTGGATGTGCTCGAGCTTCCGGATGTCCTCGAGCTTCCGTTACTCTGCGTTCCCCATGGACAAGCCGCTTGCCGACAACACTCCCTTGGGAGTGCTTCTGATGAGCCTCGCGGTCTTTCTTTGGGTCGTGCACGACGCGGTGAGCAAGTGGCTGCTCCAGGATTACCCGCTGTTTCAGGTGTTGCTGATGCGCAGCATTTTCTCTCTGGTCCCGATTACGGTCGTCCTTTACCGCGAACAGAGCTTTAGCCTGCTCCGCAGCGTGCGGATAGGGCCGCTGGTCGGACGGGGTTGCTTGGGCGCAATCTCCTTTGGCTTGTTCCTCGCAGCCTTGCCGCTCATGCCACTGGCCGATGTGTTCGCCATCGTCATGTCGGCCCCACTGCTGATCGCCGCCTTGTCCGTACCGCTGCTAAAGGAACCCGTGGGTGTACGGCGGTGGGTTGCCGTGCTGATTGGCTTTGCGGCCGTGCTCTTCATGGTCAGACCCGGCGGGGGCATGTCGCTGCTCGGTGCCTCGCTGGTCGTCGGCTCGGTGGTTTTCTATGCGCTCACGATGATCGCCACGCGGTTCCTGGGACGGACCGCGACGGCCGGCACGATGACTTTTTACAGCTCTTTGGTCTTTCTGTGCATAGGCAGCATCGGCGCACCCTTTGTTTGGACGCATCCCACGCCGCTCGCACTGGCGCTTATGGTCGCGACCGGTCTGCTTGCCGGCTGCGCGCAATACTGCATGACCGAGGCCTTCCGCATTGCTCCACCCGCCGTGGTCGCACCCTTCGAGTACACCTCGATGGTTTGGGCGATGATTCTCGGTTTTGTCGTATGGCGCGATATCCCAACCACCGGGGTGCTAATCAGCGCGGGGGTCATCGTGGTGAGCGGTATTTATTTGCTGCATCGAGAAAAGCTCGCGCAGCAAACGACCGCGGGGCGATGACTACTTCTCGCTGCTCGCTGCCTGCGCTACCGTGGGCGCAGTCGCGATGGCACGAGTCGGGCCCAGAAAATCATACGCTTCTTCCATGATGTCGGTCCCCATCAGCTTGTCCCAAAAGCGAAAGTACAGCGCAAAGTTACAGGTGTATTTCTGATGATGCACATTGTGGTGGGCGGCGGTGATGAAGTGTCGGCCAAGGAAGCCCCGCAGCCAACGGTCCGGAAACACCTCGTAGCCCGTGTGGTTCAACACGCTGCAAATCGTCATCAGCACCAAGATAAACAGAATGGCGCCAACGTGGATGGGGACGACAAAGGTCAGCGCCGGCACCAGCAAGGCCCCGATAATGGATTCGTAGGGGTGGAAGGAGAAGGCGGCCCATGGGGTCGGCTGGCGCGAATCATGGTGCACCTTGTGCATGACCCGGAACAGACGGCGGTGATGCATCAGCCGATGCGTCCAGTAGAAGTAGGTGTCGTGCAGAAACAGATAAACAAAAACGCTGGCGATGAGATAGAGCCAGCCGTATTGGGAAACATCGGTGTACATGGCCGTGCCGCTATGCTTCCACGCCTCGATGACAATCGCGCCGGGAATGGCGTAAATCACCGAAGAGATCAACGACCAGCGGATTTCGGCACGAATCACCGCTGCGCTCGGCTGCAGTGGCGTGAGCCTCCGAGCGTGTACCTTTTCCGGCTCGCGCTTCCACAACAACCAATAAAACAAGCCGGAGATTGCGAAGTATCGGCCAGCGATTATAAGGTAGAGCGCCGCGGTGGTAACCAGCAGATCGTGAAGGTTCATCTATCTCCTTTGGGAAACAGGGCCAAAAAGCCGGGGCTGCAGCCGACGTGTGGATGTGGATAATACAGCGATGTCAGAGACAACCGTCCAAAAACGCTCCAAGTCTTATTATACCGCCCTCGCCACCGCTTCGCGGCACGGCTTGATGCCTTGCGCCCGCCTGACCTCGTCTGACCGATAAAGGTTATGTTAAATGTTTGCGTCCCTCTGCTGCTGGCCGCCGGTCTCTCGGCCGCGACGCTCGAAATCGCGGAGCTTAGGCTACGCGACCAGCATGGACATGAAGACAGCGTAGCCGCTCACGGTCGGGCCGTACTCGTTGTCATAGTGATCGATGCCAAACGCCTGCGCAAGATCAAGGGGTGGGAAGAAGGTCTGGTCGAGAGTGTCCCGGGTTTGGAGTTCTTGCGCATCGCCGATGTGCCAGCCGAGCCCCCTGTGACCGAGGCCAGGGTGGCGGAAAAGCTGCTCCAACGCGTACCTGAGGGGATTTCGGTATTGATCGATATGGAGCGCCGCTGGGCAACCACGCTTTCGCTGGACACGAGCCAGCCCAATATCTTGCTCTTCAACCAAGACGGCAAAATCGCCGCCCGCTACAGGGGTCACCCCACGGACGGATTCCTGGAGCGAGTCGCGACACGCGTAAAAGAAGTCTTGGAGGGCTCGTGAAGTTTGACCTCATCTTGGTCGGCGGTGGACTTGCCAATGGGCTGATCGCCCACCGCCTGCACACGCGGCATCCCGGGCTCAAGCTGCTGCTTGTTGAAAGCGAAGAGCGCTTGGGTGGCAACCACACGTGGTGTTTTCACCACACGGACCTCAGCGCGGCCCAGCTCGACTGGATGCAACCATTCATCGAGTATCGCTGGCCCTTCTACGACGTACGCTTTCCGGGTCTGCAACGCCGTCTGTCCGGGGGCTATTACTCGTTTAGGGGGGAGCGGCTCGATAGCGTACTGCGTGACACGCTTGGCGAGCACATTCTGCTGAACAGCCGGGTAAAAAGGGTTGAACGCAACCAAATCGAGCTCGACGACGGAAGACAATTCGACGCCGGTGCCGTGATTGATGCACGTGGGATGACCCGCTGTGCGCACTTTTCGCTCGCCTACCAAAAGTTCCTCGGCTGGTCTACGGTACTGCAAGCGCCCCACGGGCTCGAGGGGCCGCTCCTGATGGACGCGACCGTCGAGCAGCGCGACGGGTATCGTTTCGTCTATGTGCTCCCGCTTGATGAGCGAAGCGCGCTCATCGAAGATACCCGCTACAGCGATTCCCCGGTGCTCGACAAAGAGACCATGCGCACGGCGTTACAGGACTATGTACGGGCGAAGGGATGGCAGGTCGAGCAGCTCCAACGCGAGGAACACGGGGTGCTTCCTATCGTACTCTCCGGCGATATCGACGGTTTTTGGCACGATACGCAACCGGGGGTGGCACGCGCCGGTCTGCGCGCGGCGTTGTTTCATCCAACCACCGGCTACTCGCTTCCAAACGCCGTCGGGCTCGCGGATGCGCTTTGCGCCGAGCCCACGCTGGAGCCCGATGTATTGTACCAGCGGGTCAAAGACCGCTCCATACGTCTTTGGCGTGACTCTAGCTTTTTCCGCTTGCTCAACCGGATGCTTTTCAAGGCCGCCGAGCCAGAAAAACGCTACCGCGTGCTCGAACAATTTTATGGGCTTCCGGAGCCGCTGATACAACGCTTCTATGCAGGCACGATCACCCCAAGCGACCGTCTACGTTTGGTCAGCGGTGCACCGCCGGTTCCCATTCTCCGCGCGCTTCGTTGTCTACCGGGAGACGACCGTCCCGCACCCGCAGAATTGATTCAAACATGACCGGGTATTCACATGACTAAAACTGCTGTCATAGGAAGTGGCTTTGGCGGTCTCACACTGGCCATCCGTCTTCAGGCGGCAGGTATCGATACCGTGCTGTTGGAAAAGCGTGACCGGCCGGGCGGACGAGCCTACGTCTATCAAGACCAAGGCTTCACCTTCGATGCCGGCCCCACGGTCATCACGGCGCCGAACTGCTTGGAGGAAGTGTTCGCAGCTGGGCAAAAGCGGCTGGAGGATTATGTGGATCTGATGCCGGTCGACCCCTTCTACCGGCTGTACTGGGAAGATGGATATAGCTTCGATTACACCAACGACGTCGAGCGTACGACACGCCAGATCGAGGCTAAGTGCCCGCGCGACGCCGATGGCTATCGTCGCTTTCTGCACTACGCGGAGCAGGTCTTCGACGAGGGCTACACGAAGCTTGCGCACGTCCCTTTTCTCGACATCTGGAGCATGGTTCGCGCCGCACCCCAGCTCGTACGTCTACAGAGCTATCGAAGCGTTTACGATATGGTCTCACGCTTTATCTCCGACCCGCAGCTTCGCGAAGCCTTTAGCTTCCACTCGTTGCTCGTCGGTGGTAACCCGTTTTCCACGTCCGCGATTTACACACTAATCCACGTGCTCGAACGCAAGTGGGGTGTTTACTTTCCACGCGGCGGCACGGGTGCGCTGGTAAGCGCGCTGGTGCAGTTGTTCACGGAGCTTGGCGGTGAGATCAGGCTCAACAGCGAGGTCGCGCGGATCGAGACCGGCAATGGCCGGGTAACGGGGGTCGCCACACATGACGGCTGGAGCACCCGCGTCGATGCGGTGGCGAGCAATGCGGACATCATCCACACCTATCGCCACCTGCTTGCCGGCGAGCCGCTCGCAAGACCAAGCGAGAAACGACTGGTCAACAAGCGCTTCAGCATGTCGCTGTTTTTGATTTACTTTGGGACTCGCACGCGGCATCCCGAGCTCGCGCATCACAATGTCTTGTTTGGTCCACGTTATCGCGAGCTCCTGGATGACATCTTCAAGCATGGAGTGCTGGCCGACGACTTCTCGCTGTATTTGCACGCCCCCACCGTCTCCGACCCGTCGCTGGCCCCGCCAGGGTGTGAGAGCTTCTATGTGCTCGCGCCCGTACCCCATCTGGGCAACGCGGCGATCGATTGGGAGACCGAGGGACCCCGGTACGCCGACCGGATTCTCGCTTACATGGAGGAGCGTTACATACCCAACCTGCGCCAGGATATCGTCACCCAGCGGATATTCACGCCCGCCGATTTCGCCACCGACTTGAATGCGCATCTCGGGTCCGCCTTCTCGTTGGAGCCGGTCCTGACCCAAAGCGCCTACTTTCGCACCCACAACCGTGACGACCGCATCGGCGGTTTGTACTTTGTGGGTGCTGGCACACACCCGGGTGCCGGGATCCCGGGCGTAGTGAACTCGGCCAAGGCAACCGCGAGCCTGATGCTCGCCGACTTCGACTCGGCAGCGATTAAGTATGGTTGACCTCACGGACGACCCCATCGTCCGCCAAAGCCGTGAGGTCATTCGCGCAGGCTCGAAGAGCTTCGCCGCCGCGGCGACCCTGTTTGATGCAAGCACGCGGGCCAGCGCTTACATGCTGTATGCCTGGTGCCGCTACTGTGACGACCAGATCGACGGGCAAGACCTCGGGCATTCGCGAAATCAACCCGACGCCGACTTCCAGCAGCGGCGCTTGAGCAAGCTTCACGCGCAAACCCAACAGGCCTTGCTTGGCAACAACGAGCACCCGGTCTTCACCGGGCTCGGCCGCGTGGTAGAGAAACACGAGATCCCACATCGCTATCCGCTCGAGCTGCTCGAGGGCTTTGCCATGGATGCCGACGAGACCGAGTATTACGAGCTAGACGACACCTTGCGCTACTGCTATCACGTCGCCGGTGTGGTCGGTGTCATGATGGCCTATGTGATGGGTGTGCGCGACCGCGAGACACTGGACCGAGCGTCGGACCTGGGCATCGCTTTTCAACTCACGAACATCGCGCGCGACATCGTCGAGGACGCCGAGGTCGGACGTGTTTACTTGCCCAAGCGCTGGCTCGACGAGTCCGGCGTGCCGCCGGCGGCAGTGCACGACAAAGCATTTAGAAGCGCGGTGTTTTCGGTCGTGCGCCGCCTGTTGGGCGAAGCGGAACGTTACTACGCCTCCGCGAACCAAGGGCTTGCGGCGCTCGACTTTCGCTGCGCGTGGGCGATCGCGACCGCGCGCGGCGTCTACAGAGAAATTGGCAAGGTCGTGCTGGAACGAGGCGAAGACGCATGGGATACGCGTGCCGTTGTAAGCAGGGGACGTAAGCTCTATTGGGTCCTGCGCGGTGGCGTCAGCGCACTGCTGCGGCGTCGCGCGCGCCGGTCGCCACGCGAGCAGCTTTGGACCAAATCGGAAGCGATGCAAATACCGAGACTGAGCGTGCTGACCCGGCGTTCGATTGGCTTATCGGAGGCGACAAGGCCGGATGGGATGTACACGCATCCCGGCGCCTGTTTGGAGCCGAAGCTGGAACCGTAGCCACAACGGTGCGCCGTCGGCCGGTGTGCGCCCAGGCAGCAACCCTCGACGGCGATGCTAAGAGACCGGTTCAGCTTGTCGCTAGGGTCGATGACCGGAGCTCTGCTTTGAGCTTCTCGACCGGCGGCGAATAAATAAAGCCGAAGGAGACGGCCCCGTGCTTCCCATGCGTGCTGTGATGTAACCAATGCGCTGTGATGATGCGTTTTATGTAGCGGCTCTTGGGTTTCCAAGATAGCCGGATGCGCCGATGAACGATGACGTCGTGGAACACGAAGTAGACCACGCCGTAGGCGGCAATCCCCAGACCAATCCACAACAGCGGCGGATAGCCGCGCACGCCTAGAAAGATCAGCACGATAGACGGGATGCTAAAGCCAACGGCAAACAGGTCGTTCTTCTCGAACACCCCTTGGCGTGGACTATGGTGGGATTTGTGCCAGCACCAGAGCGGACCATGCATCACATACTTGTGGGCGATCAAGGCGACGCCTTCCATAGCGACCAGCGCCGCGACAAACAATAATGCGTTAAGGGCAAAAGTCATGCGCTTGCTTCGAACACAGAGTCAGCATCAACCGGACCCAGCATTTTACAGCGACTGAAGACGTCGCGCGAGATGCTGCGCAACCATCAACCCGAACAGCGCCGCCGCCAACAGCATCGACCACGGAAGGAGCAACTGAGTGACCGTCTCGTCGCGCCAGAAGATTGATGTGTAAGCCTCCAACGCCCAGGTGTTGGGTGTGATCCAACCCAGGTCCTGCAGCAAAGGTGGCATCAGAAATCTGGGCACCATGCTGCCGCCAAGCGCGGAGAGGATCAAAATCGCCACGTTGGCCAGGGTCTGCGCTTGGCGGCGGGTGCTGCAGGCCGAGGCAATCGCCAGCGCGATCCCACCGGCAGCCGCGGCAGCGACGAGCGTCGTAACACCCCAGGCGAGGAGGTGCCCCGGAAGGTTGACCCCATAGACCAGCCACGCGACCACGAAGATAATGCTGACTTGCACAAAACCCTGGGCGGTAAGAAACAGAAGCTTACCGTTGACAAGCACCGTGGTGCTCCCGGGGCCGGACAGAATGCGGTCGAGGATCCCCGACTCGCTCTCCTCGAGAAGGCTGATTGCTCCGTGCACCGACGAGAACAACAAGAACAACATGGCGACGGCACCGGCATAGTAAGCAACATGGTTTGCGGATGCACCGCGACCCGCAACGTCCTCGCGCTCGAACAAGTCCTGGAAGCCCCATCCTCCGGTAGCGCCCGCCAGCGCCTCTTGTTTCAAGTCGGCAATACCGGCGTCCAGAAGCTCGCGCTGTGTCTCGTCAAACTCCAAGAACTGGTCTTCTATCAGCGATACGATGCTGCTAAGCGCAATGTCCGGCAGCGCTGAGAAGTACGCTGTTTGCACTTGGCCCGCAAGCATGGGGACGGCGGCGCCACGCGCCGGGTCGCTCACTATCACCAGCGGCGCGGGGCCAAACCCGCCCACCGACTCCAGAGGCTCACCACCGGCGCGCACGATCAGGCCTATATCCGCTGCCCCGCGGCGCACCAGCTCGCGCACCCTAGACCCACCCTGCCCGGCCCCGCCCACGGGCACGATGGCCGGGCCGGCGGCCACGGCTTCCACGAGCCGCTTGGACGTCTCGCTGCCCACCTCATCGGCGATGGCGAGCTTTAGCCTGAGCTCCTCCCCGCTGGCACCTGCAAAAATGGAGGCAAAAATGACAAAAAAGGCGATCGGCAGCACAAAGCTCATCGCGAGGGCACCACGGTCGCGGACCAAGCCAAGCAGCATGGCTCTGAAAATGGCGGCGCTCACAGGTCGAGCTCCTGCCCGGTGACGCGAAAGAACACGCCGCGTAAACCTGGCTCGCGTACGCGCAGCTCCGTCACCGAGAGCCGTGCGTCGGCCATACGCGCGCTCATCGACGCCAGACCATCGATGCCGGGCCCAAGCGGGCCCGTCCATGTGCGCTGCCCCCGAACCGGCTCCAGACCCTCGTTGGCAAGCAGCGCGCGGCCACGCTCGTCGGGCTCGCTGCTCAACTTGACCAAAAGCTCCTTAGCATCCCCAAAGGCGTCGCGCACCAGCGCCTCCGGCGTGCCCTCCACCGAGATGCGTCCGTCAACCAGGATACCCACCCGGTGCGCAAGCTCTCCGGCTTCCGCCAGGTCATGGGTGGTGATGAGAATGGACATCCCCGACGCCGCCAACGACCGAAGCAAGTTGTGGATCTCCTCTCGCGCGCGCGGGTCGATGCCAACGGTCGGCTCGTCGAGCAATAACACCGTCGGCTCGTGCAGCATACCTATGGCGATGTTCAAGCGCCGCTGCATACCGCCGGATAGGGTGCCGGCACGGTCGTCCGCGCGCGCGTCCAGAGCGGTGAGCTCCAGAGCGGCGGCGACACGCGCAGACAACTCGCCGCGCCCCACACCCGTCAGGCGACCGAAGACCTCGAGATTCTCACGCGCCGTCAGGTAGTGATAAAAGGCGATCGACTGGGGAACCACACCCAGCTCTCGACGAAGTCGGGGGTCACCGCGCGGGTCCTTGTCAAAAAGATGCAAGCTACCGGAGTCGAGCTTGAGGCGTCCGGTGATGGCCCGGATCAGACTGGTCTTGCCCGCCCCGTTCGGGCCAAGCAACGCGTACACCTGGCCAGGTGCAAGAGCGAGGTCGACGCCATCCAAGACGGTGCGTTGGCCAATGCTGCGACGCGCACCGACCACACGCAAAACAATACCCTCGCCGTCCCCAACGTGCACTTGGACTCTTGACTACCTAGCCCGCAGATTGCCCCAAGGCGCACATGGGCTCGCGGTTGAGATAATGAAAATTACAGCGTTTGATCCACAGTTTCGCCCTGAGCGAGGCGACGCAGTTTGTTCCCGGCGATGTGCCAGCCCGGCCCGGGCTGCTGATGCAATCTGCGGGCTCAGTGCGCTATCTCTACGACCTTGTGCAACGCGTGATCCTGCTTGGAGGCGAGCATGGAAGACGCTAGCTCGACCAAGGGCTGGACGGCGGGTTGGAGCGGGTCCAAAGTGCTCACGGCGGTCTCTACATGGTCCGCGATCAACCCTCTACATTTCTCCAGCCCGAGCAACGACACGAAGGTGACCTTTCCACTGTCCGCACTCACATTCTTTCCACACTCCGCTTCTGTGCTCATGACATCGGTCAGGTCGTCGAGGACTTGGAAAGCCAAGCCCATGTTCTTTGCAAAGGTCCGGATCCGTCGCAGCCGCTTTCCGTTGGCGCCCGCGATGCGTGCCCCCACCTCGGCCGAGGCAACGAACAAGGCGCCTGTCTTGTGGTCATGAAGACTGGCGAGGCTCTGCGCGTCGCTGAGCTCGGTGCCGGGGTGCAGATCCCACTCTTGGCCCGCGATGATGCCTTCACAACCGACCGCGGCGGATAACAAGCCGACGATCTCGACCCGCAGGTCGTGCGCCAACCCGGTTGCGTCACCGACCACGCCATAGGCCCGGTTCAACAGCGCTACGGCCGCGAGGGTTGCGGTATCTTCGCCGTACACTCGGTGGTTCGCGGGCTGACCGCGGCGCAGTGTCGCATTGTCCATGAAGGGCATGTCGTCGAGGATGAGCGACGCCGTATGCACCATCTCTATAGCACAGGCGGGGTCCAGGGCTTGGGTCTCGTCGCCCCCCAGGCTCACCGCCGTGAGCACGGTCACGATGGGGCGAATACGCTTTCCGGGCGCGAGCAGGCTGTGACGCATCGCATGGTGCAAGCGCTCTGGATAGCACCCGCGCTTTGGCTCGGGAACGAGTTCCGCGAGTCGGCGACACACCTTGGCGCGAATCCGCGCCGTATCGGTTTCCAAACCCAAGGCGGGACAGCTCATAGCCTGTTAGTGGCCCCCCTGCATGGCCTCACGTCAGATGGACTCCTGCACCACCGCGGCGGCTGAAACTCGTCCGCATCGACCTCGTGTCGTGTCGGCGAGGCCTGACCACCGGCGCCGAAGGGCCTGAAAGCATACCCCCCAGCATCGGCTGAGGCTCCAGTATATACGAGGTCTCGGTCCAGCGACGAATCCTTCCCCTTCCCACACGCTGGGTAGACGGTCGGTCACGGCGCCGTCCGGTCCTCTCGCGGATTTTTATCCGGCCGCTGCAAACGTCGAAAAACCCTCCAAGTAGTCCTCGAGTCTTTGCGCGATGGTTTCGTCTATCATGCGGCCATCCGCGTCAAATACCTGCCCCGCGCGCGGCACGTTCAACGCCTTGCCAAACCAGGGTCGCGTGCCAAGCGCGCGGAGCACGGGCAGCCACGCGCTCTGCGCGTAGGCCGTCCCCATGCCGCCGGGGGTGCAGCCGATAACGCCCACCGCTCGGCCGCGAAACACTCTTGGCGCGTCGCCCGGTGGTCGTGAGAGCCAGTCGACGGCGTTTTTGAACACGCCGGGCAATGAGTGATTATACTCCGGAGTCACGAGCAGTAGTCCCTCGGATGAGGCGATCTGGTCCTTTAGCATCTGGACCGGGAGCGGAATACCTTCACGCTCTTCCAGGTCACCGTCGTAGAGCGGAATGCCCGCGATGGACCCGAGTCCCAGCGTCGTTCCCGAGGGCATCATTGTCGCGGCGGTACGCAACAATGCGGCATTTAGAGAACCCGCTCGAAGGCTGCCAGCAATGCCAACGATCGTAGTCATGCTTTCTTTCTCGACATCACGCTCTCCAAAGAAACTCAGATTCTCATCCAAACCCGGCGGTTGTATCCTAGCCCTTGACCCGCTTGCCGGGCTAGCCGAAGGCCGCTGCGCGGGTAGCAACAGGCTACAAATTGTACCCGACCATTTACCCAGGCTGTTCGAGGAGTTCCACCAGGTCGACAGCTCGACCACGCGTCGCTATGGGGGAACCGGTTTGGGACTCGCGATCAGCTACAGGCTGGCAAAGCTGATGGGCGGTGGTATCGAGGTGGAAAACGGTCTTGGCGTGGGGTTGACCCTGGTCATGCGCTTGCCTTGCCGGCGCGACGCCGCGGCAGCACGAGGCTGACGGCGAAGAACGCGGTCGCCGCGACAACCATCATCGGCCCGGTGGGCACGTCCAGATGGAAGGAGCTTGCCAACCCGCCAAGCACGGAGAGCACACCGACCAGCATCGCGCCAATGGCCATTCCCTCTGGCGTCGCCGATACGCGGCGCGCCGCGGCCGCCGGTATGATCAACAAGGAGACGATCAACAGCACGCCAACGATTTTCATCCCGACCGCGATCAGCGTGGCCAGCAGCAGCACAAACACGGTCTTGACCGCGGCCACGGACACGCCTTCGACGGCGGCCAAGTCCTCGTTTACCGTCGCGCAAAGCAGCGCTCGCCATATCAGCGCCAGTACGCCAAGGCTGCCGATGCTAAGCGCGTAGATGATGTACAAGTCCTGTGGCGCTACCGCCAGCACATCGCCAAACAAATACGCCATGAGGTCGAGACGCACCCGGTCCATGAAAGCGACGCACAGCATGCCTAGCGCAAGCGCCGCATGGGCCATGATGCCAAGCAGCGTGTCGCTGGCGAGCCAGCGCTGGCGCTCGAGAAGCATCAGTGCGATACCGAGAAACAAACACAACACCAATATCCCGACCGTCAAGTTGATGTCCAGCAGGAAGCCGAGCGCAACACCCAACAGCGCGGCATGGGCGAGTGCCGCGCCAAAATAGGACATACGCCTCCAAACCACGATACAGCCGAGTGGACCGGCGGCCAGCGCCACGCCAACACCGGCAGCTGCGGCTCTAAGCAAGAAGTCGTCCATCTGCTGACCTGTTTAGCGCGGCGAGCCGCGCTGTCCCAGGGGGACGACGTGGCCATCGGAGTCGTGGGCGTGGTCGTGATGATGGGTGTACACAGCGAGCACATCGGCCATACGGTTACCAAATAGCTGGACGAACTCGGGGTGCTGGGTCACGGACTCGGGCGAACCGGTACAGCAAACATGCTTGTTGATACACACCACGGTATCGGTCGCCGCCATGACGACATGCAGGTCATGCGACACCAGCAGCACGCCGCAGCGATACTTGTCACGAATATCGGCGATCAAGCGATACAAGCTCGTCTGCCCGGCGACATCCACGCCGGCCAGGGGCTCATCCAAAACCAACAAGTCAGGCTCGCGCAACAATGCACGGGCAAGCAAGACGCGCTGGAACTCGCCGCCTGAAATCTCGGAAAGCTGCTTATCGAGAATGGCGCCCGCGCCCACCTCCTCCGTCAGCGCCGCCAGCCTCGCTCTGTCGGCTTTGGCGCCGAGCGTCAGAAAGCGTGCCACCGTCAGGGGCAAGGTGGCATCTCTATACAGGTGCTGCGGTGCGTAACCGATGCGCAACCCTGGGTCGCGAACAACCTCGCCGGCATCGGGCTGGAGCAACCCGAGTATGGCGCGCACCAACGTCGTCTTACCCGAACCGTTGAGCCCGACCAGCGTGATGATCTCGCCACGACAAATGCTAAAGTCGACCTTGTCAACGACCGTGCTACCACCGAGGCGCACACTCAAGCCTCTCGTCTCTATCAGGCATTCTTGGACCGAGGATCGGGTGGGTTGGTCGGAGAGATCTGGCGTGGACATAGATAAAAGAGCTTTTTAGCGCAGCCGTTACAATATAACAATAGTCTTGAGCCCTTGCTGGAACGCCGGGCTGGACGCCAGCTCCTATACTTGTGACACACGGAGCGTCGGTGTTAGCAACGCGACAAACCCGGCGAATAGACCGACCCCACAAGGGTGGTTCCGCCGCAACGCAACACAAACCAAGAACAGCGATCCTGTTCAAGGAGTGTGCATAATGCATAGAGACTTCTCGAACCCGTATCGAGCGCCTGCCAACGCGCGTGCTCGTCCCACGTCCCTCCACCGCCAAGCAATTCAACCGACAGCGCCAATTTGACCGACGAAGACCTGGTCTAAAGGAACCGTCTTTTGGGGGCGGCGCTAGCGCCGCCGTGTTGTGTTTGGGGTCGCTCCGCGCGGCCAAGCGAGGGTGAAGGGTCATGGCGCTGGCAGACGTGCAACTGGACGACAAATATCTACGCGACGGCGGACGCGTCTACGTATCCGGTATCCAAGCGCTCGTGCGCCTGCTCATCATGCAGCGAGAACGCGATACCGCAATAGGTCTCAACACGGCCGGGTTTGTCTCCGGCTATCGGGGTTCTCCACTGGGCGGGTTCGACAAAGCACTTTGGAAGGCCAAAGCCGTCCTGGAACGCCAGCATATTCGTTTCCAACCGGGGCTCAACGAGGACCTGGGCGCGACGGCCGTGTGGGGCAGCCAGCAGGTCAACATGTTCGAGGCCGCGCGCTACGACGGCGTGTTCGGTCTTTGGTACGGCAAGGGTCCGGGCGTGGACCGCACGGGCGACGTGTTCAAACACGCGAATGCGGCGGGAACCTCGCGCTACGGCGGTGTGCTCGCGGTCGCCGGCGATGACCATGGCTGCAAATCTTCGACGCTACCGCATCAAAGCGAGTTCGCGTTTATGGACGCCATGATGCCGGTGCTCAACCCAGCGGGTGTGCAAGAGATTCTCGACCTGGGCTTGTTAGGTTTCGCACTTTCGCGTTACAGCGGTTGCTGGGTCGGGTTCAAGACCATCGCCGAAAACGTGGATTCTTCGGCTTCGGTATCGGTGGACCCCGGACGCACGCACATCGAGCTGCCCAAAGACTTCGAGCTGCCCTCCGACGGATTGCATATCCGCTGGCCCGACAAGCCCTTGGAGCAAGAGTTTCGCCTGCAAAAGCACAAACTCTACGCGGCCATTGCTTTTGCACGCGCCAACAAGCTCAATCGAATCGTGGTCGACAGCACCGCACCGCGCTTTGGAATCATCACCACCGGCAAATCCTACCTCGACGTACTGCAGGCACTGGAAGACCTCGGCATCGACCAGCAGCTTGCCACTCAAATCGGGCTTCGTGTGCTAAAGGTGGGGATGAGCTGGCCATTGGACCGTGAGGGCATACGACGATTCGCGGAGGGATTGGAAGAGGTACTCGTCGTCGAAGAAAAGCGTGCGGTGATCGAGAACCAGCTAAAGGAACAGCTCTACAACTGGCGCGCCGATGTACGCCCCCGCGTGGTCGGCAAATTCGACGAGGACGAATCGTGGGTCTTGCCTTCCACCGGCGAGCTTACACCGGCGCGGGTCGCACGCGTTATCGCGCAACGTATCGGTCAATTCTTCACCAGCACGCAGATTCGCCAACGCTTGATGTTCTTGGAGTCAAAGGAAGCCGCGTTGGAGCGTCTACCGCAAAGCATCGAACGCGTGCCGCACTACTGCAGCGGTTGCCCGCACAACACATCCACACGCGTCCCCGAGGGGAGCCGCGCCATGGGTGGCATCGGTTGCCACTATATGGCGACTTGGATGGACCGGGGCACGGAGACCTTTACGCAGATGGGTGGCGAGGGCGTCCCCTGGGTGGGTCAAGCGCCTTTTACCGGGACAACCCACGTCTTTCAGAATCTCGGTGACGGCACCTATTTTCACTCCGGCGTGCTTGCCGTGCGCGCAGCCGTCGCCGCCGGCGTCAATATCACCTACAAGATTCTCTATAACGAAGCGGTGGCGATGACAGGGGGGCAACCCGTGGACGGCATGCTCAGCGTCGCGCAGCTCACGCATCAGCTTCAAAGCGAGGGTGTCAAACGGATTTGCGTCGTCAGCGACGACCCCGGTAAGTATGACAGCGGCGGCGGGTTTGCACAGGGTGTCACCGTGCACCATCGAGACGAGCTCGACCGTTTGCAGCTCGAGCTGCGCGAGTTCCCTGGTGTGTCCGTCATCGTCTACGACCAAACCTGCGCCGCCGAGAAGCGGCGCCGCCGGAAACGCGGCGCCTACCCGGACCCGGCACATCGGGTTGTGATAAACGAGGCCGTTTGCGAGGGCTGTGGTGACTGCGGAACCCAGTCGAACTGTTTGTCAGTCATCCCCGTCGAGACCGAGTTTGGGCGCAAACGTGCCATCGACCAGCACGCTTGCAACAAGGACTTGAGCTGTCTCAAAGGTTTTTGTCCAAGCTTCGTGTCTGTATCCGGTGGGCGGCTGCGCAAGCCGACGACGTCGACGCCACCGCCGCCGCTGCCGCGTGCACCACGCATCCCCGACTGCGGCGACCCATACGGCATTGCCATTACCGGTGTCGGCGGAACCGGGGTGGTTACGCTAAGCGCGCTGCTCGGCATGGCCGCCCATCTAGAAGGCAAGGGTTGCACGGTGCTGGATATGACAGGTCTCGCGCAAAAATATGGCGCGGTGGTGAGCCACGTGCGCATTTGCGAGCAACCCGAGGCGTTACACGCGCCGCGGATCTCGGCCGGCCGCGCAAAGGTGCTACTGGGTTGCGACCTCGTCGTCGCGGCCGGCGTCGAGGCGCTTTCTAAATGCAGCCCCGGCGAGACACACGCGGTGGTCAATGACCACGCATCGATGACCGCGGCGTTCCTGCGCCAGCCGGACCTCAATTTTCCGGGTGCCACGCTGCGCCGGAGTATCGACGGCGCGACCGGGGGTCAAAGCGAATTCATCGATGCGACCGACCTTGGTCGCACGCTGGTGGGCGACCCGGTGTCGGCTAACCTGCTGCTGCTCGGGTTTGCGTATCAACGCGGTCTGGTTCCCGTATCCGCACAGGCCATCGAGCGCGCGCTCGAGATCAATGCCGTTGCAGTGCAGGAGAACAAGACCGCCTTCGATTGGGGCCGGCGGCTGGCCGAGGACCCCCAAACTCTCGAAGCCCTGACCGGTACACGGCGCGCAAGACCACTAATGCCTACCGACCTGGAGACCTTGACGGCAAGCCGGGCGACGCATCTCACCGCCTATCAAGATGCAAAGCTGGCTACGCGTTATCGCACACTCGTAGAGCGCGTGCGTGCGGTCGAGCAATGCGCCGCACCCGGGCGTGAAACGCTTTCGCTAGCGGTCGCACAAGGCTATGCAAAGCTGCTGGCTTACAAAGACGAATACGAGGTGGCGAGGTTGCTCACCGACCCCGGCTTTAACCGGCGGGTCGACGAGCAATTCGAGGGCGATTACGCGGTCTCGTATCATCTCTCGCCGCCGTTCTCCGGCATCGACCCCAACACCGGGAGACCCAGGAAGCGCCGTTTCGGACCGTGGCTCGCGAGACCGCTGGGCTGGCTCGCCGCGCTCAAAGGCATCCGGGGAACACGCGTCGACCCCTTCGCTTACACTTCGGAGCGCAGGCTGGAGCGCCGCCTCATCGTAGACTACGAGCAAACCGTGGGTCTGCTGCTCGGCACCCTGAGTGCCGAGAACCACGCGCTCGCAGTCGAGCTTGCAGCTCTGCCAAACGAGGTGCGTGGGTATGGCCCCGTCAAGCTAGAGCGCGTGCGGCGTATGGAGGAGCGCAAGAAGGCGCTGATTGCAAAGCTCGACCAGCCGCCAAAGCAGCAAGCTGCATAACAAGGACCCGTGCTGCCGCCGGCTATCGGCCGCGTGAGAACACCAGAGGAAACTCCTCGCTGTCCATGAGCGCTCCGGGTTCGAGCGTCACGTCGCGAAACGGTGGAGAGGTGACGCCAGCACGCCTCGCGAATCGGCAGTCATCGCCGATCCAGCGACTCGAGAATGCTCTGCGTCGGATCTTCGGGGACGGGTTGGCGGGCGCCCCGTGTACCGTTCGAAAGTGAAAAGCGATAACGTCACCCGGCTTAAGCTCGAAGGAGCGAATATCGTACTGGTCGCGATGGCTGTCGATGTCCGGGACGGGCTCCAGTTTGTCGTCCTCGTTTAGCGCTGTGCGGTCGAAGCGCTCGGGTCTGAACCATCGTTCCCACCGGTGCGAGCCCGCAATGAACTCGGGACAGGTGGAGCGCGCCACGGGGTCCAGTGGCAACCACATACTGCAGTTTTGGTTACCATCCACACAGTAGTACGGCTGGTCTTGGTGCCACGGCGTGACCACATCGGTCCCGGGCTCCTTGACCAGCACGTGTTCGTGGAACAACCGGATGTGACGGGACCCGGTCAGCTCGGCGGCAATGGACGCCGCGTCGGAGTTGAACAAAAAGTCCCGATACTCGCTGATGCGGTCCCAGTTGCAGTAATCACCAAAAAATAGCCCGCTGCCATCGTCGTTCTTGTAGAGGCGCACGTCTTTGCTTGGCGCGGCTTGGTTTAGCTCGATGCCGCGCGCCAGGGTCTCGACCCAGTCGCAAAACACTCCGCGAAGCACGATGACACCGTCATTTTGGTAGTCGGTGATGTCAGCCGCGGTGAGCGTGAGAGCTTGTTGTTTATGCATTGGCAAGCCTTTTCCGTCCTAGTAGAGACGCGGCCGCAGCCCAACGAGCTTCCAGACCGATATGGGACCAAGCAACAGTACGACACTCGTGACGCTAAAGGCTATACCCCAAGCGCTTGCGCTCTCACTGCCGCCTGCCGCGTCCAGCACGATACCGAAAACGACAGGGCCCAGGAACGCACCGACAAACCCGATGACCGAGTACATGGCCATCGTCGCGCCCTTGTACTGCGGGGCTGCCACCTTGACCAAACCCGCGGTCAAGGTCGCCGATTCCCCGGTGATGGTCACACCATAGACAAAGGCGAAAAGCACGACCAGCCACAGCGGCTGTAGAGACAAGAAACCAAAACACACGCCGACAAGCGCCGACACCGCCATGATGAGGATAGCGGCGCGCTGTCGGCTGATCACCGCCGCAAGCTCGTTACCAAGAACGCTGGAGGGCAAGCCGAAGAGATTGACGACCGCCGCAACCGTGGCCGCGCTCCACCACAAACCGCTCGAGCCGGTGGTCTGTTGACTCTGACAAAAAACGAGGAAAGCGACAAGCCACGAGCGGAAGGCAAACAGCTCGCCATTGTGTGCCGCGTACGCCAGCGTGAAGCCAAGCGCCCGCCGGTTTCGTAGAACGGGTCGAAAGTCCAGCAAGGAAGTCGTGGGTGTGGTGCGCCTGTCGGACGATGAGCGCAACACGATCGCCGCCAGCGGCACCGCGGCAAGCGGACCCAAGGCGCACAGCCAAAAGGTCAATTCCCAACCAAGCGCTTGGCCGGCAACACCCGAAACAAAATACGAGACGCTCGCCCCGATGCCAAAGCTCGCCGTGTAGAAAGCAGTGCCCCGGCTTTGCATGGACTCGGGTAGCTGGTCGGTCAATGCCTTGAGCCCCGGCATGTACGTGCCCGCAAGCCCGATACCCTGCAGCAATCGCCAGGCGCTCGCACTCCACACGCCGTTTGCACCGACGGCGAACCCCGCCACCGCGACCGCGCTCACCGCCATCGAGCCCAGGTAAATGCCACGCACGCTCACACGGTCGGTCAATGCGGTGAGAATAGCGACCGCGACGACATAACCGGCGAAATACACTCCGCTGATCCAACCGGCCTCGGCGTTGCTGATACCCCACTGCGCCTGAAAGGTAGGTATGAGCGTTGGAAAGGTCGCAAAGGCCATCATTCCAAGCGCCTCTATCAGGCACATGGAGACGATCAGGGCTACGGCGGCACGTCGGTCAGATAAGCTCTTCCGTCTTATCATCCGTTTCGCCGAAACGGCTCAACGCGGGCTTCTTTAGCCCGGCATAAAGGCGCTCGATGTTCTTGTTGACCGCTTTGTTATTGGTTTCGAACAGACTGTTCCCGCGCACGTCGGACTCCACGAGCAACGGGCCGAAGTCTTGCACCCTGAACACCCACATGGCTTGGGCAATCCCGAGTGCTTCCAGCCAATAAACCGCCTCGACGTCTTTGATGCCACGGCCGAGCAGCGCACCGGTGCCATAGCCGACCGTGGTCAAATAAACCGCCCCGGCCGGTACGAATATGTTCTTGTAGTGCGCCGGGCTCATCCCCCCTTTGCCGATGATGACCCGGCAGCCCGTGCGCTCGAACCACTCTGGAAGCCATTTTGCAAACCGAAAGCTCGCGGTCGCCGTCACGGCGCCCACCTTGTAGCTGCCATCGTCGTTGACCGAAGCCGCGGGGGAACAATGGAAGTTGACGTTCGTAAGCTCGGTCAAACCGCACGGCAACGCCTCACCGTCACCAATTATTCGCTGATACACACCCTCGCGACCCGTAAACAGCACGCCGTCCAAATAGACGACATCCCCGATCTCCAGCGCGGCTAGCGCCCGCTCGCCGACCGGCGTCGCTAGTCGGACTTTCTTGAGCGTGGGGGAGCCGGTCGCCATTCAACACCTTCTCTGCGCATATACCCGGTGAACCACTTCGGGTCGGTACGATAATCGATTTCGCCGTTCTCAAAGAGTCGTGCCGTCGCGCGGCGCGAGGAAAGACAAAAGCAGTGCACGCTCATGGGCATGCCGCCCGTATGCGTATAACCGATCTCTATGTGGGTATCGACTACCATCGAGGTCCCAGCGAAACCCATCGCACCCATACCAATGGAGTTCCCAAGCTCGGTCAACTCCTGCTCCAAGCGAGCGATCTCCGGGTCTGGATGGCGGTCCCCCACCACACGCAGACACGCGGCCTGTTTGCCGAGCGCCATACTGATGTCTTTGGAGCCGCCCAGACCGATACCGACGATAGCAGGTTGGCAAGCGAGACCGCGTTTGCCAAATGCAATCATCACATCGAGGAAAAAACGCTTTATACCGTCTATGCCATCACCCGGGAACAGCATCCGATAGTCGGTGCCGAATAAACCGCCCTTGTGCACCGTTGTGATGTCCAGCCACCCCGCGTCGGGCTCGAAGCTGTATTCCACCTCCGGCGCGTTGATACCGACGTTATTATTGTTGTCCTGGCGCGTCAGCGGATGCACCCGGTTTGGCCTAAGCGGTATGTCATGCGTAGCACGCGCCGTCGCGCGCCGCAGCGATTCCTCCAAGCGGACAAACCCCCCTTCCACGCGCGCCTCGTTCCCGACCTTTACATAGAACCGCGGGACCCCGGTGTCGGCACACATGGGACGACGGTCGTGGTCAGCAACCTCCCAGTTCTCGAGCATCGTCTTGAGCACAAAACAGGAGAGCTGCCCGGTCTCAGACCCCGCCAAGGACCGAATGCCTTCGGCGTAATCATGCGGGATCTCGATGCCCGCCTGGCACATAATCTGATAGGCGGCTTCATCCAGGCGCTCGATGGAAATCATGCGGCCTCCCCGGAGTTTGGCGCGAATTTTGCGCCCGCTCGCGGCGCCTGCCGTCACCATAGCGCAGATCGCTTGCATACAACACACTGTGCCCCAATCTTCCTGGGTGGCGGGAGAATGGGGCTGTCTCGATACGGCGCTGTCAGGCAAGAAGTTGGCGCTCCCAACCATGTCACACCTTGCCTATCCTGGCCTATAGTTTTGTTTATTGGAACGCTGGAGAGGAACGCTGTGCTACAAGTATCACCACAATTGCTGGGCGTCTACGAGGTCGTGAAGAAACGCGATTGCTGGCTCACGGCGAAGCAAATCGCGGCCGCCGGAAGCGTCGCGGAGCGCACCACCCGCCATCATTGCAGGCAGCTCACCGACGCGGGTGTGTTTCGCTGTATGCGGCTATTTGGCGGCTATCGCTATCGCTTGGCCAAGCAACCGTCCGCTGAGCGTGTCGCGATGCTCGAAGCGGCGCGGTCCGCTTTGGGGCCCGTGACCGAGCAAGAGCTATCATCGACATCGGACGCGGCCTGAGCGCGTACCCCAATCCACCCCGAGCCCAATGCTCTTAACAGACGACGCGGCACGCCATTTGGTGCGTAGCGCCTAAGCCACCAAGCACAAGCACCCGCTCCGCCTGTGCTACTGTTGCGCGAGGAGGAACGGGAATGAATACATCGCAGCAATCCGAGTCGGCTGGCCCCCTCGAAGGTCTTCGTGTCGTCGAGCTCACGCATGTCATGGCCGGGCCCACCTGTGGCCTGATGCTGGCGGACATGGGCGCCGACGTCATAAAGATTGAGCGTCCGCCGGATGGCGACACCCAACGATTCGACACGACAGAAGAAGACAATATCTGTGGCGAAGCGGCGAGCTTCATGATGGTGAACCGTAACAAGCGGGGTCTTGCCCTCGACCTCAAGAGCCCGCAGGGCAAGGACGTGCTGCGGCGTTTGTTGAAGCAAAGCGACGTGCTGGTAGAAAACTTCCGTCCCGGGACGCTGGAGCGTCTCGGGTTCGGCTACGAGGCGCTCAAGGCGCAATACCCGCGGTTGATCTATTGCACGCTTAGCGGATTTGGACGTACTGGACCCTATGGCGAGCGTGGCGGTTTCGACTTGGTCGCGCAGGCGATGAGCGGTCTGATGAGCATCACGGGTGAAGGGCCCGCGTGCCCGCCGCTGAAGTGCGGTGCACCCATCACCGATATCGGGTGCGGCATTCTCGCTGCGATGGGTATTCTCGCGGCGGTGTTTCGACGCGAACGTACCGGCGAGGGTCAGTTCGTCGAGACCTCGCTTCTGGAAGCGGGTATTAGCATGACCTACTGGCAGTCCGCACTGGCCTTCGCGTCCGGCAAGACACCGCAAGCGCTCGGCACAGCGCATCCGCTGTACGCGCCCTATCAGGCAGTCCAAACAAAAGATGGTTGGCTGGCGCTGGGCGCTGCAAACGAGACCAACTGGCGCCGTCTGTTGCAGGTGCTGGACCTGGAAGAGCTTGCAAACGACGAGCTGTTCGCAACCGTGTCGGCTCGGATGGCGCACCGCGAAGAGCTCGAGGAGGTGTTGAACGAGAGATTTCGCCAGCAAAGCTCGTCACACTGGGAGCGCACGCTCCAGGAGGCCGGTATCCCGGCCGGCCCCGTTCTCACCATCAACGAGATGCACCGCCACCCCCAAGTGCGCGCCAGAGAGATGGTCAGAACAGTGGAGCACTCGCGCGCCGGGAGCGTGCAAACCTTGGGCTGTCCGGTCAAATTCTCCGCGACGCCAACGCACAGGTGGTCCGGCGCACCGTTGTTGGGGGAACACACACGCGAGATATTGTCCAGCCTGCTGTACACCGCCAGCGAAATCGAGGACCTCGAAGCGCTTGGGGTCGTAAGACAAACCCAGGCCTAGCAAGCACCAGGTAGCGTGATGCGCTGGCAGGGTATTGTTGGCTCCGGCCTTTGGCTGTTGCGCCGGGTTTTGTACACATGGATACGCGTTTTTGTCGTCCCGGAAGACCTTGGGGCGCTGGGTTTGCACACGGCGAGCGGCGCTCCCGTGTGCTACGTGCTGCGGTCACGCTCGCTCGTCGACCTAGCAATCTTGGAGCAGGAGTGTACGAGGCTGGGTTTACCGGCCCCGACCAGCTCAATTACGCACGCGCAGCTATCCGAAGCCCGCCGATTCTTTTTTCTCACGAGACCGGAGGGCTTTTTGCAGCGTCGCCGCAGCATGCTTCAGTACTCCGAGCGCATGCTGCGCCTCGTCGACGCCGTGCATCGTCACGCCGAGCTGGATGTTCGGCTCGTACCCGTCTCCATTTTTTACGGTCGCAGGCCGGAGACCAAAGACAGCGTCTTGAAACACCTTTGGTCGGACACGTGGACGATCCCGGGCCGCCTGCGAAAAGTCATGATGGTGCTTACCCATGGCCGCAACACCTATGTGAACTTTGGAAAGCCCGTGTCGCTGGAGCAGCTTGCGATGGACACCACCGAGCGTTCGGTGAGCGTACGGCGGCTTCTTCGGCTGCTGCGCGTGCATTTCACGCAGCAACGACGCGCCGCCATCGGGCCCGACCTCTCGCCCAGACCCTGGCTCACCCGTTCGCTCGTACGGTCCGAGAGGGTCCAAGCGGCGGTACGTGAGCACGCGCACAATGAGAGGCAGAGCTTTGGCAATGCCGAGCAGCGCGCACACGCGTACGCCCGCGAGATAGTGTCGAACTACTCCTATGGCTTTGCCCGCTTTTATGCCGCCGCTCTGCGCTGGCTGTGGCGCCGTCTGTATGACGAGGTCGTTGTCAACCATGCGGACCGCCTGCAAGACTACGCGCGCGAGCACGTGATGGTGTACTTGCCTTGTCACCGGAGCCACATCGATTACATGCTGCTTTCGCACGTGTTGTTCGAGCACAGCCTCGCCCCACCGCACATCGCGGCCGGCATCAACTTGAACCTGCCGTTGGTCGGAGGACTGTTGCGACGCGGCGGGGCCTTCTTCTTGCGCCGTAGCTTCGGAGGCAACCGCCTCTACACGGCAGTGTTCCGTGAGTATCTGCGTTATCTATTCAACAACGGATTCTCCATCGAATACTTCATCGAGGGCGGTCGCAGCCGAACCGGACAAACGCTGCCGCCGCGCACGGGTCTGCTTGCCATGACGCTGCAAAATTACGTAGATCATCCCGATCGACCCGTCGCCCTCGTGCCGATCTACATCGGCTACGAGAAACTGTTCGAAGGCGCCACCTACATCAATGAGCTTCTGGGGCGGCCAAAGCAACGCGAGTCATTGGGTCAACTGCTGCGCACGGTCACACACCTGCGAAAGCAATATGGACGAGCCTATATCAGCTTTGGGGAACCCGTCGTGCTCAAGGACTTTCTGGATGCACGCAGGCCCGGTTGGGAGCAAGGCCTTGCAGGCAGCACAGGCAAAGGCCGCCTGGTTTCACTGGTAGACGAGCTCGCCGAGGCGGTGGTCGAGGGCATAGGGAAAGCGGCGGTTGTCAACCCGGTCAACCTGCTGAGTACGGTCTTGCTCTGTGCACCCGGCGCGCGGTCCGAGCGCACAACGCTCGCGGCTCAAATCGACACCTGGCGCATTCTCATCGAACAAAGCGGTCTCAAGGGTGACGTCACGCTTAGCGACCTCGACGGCGAGAAGATCATCGAGTATGCGGGCGCGCTCTACCCTTTCAAGCGAGCGGCTCCCGACAGCGTGCAAATCGACCACGAGGTCGACGCGGTGCTGTTGGGCTACTTTCGAAACAACACCAACCACGTGTTTGTATTGCCCAGTCTTGTCGCGTGCGTGATAGCAGCGGGTGAGCGCGTGAACATGCAAAGCCTGCGCAGCTGTTGTGAACGTTTGTATCCGTTCCTGCGTGCCGAGCACTTTGCGGATTCGACCTTGGAGCGGGACCTAAGCCCGCACGTAGAGGCGCTCGCAACGCTCTTGGTCGCGCGAGGGCTGAGCGTTTTCAGCGAGGACGGTGAATGGTTGCAGGCTCCCGCCGACGCACCGGCGCGAGCCCAGCTGTCATCGCTCGCGCAGCTTGCCAGAAAAAGCGTGGCTCACTACTACCTCGTGCTCCGCATAGTCGAGCACGCCGGCGCGAGGCAGATCGACTTCCACACGGTGAAGGAACGTGGTGAATCCGCACTCGCGTCTCTCACGGACATGCCCGAGGATACGCGCAATGTGTATGAACCCGCCGCCTTTGCGCAAAGCCTAAGGGCGATTCACGCACAGCCCGGGTTCGATTTCGATGAGGATGGGAGGGTGATTTTGGACCGCGCTCGAGTGAGGCCTTTGTGCTCCATCATGATGACCGTCCTTGGTCGTGGTCGCTGTTTAGCCCTCGACAGGGCCGCATCGACCGTCAACGAGGAAGCTACCAACAGCGCCGCATAGAGCCAGCAGCACGTTGGCGCGTGCTACCGACTCAGGCGACCAAGAGCAAGCTAAACACGACCAGGCTTGCAACACCCCAAGCGCTGATGACGTCTCGGTTGCTTAGCCACTGCCTTTCGTATCTGTCTTCGGGAAACATCGCTGTTCTCCCTTCCATACGTGCTTGACGACTTTCTACGACGTAGAGCTTAGGTGTATGCAGTAGAAGACGCAGTGCTAAAAGGCACAACGACGCGTACGTTGTCTCGCGACAACAATTTGGCGTTTCGCTTTGGAACTAGCGCGCTGCCTTGACCTCACGGCGCCGGGCGTGCAGCACCGGCTCGGTATAGCCGTTTGGCTCATCGCGGCCCTTTAAGACAAGGTCGAGCGCCGCTTTGAACGCGTAGCCATCAAAGTCGGGGGCCATGCTTTTGTACTCCGGGTCGGCCGCGTTCTGGCGGTCCACAACGGCCGCCATCTTGCGAAATACGTCCACGACCTGGCGTTCGCTAACAAGACCATGGAACAACCAGTTGGCAATGTGCTGGCTCGAAATCCGCAGTGTGGCCCGGTCTTCCATGAGCTCTATATCGTTGATATCGGGCACCTTCGAGCAGCCAATGCCGTGGTCTACCCAACGCACCACATAACCCAGGATACCTTGTGCGTTGTTCTCCAGCTCCGCGTTGAGCGAATCTTTGTCGAGATTTCGACCCTCCAGCAGCGGCAGCGTCAAGATATCATCCAGGGCAGCCCGCCCCCGGCCGGACAACTCGTGCTGGCGCTTGGCGACGTCTACCTGGTGATAGTGTATGGCGTGCAATGTGGCCGCAGTGGGCGAAGGAACCCAAGCCGTATTGGCGCCCGCCATGGGGTGCTCGCTCTTCGCCTCCACCATGGCATGCATGGCGTCCGGCATTGCCCACATGCCTTTGCCAATTTGTGCTTTGCCGGGCAAACCACATTCGATACCGATATCGACGTTCCAATCCTCGTAGGCAGCAATCCAGCGTGTTTGCTTCATCTCCATTTTGGGGATTACCGGTCCAGCTTCCATGTCAGTGTGGATCTCGTCGCCCGTTCGGTCGAGGAAACCCGTGTTTATAAAGATCACGCGGTCGCGCGCTTCGTGTATGGCGCGCTTGAGATTGACGGTGAGCCTTCGCTCCTCATCCATGATGCCCATCTTTATGGTGTTTGGCGCGAGGCCCAATGCAGTCTCGGTCCGCGCGAACAGCTCGACCGTGGCCGCAACCTCCTCGGGGCTGTGCATCTTTGGCTTTACCACATACACACTGCCGGCACGGCTGTTTTGCCGTGCGTGGCCGCCGTTGAGGTCGTGCTTCGCCGCGAGCGTGGTGACCATAATGTCTAAAAAGCCTTCTGGAACGTCATCGCCATCCGCGGTCACCACCGCGTCGGTATACATGTGAATACCCACATTGCGTACCAGCAAGAGGCTGCGTCCCGCCAAGCTGAGCACACCGCCTTGCGGGCTGGTGTAAAGCCGGTCCGGGTTTAAACGGCGCACTACGGTCTTACCGGCCTCTTGCACATCGGTCTCCAGTGTGCCCTTCATCAGACCGACCCAGTTCCGGTAGACCAAGGTTTTGTCCTCGGCGTCCACCGCCGCCACCGAATCCTCGCAATCCTGGATCGTGGTGACGGCGGACTCCATCAGCACGTTGCTGACGCCAGCCGGATGCGTCTTGCCAATCGGGTGCGACCAGTCGATTTGCAGCTCGATGTGTAGCCCGTGGTTGACCAGCAGCACGCGCTCGAGTCGGCCGTCCTTTTCGCCGTAGCCCGCGAATTGGTCTGGCCGCGCAAGACCGGTGCTTGTCCCTTGCTCGAGCTTGAAGCTCAAGCTCGCCACACCCGACCCGTTGCAACGCTCCATCGCAACGACATCGGCATGACTACCCGCCTGTAGCGGTGCGGCCTGGTCCAGGAAGCGCGCAACCCACTCGAACACGCGCGCGCCACGCACTGGATTGTAGCTGGCGCTCTTCTCGGCGCCATCGTGCTCGGGGATGACATCGGTGCCGTAAAGCGCATCGTACAAGCTGCCCCATCTCGCGTTGGCGGCGTTGAGCGCATAGCGTGCGTTGTTGACCGGCACAACAAGCTGCGGCCCCGCGACGGTGGCGATCTCCGGGTCGACCTTTGAGGTCGAAATCTCAAAACTCCCGGGTTCGGGTTCCAGATAGCCGATATCGCGTAAGAACGCCGTGTACTCGGCCGAATCCATGTGCCCTTTGCGTGCCCGATGCCATTCGTCGACCTGCGCTTGGAGCCGGTCGCGGCGGGCCAACAGCTCGCGGTTCTTCGGCCCCAGGTCGCGGACTATCGCATCCAAAGCCTGCCAGAAATCCTGTGACGCGACGCCGGTCCCTGGGGCGATCTCGTTATCCACGAGCTCGTAAAGACAGGCCGCTATGCTGAGGTTTCCTACCTCGACACGATTCACCATTGCTTTTGGTTCCTGTTCATGCTCTTCGTCCAGGTGTCACTATGTTCGACGTGGCCACACAGTGCGATGGCGACACGAGACCACGTAAAACGTGGCCCGCAGCTTTGCTACGGGAATGGATGCAACAAAACCAGAAGGGCGTACAACACCTCGGAAGGCCGCACTGCCTCACGGAGCAGGGATCATACCCGGCGCGAGAGGATTGTGCATCCGTGCCGACCGTGTCATCTGGTTTGGGTGGCCGGTCGGACGTGGCGGCAAACGGCGCATGAGGCAGGCGTCGCCGCGCGCCGTATGCTTGCAAAGCCCAGTGTGCGCCTTGCATGATCGGGCGCGCGCGGTAAACCCTCTGGTTCTGTTTGCCCGCAACTTACACCCACTAAGGACCCGCGCATGCTTGGAAGGATAAAGAAGGCCGCCGTCATCGGGGCAGGCACCATGGGGTCGGGAATCGCGAGTCATCTCGCCAACGCCGGCGTTCCGGTGGTGATGCTCGACATCGTTCCTGAAGGTGCAGCCAACCGCAACGCCATCACCGAGAGCGCGCTAAAGCGCCTGCGCGAATCCAGCCCACCCGCGTTTATGCACAAGGACAACGCCCGTCTGATTACGACGGGCAACACGCAGGACGACTTGGCCCTGCTGGCCGACGCCGACTGGATTGCCGAAGCCGTCGTCGAGCGCCTGGAGGTCAAGCGCGACTTGTATCGGGCCATCGATGCGGTGCGCAAACCCGGCGCGATGGTCTCGTCCAACACATCGACCATCCCGCTCGCGATGCTGACCGCCGAGATGAGTGAAGGGCTCAAGCAGCATTTTTGCATCACACACTTCTTCAACCCCGTGCGCTATATGCGCTTACTCGAGCTGGTGGCCGGACCCCAGACCCGGCCCGAGGTCATTGCCGATCTCGGCGAGTTCTGCGATATCGCGCTGGGCAAAGGCGTCGTGCACTGCAAGGATACGCCAGGCTTCCTGGCCAACCGCGTCGGCGTGTTTGCGCTACAGGTAGGGCTGGTGGAAGCGGAGCGTCTCGGGCTCAGCGTCGAAGAGGCCGACGCGATCATGGGGCGTCCGGCGGGTATCCCAAAGACCGGGGTCTTTGGGCTCTACGACCTGATCGGTCTGGACCTGATGCTGGATGTGGTGAAGAGCTTGGTGATGGCGCTCCCGGGTGATGACCCCTTCCACGAGGTGGCCGACGGTCTTGCGCTTATCCCGCGGCTCGTGGCGGACGGGCATACCGGCAACAAAGGCCTGGGTGGCTTTTTCCGAACGGTTTCCGGTCAGGGCAAAGAAGCCGTGGACCTACAAACCGGTACATATGGTCCCCTCCAACATCCGCTTCTGGACGCTGCCGTCGCGGGGGAAAAATACGGTTTGCGGGCACTTGTAGAACACCCCGATAAGTACGGGGAATACGCTTGGCGCGTACTGTCACGGACACTGTGCTATGCCGCGTCCTTGGTACCCGAAGCCTCCGATGAGCTGTTGCCCATCGATGAGGCTATGAAGCTTGGCTATGGCTGGCTGCGCGGCCCCTTCGAGATGATGGATGCGCTTGGCATGAGATGGTTTGCAACCCGTTTACGCATCGAGCACCGGGAGGTCCCCACCCTCGTGACCCAGGCGCAAGACCAGAGCCTGTATCGTACACACGCGGGCAAGCTCCAGTATTTTGCGCACGCGGGCGGCTACCGCGATATCGTCAGAGCACCCGGCGTGCTGCGTCTCTCGGATGTCACCAAAATCACGGCGCCGGTCGCCCGCAACGAGGCGGCAAGCCTGTGGGATGTGGGCGACGACCTGGCGTGCGTGGAGTTTCACACCAAGGCCAACGCGCTCTCACCGACCTCGATGGAGCTGCTGCATGAGGCGCTGCAAATTGCCCAGCGCGACTTCCGAGCCCTGATTATCCACAACGATGCGCCGCACTTTTCCGTTGGCTTCAACCTCGAGTTCGCGCTCGACAACGCGCAGCGCAAGAGTTGGGATGCGCTCGACAAGGCCTTGCTCGATTTCCAGATGACCTGCAAGGCACTCAAGTACGCACCCATCCCGGTAGTCGCTGCGCCCGCCGGCATGTCGGTGGGGGGTGGCTACGAGGTGCTGGTACAGTCCGATGCGCTCCAAGCGCATGCCAACACCGTGCTCGGTCTGGTTGAAACCTTGGTTGGGTTGATCCCCTCGGGCGGCGGCTGCAAAGAGATGCTCCACCGGTGGACCGAGGACGCGAGCAACCCCGAGGAGGTCCTGGCGGGTGCGCTCAAGGTCTTCGAGATCATCGGGATGGGCAAGACGGGAAGCTCGCCGGTGGAGGCAAAGCCGCTGCGGTTCTTCCTCGACCGCGACCGAAGCACCATGAACCGGGACCGGCTGCTTGGCGAGGCAAAAGCATACGCGCTGGAGCTTGCCGATAACTATGCGCCCCCGTCGGCGCCAAGCTTTGTTGCACTCGGCACCGCGGGGAAGGAGGCGATGCAAACGATGCTCGATGAGCTCGACAAGAAAGGCATTATCACCCCACATGACAAGGTCGTGGGCCGACACCTGGCTTGGCTGCTTACGGGTGGAGACCGCGAGGCCGGCACGGCGTTGAGCGAAGACGAGCTCTATGCCTTGGAACGCGAAGCCTTTGTCGCGCTCGCCGACACCGAGGCTACGGTCGCACGTGTCGCACACATGTTGGAGAACGGCCGGCCGCTCAGAAATTGAGCGTCGCCTTAGCGCACAGAACACGCCTATCTTTGGTGGAGATGACGGCGCCGCTCCCGCCACCAAAGAGCCCGGCTCATCGCCCCGGCTGTATCGCGCGCTAGAGCTCGATGCGTTCGCGACGGGCGGCGGACTCGTACACCGCCTGCTCCACACGCAGATTGGTCAAATACTGGATTGCGGTGTTCTCGATGGGTGTGGCTCGCAGCATATGCTGGACCACATGTGCCTGCAGCGCGTGCACGCAGTCGCCGCCAAAACCGATGTCGGGCCAGGCATAGTCCAAGCGTTGGGTGTGGTTCTCACCATGGTTGCGCAACCACAACCCGCCATCGCCATCGAGGCGCACCGAGGCCGCAGAGCCTTCGAGCAACATCTCGCCCATAGTCAATCGTCGGTTCTGCGCGCAATGGTCAGCGAGGCGATTGCCGTCAAAGAGTCCGCGCGCGCCGCGCGCGAAGTCAAACAGGATGACCCCCGCGTCTTCACCGGCAATCACCGGGTTCAACCGCCGCAAATCGGCATAGACGCTCGACACCTCTCCGAGTAAAAACCGAAAAGTGTCGATAAAGTGGACCGCCGTCTCGTGCACCATAAAACGCTCCATCCGCTGGAAGTAAGGCTGGCGGTCCAGGTATGCGTGCGGACCCTGCCCGTCACCCGGCCGCAGCCAGAAGCTGAGTTGATATACATCCCCGATACGGCCTGCGTCGATGAGCGTCTTTGTCTCTCTGTACCAGGGTTGAAACCGGAAGTTGTCATGGACCACCAGCAGCACACCATGCTGCTCGGCCACCCGTGACGCCTCCACGGCGTCCTCGATGGTGTCGCAGAAAGGTTTTTGACAAACCACGGTGACACCGCGTTCCGCGGCCGCCCGTACACACGCGAGGTGGGCGGGCGGTGGCGCGATGATGTCGAGCAGATCCGGCCGCACGCTATCGAGCATGTGCTCTACATCGCTAAACACGCCGGTGGCACCACATTTGTCAGCAGTGGTCTTGGCACGCGCTATGTCGAGGTCGCAAACAGCAACCAACTCGACCTCGTCCAGACGCATCCATGCGTCGTGGTGAAACTGGCTGAAGTAACCCGCCCCGACCGTCGCGAGCCTTAGCCTAGTGGTCACGGCGCACCCGAGCCCGCCGGCCATCCACCGCTCGAGCACATAAGCATCGGGTGGTTTGTTCCATGTTCATAGCAAGCACGCTTAGCTGACCTTAGAACTTGGCATTGTACGTAGAACGGAGTAATGCTCGCGAGCCTTGGGGAGACGGCCAGAGCGGTTGGTTGGACGCCACCGGATGTGTACAGTACGCTCCCTCTTTGTGCGAGGGCTATCGATGGCAACCTCTGTTCCTGGACGTTTAGCACCCGGCTGGCTGGCCGTTGTCATGCTGGTCGCGACGGGTTGTGCCGGCCCGACTCGAGGCACGGCACCGGACCTCGAGCTGGTGGGACACACGTGGGTGGTGGAGGATATCGATGGACGAGGCGTCATCGATTTTCAGCAATCAACGGTCGAGTTTGAAAGCGCGACGCGTATCGGCGGGATGGCGGGGTGTAACCGCTTCTTTGGCTCCGTCGAGCTGAACGGCAACAACATTATGGTGGGTCCACTCGCCGCAACGCGCAAATTCTGCACGCAAGCCGTCATGGACCAGGAGCAAGCTTTGTTGAGTGCGCTCGAACGAGTCACGCGCTACGATTTCAGACAGACGCTACTGTTTATGTACGCGGATGACACCCGGGTGTTACGGCTAACCCGTCTAGACAAACCAGCGCCCTAGACCGCCGTATGCTTAGGGACATACAACGGTTATCGCTCGAGTCTATAGAGGGGCTGACTACCCACCGACCTATAGCTTGACCGTGTTGCAGTATGCGAGCTCGCTCGAAGGTACCCAGGAACGCCTACATTTTCTGAAATGACGACCGATCAAATAGTCCTTTTCACGCTGCTGTTCTTTGTTTTTCTGCTCCTGATATGGGGCCGGTGGCGGTATGACCTCGTCGCCTTCAGCGCCCTGCTGGTGGCGCTCGTCTGTGGGGTCGTCCCCATCGAGAACGCCTTCTCGGGCTTTGGTCACCCGGCCACCGTCATTATCGCGCTTGTATTGGTCGTCAGCCGCGGGTTGTCGAACTCGGGCGCCATCGAGCTGATTGCGCGATATGTGGTGGACGCCTCGCGCAGCGTTAGCACACACATCGGCATACTCGCTGGCGTCGGGGCGGCGTTGTCCGCTGTGATGAACAACGTGGGCGCCCTGGCCTTGCTCATGCCGGTGGACTTGCAAGCCGCGTCGAATGCAAAGCGCAGCCCCGCACTGACGCTTATGCCGCTGTCATTTGCCACCATTCTCGGTGGCTTGGTAACGTTGATCGGCACACCGCCAAATATCATCGTCGCCGCTTACCGGGGTGAAGCGTTGGGCGCGCCTTACAAGATGTTCGACTTCGCGCCCGTGGGTGCCGCTTGTGCGGTCGTCGGCGTCGTGTTCGTCATGACCGTCGGCTGGCGACTGATCCCGTCCGCGCGGAGCAAGCTCGACACGGGCAAGGAGCTTTTTGACCTAAACGACTACATCGCGGAAGCGACCGTCTCCGAGGATTCCGCCGTCGTCGGCAAACAGGTGCGCGAGCTCGACGAATTGATGGAGGAGCACGAATTGGCGGTGCTGGGGCTCATACGCCGTGGTACCCGCCTGCCGGGGATGGCACGGGACACGACCATTAAAGCGGGCGACATCCTGGTGCTGGAAGCGGGCCCGCAGACGATCGAGCAGGTCGTCGGCGCACTCAACTTAAAGTACGCCGGGTCAAAGAAGACAAAAGCGGTTTGGCAAAGCGAGGACCTGACGCTGATGGAGGTCGTGGTACCCGTCGGTGCGCGTATCGAGGGCCGCTCGGCACTCTCCTTGCGCTTGCTCTACAGACATGGCATCACGCTGCTTGGTGTTTCGCGTCAAGGCCACCGCTTTCGTGACCGTGTCAGAAAGCTCCAAATCGAGGCTGGCGACATCTTGCTGCTGCTTGGCCCGAGTGAGCGGCTGGGCGAGATCACGGGTTGGCTTGGCTGTTTACCGCTCGCCGAGCGGGGTCTACAAGTTATACAACGCCGCAAGGCGTGGCTTGCGGTAGGGCTCTTTGTCACCGCCATCGCGCTCGCCAGCGCCGGCGTGATTTATCTCCCGGTCGCGCTCGCCTGCACCGCGACCCTCATGGTGCTGCTCGACATCGTGCCGCTGCGCCAGCTCTACGAGTCCGTGGAGTGGCCGGTCATCGTTTTGCTTGGCTCGATGATACCCATCGGCATGGCGTTGGAGAGCAGCGGCGGCACCGGGCTGATCGCGGCGGGCATCGTGACGCTCTCCGAGGGTTACTCCCCCGCGGTGGTGCTGACCTTGCTCATGGTCGTCACCATGACGCTCTCCGATGTGATGAACAATACCGCGACCGCCGTCATCGCCGCACCCATTTCGCTCGATATCGCCACACGTCTCGGTGTGAGTGCGGACCCGTTCTTGATGGCGGTCGCGGTGGCCGCCTCCTGCGCGTTCCTCACACCCATTGGTCACAAGAACAACACGCTCATCATGGGACCGGGCGGCTATCGCTTTGGCGACTACTGGCGGATGGGTCTGCCCCTGGAAGTTCTGATCATCGCCGTCGGCATACCGATGATACTGTGGGTGTGGCCGTTCTGAGATAGCTTTGGGCGCTGGCGTTTGGCGCAGGGACACACTGGACGTCTAAAACCTGTCGACTCTAAAAGGTTCCAGCGCGATGGGGCTGTCTCGCTCCGCGACCATGCAGCTCACCAGCTCGCTGGTGACCGCGCTCAACGTGAGCCCCAGATGGCCGTGTCCAAAGGCAAAGAAGACACGCTTGTGCTTGGGCGAGCGCCCGATAACGGGTTTTGAGTCCGGGATGGCGGGTCTGTACCCCATCCACTCGCGGTTCACCTCACCGTTGAGGCTGGGCAAGGCGCGCCGCGCATCCCGCAAGATCCGATAGATACGCCGAAAATCGGGGGGCAGCTCGACGCCGCCGAACTCCGAGCCGCTTGTCACCCGGACACCGTCCCGCATGGGTACGACCAAATAGTACTTCTCCGCAACGAAGACGGGGCGATTGAGCGTTATCTCGTCGTTCCAGGGCAGGTTGAGATGATAGCCCCGCTCCGCTTCGAGCGGCACCTCCGAGCCCAGCATCCGGGCCAGCTCCCGCGACCATGCACCGGCCGCGATGACGACCCGGTCTACCGCATGCATGCCGAGGTCGGTGACGACCTGGCGCGGGCCATCGGACCCGAGCTCGAAACGCTGCACCTTTTCGTGGCGCATATCGCCACCGCGGCCCAGAAAGGCCTCGGTGTAGGCGCGCGTCAAGGCGACGGGATGCACGACAAACGACTCGTCCGGGAGAAACAGCGCTTTTGTGAAGTCACCGGACAAACCGGGCTCGAGCTGACGAATCTCATCGGCCGAGAGCACCTCGAATCGGAAACCATGCTGGGATAACAGACTTTGCTCGTATGCCGTCGCATCCAGCATTTTCGCGTCGCGGTACACCTCCAGAAACCCCACCGGGCGCATCAGCGTCTGCTCGATACCGTTAGTGGTTATCAGGTCCCGATGTGCGCGCTCCGTAGCTCTCACCAAAGGAGCCATTTCCCCCGCCGTTTGCGCGACCTTCGCCTTGTTTCCGGCAGCTAGGAAACGCAGCAACCACGGCGCCGCCTTGGGCGCATGACGCCACGGCAGCCGCAACGGGCTCATCGGGTCGAGCAGCATTTTTGGGAGCTTCTTCCACAGGCCAGGCGCGCTGTAGGGCATGATGGCGCTGGTGCCGATGATCCCGGCATTCCCAAAGGAAGTCACCGTACCGGGTTGCCTCGGGTCGATGACGGTTACGCGATGCCCATCCTGCTGCAAACGTAGCGCGCAGCACATACCCACGATTCCCGCGCCCACAACCGTGACATTCAAGCTGGCCCCGTCGCTCGCCACACGCATCCCCATGTCTTTCTCGCCGACGGATGCTAAGCCAGAACCGCGGCGGACAACAAGCTAGCCGCGGTTCCCGAAGCCCCATGAGCGCGTATTGCGAGCGCGCTCCATGCGATGGCGCGGATTTTCGGGACGCGGCAAGCGCTGATGCTATGATGCAAACAAGCGCGAACACCAACAAAAGGCTACATAGATGAGAAGTGCAAGACGTGTATCGCCCTTTACGACACGTTCCACCCTGTCGACCCGGGCGACTCGGCTACGCAGAGCGCCCTGGCGATGAACCTCGAGGACACTGGGTCCACGCTTGGCAACATAGCCGCCGAGCGCATTGCCGATAACGGGAATCATGGTTAAGAGCGCCGTAGCCAAAGCGCTGCGCATCCTTCGATGAGTATCGGCTCGCTGGCCACGCACCAGCGCATCGACCTCGCGCATAGCCCCACACCCTTCGAAGAGCTAAGCAATCTGAGCTCGGCGCTCGACGGCGCACGCCTGTTTGTAAAACGCGACGACTGCACAGGGCTTGCATTTGGCGGGAACAAAGTTCGGCAGCTCGAGTTCTATTTTGGCAAAGCGCTTGAGGAAGGGGCGGATACCGTGCTCATCACCGGCGCGGTGCAATCGAACTTCGTTCGGCTTGCTGCGGCCGGCGCACGCAAGCTGGGGTTGGAATGCCACATTCAGCTAGAGGAACGCGTACAACACGCCGACCCCGTTTACCACCGTTCCGGGAATGTCTTGCTCGACCGCATGCTGGGCGCGATCTTGTATTCTTACCCGCAAGGTGAGGACGAGGTCGGCGCGGACCGGCAGCTCTCGGAGATCGCCGCCAGGCTGCGGAGCAACGGACGCAAGACCTACATCATCCCGCTGTCACCCGGTCATCCGCCGCTCGGCGCGCTCGGCTACGTGCGGGCGGCCGAGGAACTGCTCGGGCAAGCGGCAGGCAGCGGCATAAAGATCGACGAGGTCGTGGTGCCATCGGGCAGCGGGCACACGCACGCCGGTTTGCTATTCGGACTGCGTGCGTATGGTTCACATGCGCGGGTTACCGGTGTATGCGTGCGTCGCAATGCGCAGTTGCAGCGGACACGCATTCTCGACCGGTGCTGCGAGATAGCGAAGCTGCTAAACATGGAGCCCCCGGTCGACGCGAGCGATGTGCACCTGGTAGATGACTTTCTCGCGCCAGGTTACGGTCAGCTCAACGAGGCGACGCTCAATGCAATGCGCATAGCCGCGCGTCACGAGGCGCTGATGCTGGACCCCGTGTATACGGGCAAATCAATGGCGGGCTTTATCCAGCGAGCCAAGCAGGCGCGACCGGGCGATACGCTCGTTTTCGTGCACACAGGTGGCATGCCCGCGCTGTTTGCGTATGAGCCCATGTTGAGCGCCGCGCTCTAGGCCAAAACGGAGCGAACAAATGGCGCAGCAAAAAGTCGTCTACGGCCGCTGGCTAGTAAGCGGTGAGCACGCGTCTCCACATATTTTGACCGATGCGGCGGTTGTGGTAGAGGACGGACGCATCGTCGCCGTCGGTGACCGTGCTCAGCTGCTGAGTCAATACCCAAACGCCGAGCGGCTAGGGTCCGACAGCACCGCCGTTCTTCCTGGCTTCATAAACGCTCACCACCACAGCCACGGTGTGTCGACAATCCAACAAGGCATGCCGGATGACCTGTTGGAGCCATGGATACTCGCCTTCGCCGGCATACGTCCTACAGATATTCGCCTCAACACCTTGCTTAGCTGCGCGCGCCAATTGCGCAGCGGTGTCACCACGGTCGTTGACGTACACAGCGGTGGTGGAACCGCCGAGGAGTATGCTGCCAGCGTCGACCGTGCCCTAGGAGCTTATGAGGAAGCGGGCATGCGGGTTGCTTTTGCGACCGGGGTCGGCACGCAGAGCTTTCTCGTTCATGGCGCCCGCGAAGACCAAGCATTTTTGCGCACGCTACCCGATGACCTGCGGCAAAGGTCCGAGCAGCTCTTACCAAGCGCCGGCCGCGTGACACGCGATGAGTATCTCGCCATCGTGGACGAACGGGTCAAGCGTTATGCGAGTCATCCGAGATTGCAGGTCTGGTATGGACCACCGGGACCACAGTGGGTAAGCGACGCGCTGATGCAAGATATTGCGGAGCACGCGGAACGTTTCGATACAAACATTCAAACGCACTGTGTGGAGTCCATCTACGAGATGCTGCATGGCCACAGGTGCTATGGTAAACGGACGGTGCAACATCTTAGGGAACTCGGTGTGTTGAGCTCCCGTTTTTCGCTTGCGCACGGCGTGTGGTTAACCGACCCGGAAATCGAGACCCTGGTGGATACGGGCGCGGCATTGAGCCATAACCCAAGCTCGAATCTACGTCTACGCGCGGGCATTGCGCCGCTCAACGCACTGCTGACAAGCGGCGCCACCGTGGCGCTGGGCATGGACGGCACGACGCTCAACGAAGACGAGGACATGTTCACCGAGATGCGTCTTGCGATGCGTTTGCACCGAACGCCACAGCTCGGCGCCGCCTGCCCATCGAGCACGGCGATTTTCACGCTGGCAACCGAGGGCGGTGCAAAACTCATGCGTAAGGAAGGCGTGCTGGGACGTCTGGCGCCCGGTTACCAGGCAGACCTGGTATTGGTCGACCTCGAGGACATCACCTGGCCCTGGGTAGCACCCGAGGCCGACCCCTTGGAGCTGCTCTTGATGCGCGCTCGAGCAGGTCACGTCGACACGGTGATGGTGGGTGGTCAAGTGGTGCTAAGAGCAAAGCTACCGACCCGCTTTGATGTCGCAGCCGCGGCGGCAGAGCTGTCTGCACGCTTGGGTGAGACCCCGTACCCACAGGCGCAAGCGGCCTTGGTAAGAGCCCTCACACCGCACCTCGAGGCTTGGTATGCGAGCTGGGAGGTCCCTCGCCTCGATCCTTATATTCGCTACAACTCGAGGGGCTGAGAAAAGCAGGTCTCGCGTCGCGCTAAGCCGTGCTGGATACGAAAGTGCCGCGCTTCGTGCGAAACCGTATCGTGAGGAACTCGACTCTGACCGTATACTTATCGCCCAAACCTTGACCGGTGCATTTGACGACCCGAGCCGTTGCGAAGAGCGACTCCATGGCGATCTTGATTACCGTCTCAACTTCGACGAGCTGCCCCGAGCGAAAGCGCATCCCGTTCGGAGAGAGGTCTTGCACGATGGCGTCTATGCCGGTTGGCTGTGGCCATCGATCAAAGAAAATCATGCGGGCGCTGTGTTGGATTCGCTCCACCGCGCGTTTGCAAGCGTGCTCCAAGGCCCACCGCGTAACAGGCTGAAGCGGACTACTACAGGAACGACACTCACTTTCGGAATCATCCTCGTCGATACAGGCGTTCGACGTTTTGCAAAAGACACACTCGACTCGGTCGGTGGTGCCGCCGAGCGTCTCTGCACCCGACGGTGACTGTCGGTGCACATCCTCACATCGCTCACCGCCAGCGCCCGACCTCTCGCTACGCAGGTCATAGCAAGCACGCAACTCGGGGTTGCGCAAGACCGTGTAAGCCTCGTTTAGCAGGGCCGCTTTTGACTCGTCCCCTCCCAGGTCGGGGTGCTGACGGAGCTTTTGCATCAATGTGCGATAGCTCGCCTTTATGACCTCAGTCGGGGCGTCCTGCTGGACATGCAACAGCCGATAATAGTCGTGCCTAGCGGTCATGCGAGCGAGTTTTCCTCCAGCCCAAAGTCAATGGAGACATGCTGATTCACTGTGGATAAGCAGACCAGAATTTGCCGTAGTTTATCGCGACCTGAAGCAATTTGTGTGCGTCACGACCCTTCTGGCCCGACAGACCGCGGCGAATTGTGACCCGGTAAGCTCTTGTTAAACACCGAGTGCAGCCAGTTGTCGACTCCGGGGTGATACTCAAGGTGAGGGCATCGGTCGACCGCGAGGGACGCATCTTGCTGGATATTCACCCCGAGGTGAGCTCCGCCACTGTGAACGACGGCGTGCCGTCTATAAAGACGACCGAGGTAACGACCACCATACTCGCCGAGGACGGTCAGCACATATTTATTGGTGGGCTGATCAGGAATCTTGACTCCCAAGCGCGCAAGGGCATCCCCGTGTTGAGCGATGTCCCGGGGCTAGGGGCTCTCTTTGCACGCAACACGACCTTAAACGTCAACACGGAAACGGTGGTGCTGATAACCCCCCATCTCGTCAACGGCGTCAAGCGCATCGTATCGGACACAAACGCGGCAAGAATAGACCATCAGCAGGTCGATTTGGAGGCAAAGGCGAAACGTATCGA
>CAJHYW010000025.1_pt1 | contig 48684 bp, 49 predicted proteins | sample 9198811 | NCBI WGS metagenome assembly CAJHYW01 (sample SAMEA7708378, study PRJEB35096) | sediment metagenome | biome: marine neritic benthic zone biome [ENVO:01000025]; feature: sediment [ENVO:00002007]; material: shallow marine sediment [ENVO:03000034] sea grass bed [ENVO_01000059] ...
AAGTCCACGCCGATGCGTCTGATCGTCTCGAGCACCGCGTCCTCGTACACAAACTCCGCGATTGTCTTCTTGCCCATGAGGTGCCCGATGTCGTTGATGTAACGCACCATCGCGTGGTTGACGGGGTCGAGATTCACATCCTTGATGAACACGCCGTCGATCTTCAGAAAGTCCACCGGCAGGGTCTTGAGATAGGCGAGCGACGACAAACCGCTGCCAAAGTCGTCAAGCGCGAACAGACATCCGAGCCTCTTTAGCTCCTCGATGAATCGTCGCGCTCGAGCTAGGTCGGCGATGGCAGCGGTCTCCGTAATCTCAAAGCACACGTGCGATGCGACCGTGCCCGCCGCTTTCAGCCGTTCGATGAGAAATTCCAGAAACCCGGGGTCGCCCACCGAGACCCCGGACAGGTTTATCGTCCAGGTGCAGGGGGTTGATGAGCACTCCTGAATTTCGACCAGCTGCGATAGAGCATGGTCTACGACCCACTGGTCCATGCGTACCGCCAGTCCATAACGCTCGGCAGCGGGGATGAAGGTGCCGGGGAGTATGACTCTACCATCTTGCTTCACCATGCGTAGCAGGATCTCGGCATGCATTGGACTGGCTGGCACATCGCTCAAAGGCACGATCGTCTGGTAGTAAAGGCGAAACGCGTCCTCGGTGAGCGCCTGGGTGATCCGCGACACCCATCGCGTCTGCCCCAGACGTTTCGCGTCGCGCTCGCGGTAGACATAGACCCGGTGTCGACCTGACTCCTTGGCGCTCAAACAGGCAGCGTCGGCTGCCGATATGACCTCGTCAACGCTTCCGACACCAACACGCAAGGAGGCGAGTCCGATGCTCGCGCCAACGGAGAAGTTATGCGTTTTCCAGTTGAATGGCTCCTCGGAGATGAGCTTGAGCAAAACGTTTGCCGAGCGGCGCGCATCGGCGAGCCTACAGTTCATCATGAGGATACCGAACTCATCACCGCCGACACGCCCAACCACGTCGGATTTTCGCACGTGGCGCTCGAACAGCTTCGAGATGTGGCGCAGCAATGAGTCGCCCGCCGCGTGACCGCAAGTATCGTTGATAACCTTAAACTGGTCGAGGTCCACGAAGCACAGCACGTGTTCGTCGTCTCGGCGACGCCCCTTGTTTATCGCGTCGTGGAGCCGATTCTCAAACTCCCGGCGGTTGTAGAGCCCCGTCAGCCAATCGTGCGTCGCGTTGTACTCGAGCTCTTGCGAAAGCACATGCGTTTCGGTCACGTCCTCCGCAACTATTAGTATGGAGCGCTCCTGACCGTCCTCGAATTCGAGCCCCCGCGCGGTCAATCTGAGCCAGGACGAAAGTCCGTCTTTGTGCTTGATCGAGCCCTCCCATCGGCGCGTGTCGCGCGTGCTCTCGAGCGCGGCCGCGATCTCTTCCTCCGTCGAGCGCTCGTGGCTCATGCTGACCAGGTCAGAGAATCGTCTGCCCTCGATTTCGTCGTGAGTGTACCCGAGCTGCTGACACGCATAGTCGTTTGTCGACAGCACGATGCCCGCGCTCGATACATTGAAGAACATCGACGGGTGCTTGTTGTAGAAATCGCGGTAACGCAGCTCCTCGCGGCGCAGCGCTCTGCGCGCCTGCTCGAGCTCGGCAACGGTCTCGTTCAGGCGCTCGATGGTGAGCTCGGCGGCGACCTTGGTAGAAGCCATAGAAGCGATGATGGTAAGCAGCTCGAGATGTTCGTTGGTGTAGAAGCCCGCCTCGGAGTGCTCGGAGTCGATGACACCAATGACGCGCTGCTCATGCATGATCGGCACGGCCAACTCCGAGATCCGCCGCGCGTCGTCCACGATGTAGCGTCGGTCGCGCCTGACATCCGCCACGAGCTCGGCCTTTCCCGTTCGAGCGACTGTACCGACGATGCCAGTGCCAACCGGGATTTCGATGGGGTCGACGATCAGCACACTTTCGGGGCTCTTCGGTCCAAAGGCTGCCCGCTGGACGAGAACACCGCGCTCCTCGTCGAGCAGATAGATGATACAGTCCTCGAATCCAAGCTTTGAAATTATGCTCTTGGCGATCAGCCAGAGCAGGTCTTCCAGCGAGTGCTCCTGCAAGATCGAGAGCGCGAGCTCGTGAATTATCGCCAGCGAATGGGTTGGGTGTCCGAGAGTGGCGTACGGGTCTCGAGCTTCGCGCCTTCGGTTTGCTTGGATCGCCACGCAGGCTTCACCCTAGTCCTAGCCGATGATGCGAACACCACCCGTGCTCGCCAATGCTACCGTGCGCACCTCGAGCGCAGCAGCCCCCCCATAATTGTGGATTTGCTTGACGCCGGGCCAACCCTCAGGCCCCTCCTGCCAGATCCTATGTCTAAGTATATAGTCTCTATCATTCAATTGCTTAACGAGCACGCGCTGTGCTTGGACAAGCACGATGGGTCGAATTCCTACAAGCGTGCGTCTGATGGCGGATTCGAAGACACAACAAAAAGTGAAAAATTCCTAAAGCAATTTTCCGCTCTGCCGATACCGTGTCTAGCTATTAGGGAAAAAGCAGTTGTCAGCAGTTTGCTTGCATGCGGTTCACGGCGCCTCGGCATCGGCCGATGCGCCCGCGCGCACGTGCGCCAAAGCGCAGGGCCATCGCCTCCCAGTGATCGATATCTCACCCTTGCGCGGGCGTGGCGTGCGTGCGAAGCGAGCGGTCGCCGATGCACTGGGCGATGCCGCGGAGCGCGTGGGCTTCTGCTATGTCGAGGGTCACGGGATCGACCAACGAACCATCAGCAGCGTCTACAAGCAGGCGGGCCGCTGGTTTAGGAATCCGCTGGCGCACAAGCTCGAGCTCTATATCGGCAAGTCCAGAAACCATCGGGGCTACGTACCCTGCTCCGAGCAGGGTCTATACGCCGACGAAGGCGCCAGACACTACGAGGCATTCGACCTCGCGCTCGACCTACCGGCCGACGACCCCGACGTATCATGCGGACACCACCTGCTCGGTCCAAACGTATGGCCGTCGCAGAGAAGGTTTAGGGAGACCGTCTCGAGCTACTACAATCGGGTCTCGCAGCTGGGGCGGGCGATGTGCGGCGCCTTCGAGATGCACCTGCAGGTCCCGCCTGGGACCCTCCTCGCGGCGATGACAAAACCCACCTCCCAGCTCCGGCTGTTGCATTACATGGGTAATGACGAGGTCGCCGGGCCGCAGACCATGAATATGGGTGCGCATACAGACTACGAATGCTTCACCATCCTCCATCAAAGCGCTCCGGGTCTGCAGGTTCTAAATACCGCCAACCAGTGGATCGACGCGCCGCCGCTCGACGGCACCTTCGTCATCAATATCGGCGACCTGCTCGAGACCTGGACAAACGGGCGGTTCAGGTCGACCCTGCACCGCGTCGTGAACACGGGGAAAGAGCGACTATCGCTTCCCTTTTTCGTAGGGGCTAACTACGACGCCGTGATCGAGCCGCTGGTAAATGTCGAGACCCGCGAGGAGACACCCAAATACAAGGCCATCGTGGCAGGACATCACCTGCTCGGGCAACTGCTCCGGGATTTTCCGTATCTGCGCAAGCGCCACGAGCACGGACAGCTCCGGCTACCTTTCGCCATGCCGCACTGCAACCCGTTTGAGCTGCGCAAGCAGGCAGCGCTTCAACACGCCATATGAAGACACATGGCGAATCTACACACATTCATCGGACGCGGCACGATGAACATTCACTTTTTAAGCAGCTCGTAGGAAAAACAAGATGCCATCGCTCGACACGATCATTCTCGTGACCCTCGCTGGCTTCGCGCTGAGCGCGTCGCCTGGCCCATCGATGCTCTACGTGCTCTCCCGGAGCCTCGGACAGACGCGCAGCGCAGGGTTGATGTCCGCCGCCGGGCTCGCAGTCGGCGGCATGGTGCACGCGGTTGCCGCAGCGGCTGGCCTCTCGGCCCTCCTCGCTCACTCGCCGACCGCCTATAGCCTGCTCACGATTCTCGGTGCCGCCTACCTCATCTACCTAGGCGCACAGATGTACCTGTCGAGAAACGAAGAGCTGGGTGCGCCCGAGAGGGTGCGTGCTCAGCCCCTGTGGCGCATCTTCTATCAGGGCATGCTGGTTGAGATGCTCAATCCAAAGACGGCGCTGTTCTTCGTCGCTTTCCTCCCGCAGTTCATCAACGCTAGCGCCGACACCATCGTTTTACAGGTGCTGTTGCTAGGCATGCTGATCCCCCTGACCGCCGTACCTTCTGACCTCATCGTCGCTTACTGCGGTGGGACGATCTTGCGTCGGGTATCGGCAAACGCGACGGCGCGAAATCGTCTCAACTGTGTTGGTGCGCTGTTTCTCACCGGGTTGGGACTGCGCATTTTGCTCGGCGGCGGATAGCAGGCGATAGAGCGATGCTCGCCGAGATAAGGGCAAAAATGCGTCTTTCTTGACCACCGGAACCGCCGAGCGTAGGCATCGTTGTCCAGGGTTGATTTGCTACTTAAAGTAATTTATAGAAATAGTCTATAAGTTACTTATAGAAATAACATATTTTTACCGACGCTCGATCCTAGTACACCGTCGCTAAGGGCGGCGTTAGAGGCTTGGCGTCGTCTGAAAACGGCGAACAGCGTGACGGCCAGATAGCACTATGCCGGCCCTCGTTTAGAGGCGGGAAGCGAGGTGCAGGTTCTCGATGTCAACCCGCGGGCACGATGTCGCAGACAAGAGCCGTGGCAAGCTTATCACCTCGGTTGTAGAACCAATGGACCGTTTCTTTGTCCTCGATGACGGCCTTCGGGTCGGCTTCGTTGAAATTCGCTTCGTTGCCAGGGCGGCCCTCGGTCCAGGTTCCGCTGATTACCTTCACAAGTCCGGGACGTGTCTCGTGGCTGTGCTTCGCGATCTGCCCACCCGGCATAATGCCAATCACGCGCAACTGAAGTTTGTATCCAGTCAAACCGATTTGCTGCGTCATTGATTCTTCGGTGACGACGCCTGACAGGCTGACGTCAAGCCCTTTGTGTTCGGTAGGCGGGTCCATCGCTGCTTGTCCCGGATTGATCAATAGTCCACCGGCCATTCCGACCCCCACCAGAAATAGTGGCTTTAGTAGTGTGTTCCCACGTTTTGACAAGAAGTGATTCAATCTCATTTGAATATCCTCCCACCCGGTTAAGACATTTGCTCGCGATTCATCACGAGGCATTAGATGTAGCCAAGTACTTGATGAGTCGCGCAAAGGGTCCAGTCGATGCTACCACGTTTTTGATCGACTGCTATCCGGTACGCCAAGCGCCACGCAGTGAGTCTAAAGTCGCCCGAATCGAGTGCCACGCGTAGCTTTTCAGGCACCGGAAGCAGAAGTGGGTTCGAGGACGCCCCCGCGGGGGGGCAAAGTTCAAGTAGTTTCTAGCAAATCCCTCCGCCCGGGGGCTAACTTCAAGTAAATTCTAGGTTGGGTTGTCACTGGTATGCATGAACGACCCTCCCCGAGACAACCGATACCCTCCGCTTTCAATGCCATCGCTGTCTCAGCTCTTATTCGCTTGCGATTCGTTCCAGAATACTCGTGATCTCGCTCACCCAGTCCAGGTGCTCGGGTTTCATCAGACACGAGCGCAAACAGGTCACGCTAGCCGTGTCGAACGACACCTCGGGCCAATAGTCACGCAGCATCTCGGCCGGCAACTCGAACAGCGCGAGATGCAGGTCCTCATCGGCCGCGGCGTCGAAGAGCGCGCGTGAGCGCGCGCCGATCTCGCTGCCGGTCGGCATGCGCGGCGCCCATACGACGATGTCGAGCTGTGGCGGGGACAGGGTCAGATAGCTTGGGCTCGCTCGCAAATGCGCATACAACGCGCGTGCCGCCTCAAGACTCTTGCCGAGTCCGCGGGCAAACTCGCCGTCGCGCTCTAGTGGCAACAGTCGCTGCGTTGCCCATAGGGCAACGGCGCACGCACCCGCGCGCGAGCACTCCAGGCTGATTTCGCCGAGGTGTAGCTCGTCCGAGCTGAAATAGGTATAGGGCGACTCGTGCTTGTACACCGTGCCAACCGTGGGGTCGCGGAACAGCACGCAGCCGCAGCCATAGGGTTGCAGACCATGCTTGTGCGGGTCGATGACGATGGAGTCCACGCGGTCCAGACAATCGAAGGCCGCACGCACCTCGTCGGCGAGACCATCACACAAGCTGAAGTAGCCGCCATAGGCCGCGTCGGCGTGGACGCGGAAACCATGACGTGCTTGTAGCTCGAGGAGCTCGGGCAGCGGGTCCACCGCGCCGAGACCGGTGGTGCCAAGCGTTGCGACCACAGTGCCGACATCACCCTTGTCCAGCGTCGCGCGCAAGGCATCGAGATCCATACGACCCGTCGTATCGACCGGCACCGCAGCGAAGTCCAGCTTGAGCACATCGGTGATTCGGCTGTGAGTGTAATGCGCCTGCGTGGAGGCGAGAATTTTCTTCCCCGACTGGAGTCGGCTCGCCACCCACAGGGCCTCGAGGTTTGCCATCGTGCCGCCACCGCACAGATGCCCCAGGTGCTCGGGCCAGCCGAACATCGCGGCGATCTCGGCGACCGCCTGCTTCTCCATCGCGGAGCTGGCACGCCCCCCATCCAACGCGTGGTTGTTTGGGTTTAGATACATGGCCAGCGCATAGGCGAGACGCGCGACGGTGTGTGGCGGCTTTAGCATTTGTCCCGCGTAGAGCGGGTGCTGGTAGGGGTAGTTGTCTTGCAGACGCTCGCCGACCTCGAGCATCACCGTCTGTATGTCATTGCCCACCTGTTCGGGCGGTGTCTGCGGCAGATTCGCAAAGCCTTTGTCTAGTAGCGCCAGCGCCTGGCTCAGAACATCGAGGCTTTTTGGTTCGGCGAGACTCATGCAGAGCGGCTATTCATACTTTTGCTTTTCGAGGTCCTCACGATACTTCTGCACTTCCTCCGCACGGCGTTTCTCCCACAGGTCTTTGCGCTCTTGCACCCGCTTGCGCGCGGCATCCGGTTTGATGGGGATGCTCATCTCGCCGAACAACACCTGCTTTAGAAAGCGGATGCTAAAGGCGTACAGACGGTTCTCGTCATCGCGCAGCTCGGCATACTGGTTGGCATCAATGTCGAACACGCCCTTGAAACCATCGGTCTGGATAAACTCGCGGAAGCTATCCATGTCGTAGCTGCACATGTCGAAGAGCTGCATGCTGCGCTCGGACGGGGCGCCGACGGTCGGTCCGGTGGAGCGCTTCTTGATCACGAGATCGCGCCACTCGCGGTTCATGTCGTCGTACTTCTCTATGCCCTGTGTCTTGCGGTACTCGCCGACGGTCTGCGTGTGCGGCTCGTTGTGCCCGAGGCAATGCGCCTCTTTGACGACAAAGAAGATGTCCTCGACCATGTTCGTGTCCTTTGGCCGCACACCCATGCTGCCGAGCGCATAGTAGCGGCACGCGGATGGCCTGTCCTCGTAAACGGTGCACCCCTCCTCGGCCAGGAACACGCACTCGCTGGTCCTGGGTTTCTTGGCCATCTTGAGCCCCGGCATCCCGTGAAAGTCCATCTCGTACGGCAGGGTGTACTGAGCGACAAACTCCTTCGAGCTCAAGCCCAGACGCCGCTTGAGTCTGAGGATGTCATAGGGCAGCAAGGTGATGTCGATGCTCTTACAGCAGGCGTTGAAACACGCCACGCCCTCGTGGCAGCTGAACTGGAACTTGCTGTCGAGGGTCAGCTCGACGGGGTCGACGGGGCTTTGCGGCGGCATATTTCTCATGCCGGCTCAGTCCCTGATGAGCTGCTTCCAAGGCACTTTCTTCAACGACCACTCCGCGGTATTTCTATCGTACTGAGAGTTGACGAAACATTTCCAATCGTCGTCATCCAAGTCCATGTAGTCGGTCCGATAGTAGTACCCCGGGTAACGTGTCTCGGTGCGGAACTGTATATGCTTCATGTGCGCGAAGGCCGCGAACAAACGATGGTAGTTCTCCCAGGCCCGCAACAGCTCGTGCAGATCCTTGGCGCGCATCTTGAGCGAATCCTCGCGCAGCATCTCGAGCTTCTTCTCCGCGATCTCGAGCATCTTGTCATTGGTCTGGTACATGGTGGAGACACCGGCTACGTACTCGTCCATGACCTTTTGCAAACGGAATTGGAACATCTTTGGCGTGATATAGTGCGGGTTTAGGTCGATGGCCGTGGTGTAGTCCTTGTGCTCCAAGAAGGTCTTCACCGGTCTGTAGATCTCCTCGACCAGCTCGTCAACGCTGCGCGCCATCTCCGGCTGCCAGTCCTTGTTGTCCATGGCGAACTTGACCATGGCCTTGGCGGCGATACGCCCCTCGGTGAAAGAGCCGCTGGAGAACTTGTGCCCCGAGGCGCCCACGCCATCGCCCGCGGTAAACAGGCCCTTGAGCGTGGTCATGCGGTTATAGCCCCAGCTATAGTGGTCGGGCGCACCGGGGACATCCGACGGACCCGAGCACCAGATGCCGGCGCAGCCCGCGTGCGAGCCGAGCAGGTAGGGCTCGGTCGGCATCAGCTCGGACATCTCCTTATCCGGCTCGATGTTCTCACCGGCCCACACGCCGCACTGAGCGATGGTCATATCCAGAAAATCTTCCCAAGCTTCCGCTTCTAGGTGTTTGATTTCCTTAGGTGTCATGTTGGCGGCGAGATTGGCCATGGCGGTCGGCGTATCGATGAAGATGGGACCACGCCCTTCCTTGATCTCGTGCATCATCAGATGGTTGCGCAAACAGGTACCCATGGCGTGCCCCTTTACATAGGTGCCATAGTTATGCTCCTCGAGCATATGCGCGTTGTTGGTCTGGTAGTCCTCACCGGCCGCGTTCATGGCCTTTGCCTTGAACAGCAAGAACCAGGCGCCGACAGGGCCATAGCCGTCCTTGAACCGCGCAGGTACGAAACGGTTCTCCATCATGGTGAGCTCGGCGCCGCACTCCGCGGCCATGGCGTAGGTGCTGCCCGCGTTCCACACCGGGTACCAGGCGCGGCCGGTGCCCTCGCCCACCGAACGTGGTCTGAAGACGTTGACCGCGCCGCCGGCGGCCATCAAGCAGACCTTGAATCTGTATACGTGCACCTTGTGGTCACGTACGGAGAAGCCCGCGGCACCGGCCACACGTGTGGGGTCGTTCTTGTCGGTGACCAGACGGACGATAAAGCAGCGCTCGAGGATATTCTCCTGACCAAGCGCCTTCTTTGCGGCCTCGGCGACAATCCACTTGTAGGACTCGCCGTTGATCATGATCTGCCAACGCCCCGAGCGGACCGGCTTGCCACCGTCGGTCAAGGCCTTGCCCTCGTCACCGGGTTGCTTCCAGATCGGCAAACCCCACTTCTCGAAGTTGTGCACGGAGTCATCCACGTGCCGCCCCACGTCGTAGACCAGGTCCTCGCGGATGATGCCCATGAGGTCCTGGCGCACGTAGCGCACATAGTCCGAGGGGTCGTTCTCGCCCATGTAGGTGTTGATGGCCGATAATCCTTGCGCGACGGCGCCCGAGCGGTCCATTGCCGCCTTGTCGACGAGCTTTATCTTTAGGTCCACCCCCTGCGCCTTTGCTTCCTCGCGCCAGCGCATGATCTCGAACGCGCAGCCGCAGGCCGCCATACCCCCGCCGATGATCAAGATATCGACGTCCTCTTCAACGACTTCAGGGTTACCAAAGCCGTATTCGTTGCTCATTCTCTCCTCCTGGAGACCGTATGCGGCAGCCCGGCGGCATCTGGGCCTGTATTGAGAGTGCGCGACGCTTAGCTGTCGAGAAACTGACTCATGTCGCAGCTATGCGTGCCCTTTGTAAACAAGCTTTTGTGGTCTTCGATGTCGTCCATCGCCGCCGTAGCCCCACTGCTGTAGGGTTCGGCCGAACCCTCGGGCGTGGTTCGGATCGGGAACTTGAAACACTTCATGGTGCCATTGCGGAATTTGATGGTCCACTTGATCGAGTCCGCGCCGCGCAGCGGTTGCACGGAAGCACCCAAGGGGACGACGTCAGCGTAGTGGCGTACCTCGACCGCATTCTGCGGGCAAATCTTCACGCACGCATAGCATTCCCAACATTGCTCGGGCTCTTGATTGTAGGCCTTCATCGCATGCCCGGTCTCGCTCCCGTCCTTGTCCAAGGCCATCAAGTCGTGCGGACAAATATACATACACGCGGTTTTGTCCTGCCCCTTACATCCATCGCACTTATCGGTTCTTACAAACGTCGGCATCGTGCTTCCTACCTCAGACAAACTTTGTTGCTTTGTCGTTAACCGGGCGGTTTAGCGAGCCGAGTGTCCTTTGAGCTCGACCGCTACGTTTTCCTCATCACTCAAGCTTCCATAGTATTCGCGCAAAATCTCCAGCACTTCCGGGCGGCTGAAGTTCTCCGGTACGGGCGCGCCCTCCGAAAGCATCTTGCGAAGCTTTGTTCCCGAGAGCAGCAGCGCATCGCTGCCGCCATTACAACAGGTGCGCATCGAAGCCATCGCGCCACAGGTGTTACACCAGAAGGTCCAGTCGATCTTGAACGGGCGTATTTGCAACGCGTCGTCGGGGATCTCGTCGAAGATGTGGTGGGCATCGAAGGGTCCGTAATAATCCCCGACGCCCGCGTGGTCGCGTCCAATGAGCTGGTATGCGCACCCGTAGTTTTGTCTGAATAATGCGTGCAACAAGGCTTCGCGCGGCCCCGCGTAACGCATGTCTAGCGGGTAGCCGGCGTGCAGCGCGGTATTGGCGACAAAGTACTTCTCGACCAGCGTGTCTATCGTGCGTGAGCGCACATCGGCGGGGATGTCACCTGGTTTCAGATTCCCGAGCAGGGAGTGGATCAGCACGCCGTCGCACACCTCGATGGCGATCTTGGCCAGATACTCGTGCGAGCGATGCATGGGGTTGCGGGTTTGAAAGGCCGCCACCGTGTGCCACCCCCGCGCCTCGAAGGCCGCACGTGTCTCGGCCGGGGTCAGAAACAGCTCGCCATAGCGCGTGGCGAAATCTCCGGTCGAAAGCACCTTGACCGAGCCGGCCAGATTGACCTCGCCTTGCCCCATCACGGCTTCGACCCCGGGGTGCTTCGCATCGGTGGTCTTGAACACCGTCTCGCACTCGTGCGCCTTGTCGATGGAATAGGTTTCGCTCACCGTGAGGATGCCAAGCGGCAGGTCGGTGTCCGGGTCCAGCAAGGCGACCTCGGTGCCCGGCGTCAAGCCGTCTGCCGTGGCGGCGTCGGTGGAGAGCGTGATCGGGATGGGCCAGAACAAACCGCTCTCCAGCCGCATGTCATCGCACACCGAGCGCCAATCGGTGTACCCCATAAAGCCAGTCAACGGCGTGAAGCCGCCGATGCCGATCATGATGAGGTCACCCGCCTCGCGCGTGGACAACCGGACCTTTGGCATCCCGGCGGCCCGCACCAGCTCCGCCTCACGCTGGGCGCCCTCGAGCAACAGCGGGGTCAACGGCCCACCACCATGCGGCGGGAGAAGCTGTGCCTTTTCAGTTGCGTGTGCGGGCATCGTTATGACGAGAATCGAGGGTGAGCAAGCGCCACGGGGCGGCGAATGAAGTGGTCAAGCATAGTGGGCAACCTCAGGCTAACAAGCAGGTAGTGTTATTACCGCGATAAATTCAGTTTATCGGTCTACGTTACTAAACTCTGTGCCCGGTGTCAGGAGTGGCGTTGCGATTGTACCCGCTCCCCAACCCGGCCTGAACGCCGATGCGCTCGCCCGCCTTGTCTAGCGTCACCGTTCTAAAGTCCGTTTGCCAAGTAGTGACTCCAAAGCAGCCGCGCGGCGACTGCCCGGTAAGGTCTCCAGCTTGCCGCGAGGCGCTCTTGCTCATCGGCGCTCGGGAGGGTGGAGAAACCTTTGACCACGCGCATGGCCTTCGCCAGCGCCAAGTCGCCCCTCGGCCACACATCGGGGCGCAGCAGCGCCATGACGAGATAAATATCCGCCGTCCAGGGGCCAATACCGGGGAGCTTTGTCAGCTCGGCGCGTACCGTATCGTCGTCGAGCGCACTCAACGCCTCCATATTCAGCTCACCCTCGACGATTGCCTGGGCGAGCGCACGCGCATAGCGCATCTTCTGACGGCTAAAGCCGATTGTCTTGAGGGTGTCGGCATCGAGCTCGAGAAAGCTCGCGGGGGTAAGCGTCGAGCGCGCGGCGACGAGACGCTCGAAGGCGGCTCGGGCCGACGCCAAGGACACTTGTTGCTCCAAGATAATGAACACCAAGGTTGCAAAGCCGGGCTGACGGTCCCAGAGCGGCGGCACACCCAGCGTGTCCCGGATCTGCTTCAGATCGGGGTCGTTGCTACCGACGTGGGTAGCCGCCCGGGCGAGCGAGCGCCGGTTGAGCGCGAGTGGCAGGCGTGAGTCGCTGCGAGGCTGGGCGGCCATCGGGCTAGAGGCTCTTCTCCAGGAGGACCTCGTGCGGGTAGAAACCCATCCGCTTGTACAAACCGAGCGCGGACGCGTTCCAAGCAAGCGCCCCAATCCGAAGCCACTCGGCCCCTTGTGTGTGCGCAAAGGTCTCGGCTTCGGTGAGCAAGGCCCGACCAAGCCCGCGCCCCCGGTGCGGCTCCAGCACAAAGACGTCCTTGATGTACGCGTACTCGTAGTCGATCTCCTCCAAGTCATCGGCCCGGACCTTTGCATTGACCGTCACATAGCCGACGACCGCGCCGTCCACCTCGGCAACCAGCACCCGGCCGCACTCGTGCTCGCAGCTCGCGAGCATCTCGTCCACGTAGCGCGCCGCAATGGCTTCGCCCTCGGCTCGGCGCGGCTCGATAGACCGCTCGAACTCCTGCAAGGCGATCAGGCACTGCTCGAGTGCAGCGCGGTCGCTTTGGCGGTACGCGCGGATGCGCACAGCGGTCTCCTCGGTGGGGGCGACCAAGCTTCTGCGGGTTGCGCGATGCTGTCAACCCGCAGCGTGTTTAGTCGACCAGCGTGAGGGTGTCGGCAACGGCGCGGAACTCGGCCAAGTACTCGTCGGCCTGCGCGCTCCCGACGTGACCGAGCAGGAGAAAGAAGCCGTTCTTGTCCAAGAGGACGGTCTGGTATACGAGCAGGGGTACACCGCTGCGGATGTGCGTTGCGCTCGCGACCAGCTCGTAGCCGAACATACCGTGGACGTACACGGGCCGGCCGCTTTGGGTTTGCACGTCCGAAACCGTCGTGTTTTGTGTGAGCTGCCAGCGGGAAAAGGCTTCGACGTCGTCGATCCGGTTATCCCCCAGCGAGGGGCCCACCACCAACCGCGGGTCCCATGGCGGAACAATACCCTCGTGCCCCGGTTTGGTGAGGACCAGCATGTTTGCCATGCGGTCGGTGATCTGTAGCTTGGCGGTGGGCTCGACGCTAAAACCCAGTCCCTCGAACATACCCACATCGGATTCCGGCGCCCACCGCGCCGAGACCACCGCCGCGCGCATTGGAACAGAGAGCTGGTCGGCGTGAACGAGTGGCATCTGCGCGACCACCATCACCGTGGTCTTGTGGTCGCCAAACAGCGCCATCCACTTCTTGACCACGGCGCCCTGGGCGGTTTGCGTCGCGCCGATCAGCAGTCCGTCACGGTCGGCGACGCTGACCGCGTCCATCGACTCCACCATCACGCCGCGCTCTTCCAGCCCCTCCGTCGACATGGCATCTCGCATCTCGTCGTAGGGCGCGGACATCTCCATGACGATGATCGATGCGCGGGCATCCGTACGCTGGAACCCGGGAAACTGCTGCGCAAGCTCAAAGCCCGGGGGTCGGTCCAAGCTCACACGTGTGCCCGGGATGCGCACGGTCTCCGCCTGCGCAGCGATGACCACACATTGGCAGACCACTGCTAGACACAAAGCGAGAAGATCGGTCTTCAGCGTTGGTCTCTCGATCGACACGCGTGTGAGTGCGGACGGCTAGTTGACAATTCTGAGGCTGTTAGTGATGGTCCGAAACTCGCCCAGGTATTCCTTGCCGCTTTCCATCCCGACAAAGCCCTGCACGATAAAGTATCGGTCGCCTTCCAAGAGGATGGTCTGGTAGACCATCAACGGCCAGTCGCTCTTCTTGTCCTTGGCGATCGCAAGCAGCTCGTAACCACTCAAACCGTCGACGCTGATCGGCTGACCGGCTTTGACGCTCACCTCTTTGATCTGCGCCGTCTGCATAATGCGCGTGCGCGCGAACTGCTCGGCATCCGCGATTTGGACTTCGCTCAACGAGGTGCCGACGACCATCAAGGGCTCTTGCGGGGGAACGACGCCCTTTCGACCCGGCTTGGCCAGCATGAGCATATTCACGAAGCGTTGCTGGATTGCCAGCTTCTCGGTCGGCTGAATCCTAAAGCCCAAGCCGTCCCAAATGGTCACCTTGACGTCGGGCGACCAGGCAGCCGCGAGCACAGCCGCGCGCAGCCGTGCGGAGAGCCTGTCCTCGAGCTCCAGCGGGAACGTGGCCATGAGGAGCACGGTCTTGCTCGAGTCCCCAAAGACCGCTATCCACTTCTTTACGACAACCCCGCCTGCTGCCGTCTGTGTGCCGGTCATGAGCTTGCCATCTGTTCCGGCGATCGTGGCAGCTTGCGTACCCGTAACCTGGACGCCGCGGGTCGCCAGGTTCTCCGCGTTGAGAGTAGGCGCCACCTTCTCGTATGGCCCGGGGATCTCGGTGACCAGGATGGATGCACCCAAGTCGTTGCGCTCGAGCCCCGGGAACTGACGCGACACCACAAACCCCGACGGCGCGTCCAAGGTGACGCGTGTCCCCGGGATCTGGATCTTCTCCGCCCGGAGGGTAGTGGAAACAAACAGACAGAGGATGCCGAGGCACACGGCCCATCGGTATGAGTTCATCTCAAGTACTCCTGCTCGCTGCAGGCGGTTGTATTGTACAACCGTCAGTCAAAAAGATAGCCGAACCGCATTCCTGTGTCTGTGACAACCCAATATCGCCTAGAACTGCTCCTCGCCCTGAACACGCACGGGGTCGGGAAAGTCTCGGTACAAAGCGAACAGCGCATCGCGCACCTTGGAGTTCACCGCACGATGAAAGCCTTCAACGGGGTCGGCGCGGGTGGCGACGTGGTTGAAGGCCTGGTCAAGCTGCGCCATGCCCTCGCACTCCAGGGTGACATGGAACTCGGGTAACTGCTGTGGGCCCAGACCGAGCTTGCGTCGGGTAATCCGGTAACCGGCGATGAGCCCACTGCTTTCGAGGTAGTCCAAATAAGCACGTGCGCTCTGCGCGAAGTCGGTATCTTTGACCCCGTCCTTCAGGTTGCACCAAATGTGGTAAACATCCATGCAACAACCTCGCTTCGGGTCGGCCCTCGGCGACCCTATTCGTTGTCCAGCCGTGCCCTGCGTCCCAGGTAGCCGCCGTGGTGTCGCTTGCCGAAGTCGCCGCGAGTAAAGCCCTTGAGCTCCATCAGCACCAGCGACAGGGCGTCGCCGATGGCAAGCATCGCGGCGATGCTCGCCGACGGGGTCAGCGCGATGGGACACGGTTCCTGGATGTCGCCCATGTCGATCACGATATCGCTCAAGTTTCGCAGGTCGGATTCCGGGTGCGAAGTCACACCGATCACCGTCTTCAGCCCCAGGTGCCGGCCAAGCTCCAGCATCTCGATGACCTCGCGGGTCTTTCCGCTGGTGGAGAAGGCGACGATGCAATCCTCATCGCCGATGAGACCCAAGTCCCCATGCGCCGCCTCACCGGGGTGGATGTACGCGGCCGGGGTGCCCGTGGAACACAGCGTGGCCGCAAATTTGCGTGCGACGTGCCCGGCTTTACCCATCCCGGTGGTGAGCACATTGCCATGGCATTCGCGCATGGTCTTGATTGCCCGCTCGAACTCGCCGTTGACCGGGATGGACAGGATGGCCGCGGCTTCGGCCTCGAAAATTTTCCGCACTCGCGCTTCGATATCCATACTCACCTTCGTCCAAGGACCCCGTTCAGGAGGGCTTAGCGAAACACGACCACACTCTTGTATTGGGTGAAGATCTGCTGGTTGAGCAGCGGAAACCATGCATACACGAGCGGGTGGAGCCGGTCCGCATCCTGGATCACGAAATCCCCCTTCGCGAGACCGATCTCGTCCAGAAAAAACACAAAGGCTTCCAGCGGGCCATCTTGATGCTCTCCGACGACACGCACATTGCGCATCTTACCAAGACTCACCGGAGCCGTATCACGGACTGTCGCATACAGCCAGTTTGGCCGCTCGGTGCAGTGCAAGGCACCAAACAGAATAACGTTTCGCTGCCCCGGGACAAAATGTAGCCACAGGTTGCGCGCGATGGAGTCGTCGCGAAAACCCGTCGCCTCCAACCCCTGACGCCGCCGGCGCTGCGTGCGCGTCTCTTCGATACCGGCCAACACCACCGTGGGGTTGCGCCGCCGCACGGCGTTTACGACCGCCGCGATATCGGCGTCCAACATAGGCACGTAGGCCTTGCCGTCCGCCATGCGTCGTTTGATGCCATCGACCCCGTCGCCGGTCGCCTCGAGCAAGAACACATCCACCGGCAGCCGGTCGAACACGGCGCGTGCGAGAAAGGTCCGGGTGCTGTCGCGGTGGTCCTCGCCGATGCAAAGCAGTTCGTAGTCGTCTTGGTCCAGCCGCTCGACCCATTCGGCGGGCGTGTGCAAATTGGACGCGAGGCTCGTACGCACCGCGGCTTGGTGCTCGCGGGCGAGCGCCGCGTATTGCGCGGCGGCCCGCACGCCTATTTGGTGGTAGCTCGGGTGCTGAATCGACGCCGTGTTGGGCGGCTCGCGGATGGTATCGATAAACTCGCGCTTGACCCAGCCAAAGGCGAGCACGAGCGCCAGCAGCAGCAGAGGCCAGCCAAACACGACCAGGCACAGTCTCAGCATGGGCGGGTGAGACGACCGATGGCGTGCGAGCGTGGCTTCAGGTCGTTTCGTCGGATTCCGTGCGGATGACCTCCTCCACGTATTGCATAAAACGCTTTGCGGGAAATCGTGCTTTTTTTGTCATACGGACCTCGGCGGCGGCGAGCAGCAGCACCGGGTGCAGCCGTTGCGTCTCGTTCTCGGTGGTGACCCAAGACGTCAACTGTCCCTTCGCGACCATGTCCATCAGCGCCCAGAAGCGATACAAGAAGCTCTTGGCGCGCTCGCCATCGTCGCCGAAGTGCGCCTCGGCCGCGCGCACCACCGTTGCGAAAGGGTCGGAACGCGCGGCCGTGTCCCCAGCCGTTTGCTGAAGGGCCGCGGTGGCCACCTGGTAGAAAACCACGAAGTCGCGCCATGGCACCGGGCTCAGCGTCTCGCGTGGAACTCGGCTCATCAAACTCGCCTCCCTCCTGGGTAATGCGCCGGGAGTCTAGGGTGCCCACCAGACACTGACAACCGAAGACGCGCGCCTAAAGCGCGTGCTACAGCGCATCGGGCCCGTCCGCAAAGCCTGGCGTCGCCCCGCTCGCCAACGGCCCCATCAGCGGGTTCTCGGGGTAACGGCGCAGGATGCGCCGTCTGGCGAGGATGCTCTGGCCGGTGCAAGACCCCCTCGGCACAGGCTCCTCGGCGAAGTGTCCAAAGCGGTCGACCCCGCGTACGAGCTGACCGGAGCCCTGACCGAGCGATTGTCTCGCGGCGGTGGCCGTGTAGTCGTTGAGCAGCGCGAAACGGCGCTCGGCTGAGACATTGGGGTTCGAGCCATGGACCGCGTTGCCGTGAAACACCGCCACATCGCCCTGCGCCAGCACGAGGTCGACCGCACGCGTCTCGTCCACCTCGTCCACACGTGCCACCTGACGGTCGGGGTAGTCGATCAGATGAAAAGGGGCGATCTTATGGTGCGTGCCCGGGACGACGCGCAAGCACCCGTTCTCGACGCTGGCCGGGCCGACCGCCAAATAGGCGATCACAAAGGCTGGAGTGACTTGGATGCGTGCGGCATCTTGGTGCCACCCATAGTGCGTCGTCGACCCCGGCTCCTTGGTGCGAAAGATAGAGTTCGTGAGCAAGATGTCGGGCCCAATCAGCGATTCTATGACATCGAGCAAGGCCGGGTGCGTGCCGAGCGCGTACACCCAATCGAAAAGCAAGTTGGCTTTGATGTCAAAAGCCCAGCAGGTATCGCGCGGGTGAGCGGCTTCGAAGGCGTCGGCTTGCGCGCGAAAGTCGTCGCACACGCGCGCTGCAAGGACGCCTCTGGCGATAACAAAACCGGAGGTCTGGAACGCTTTTAGCTGCTCGGGGCTCAAGCCTCGCGACATCGCCATCGTCCGCCCGGCGGCGTGCGCCTACTCAGCGTAAGACGGGTCGGTACGCTCCAGCCAGCGAAGCAGCGCTGCCCACTCGCGTTCGCCCGAAAGGTGCCCGGGCCTGCCCACCCGGGCCGTCTCGGCCAGGATGTCAGCGTCTGGAACAATGGGTTGCGCGCCCGAGCGCATCACATCGACCTGGACTTTGCACGCCGACTCGAGGAGGTACAAGGCCACGAAGGCTTCGCCAACCGTCGATGCGCAAGTCAGTAAACCGTGGTTGTTGAGAACCATCGCGTAGTTGTCACCGAGGTCCCGGGCGAGACGAGCACACTCGTGCTCGGCCGTTTGCAGATTCCACGGATGATAGGAGACATAATCTTTGAGAAACATCGCCTGCTGGGTAATGGGAAGCAAACCGCATGCCATACACGACACCGCCATCCCGGCGCGGGTGTGGGAATGCAGCACCCAGTTCACATCGGGGCGCGCTTTGAGCACCGCGCTGTGGATCGCGTGCCCGGCCTCGTTGTACGGATAATCCCCCCGCACCACCGTGCCCTCGAAATCGACCACGATCAGGCTGGACGCGGTGATCTCATCGAAGAGCAATCCGTAAGGGTTGATCAAGTACAACCCCTCTTCGGTTGGGTGGCGCGCGCTGATGTGTGTGTAGATGAGGTCGGTCCAACCGTACTTCACAAAGACCCGGTAACACGCGGCGAGGTCGCACCGTACGCGCCACTCTTGGGTCTGCTTTTGTTGCTCGGCAAGATTCGTTGCCATTCGTGTGACTCCCATGGCCGGCCCGGCATGCGGGCAAACATTTGCAAAGAGCGTATCACAGCGCGTGATTCGAGACAGGTCGTCAATAGTGTATGATGCCGCGCTTTCAAGGACGTGCGAGGGAGCCAATGACACGGCGCCCGTACAACTTAATGGCATGCCGCGGCGCCACGGCGCTGGCCGCGCTATTTGTTCTGGCTGGGTGCATAGGCGGTCCGACACAGCTCCCACCTATCAGCAACACACCCACCGAGGTGTTGCTTCCAGGGAAATTTGTCTGGTGCGACCTCGCGAGCGAGGACCCCACCATCGCGACTGCCTTTTATCGCGCGATGTTTGGTTGGGATTTCGAGCCGCTGTCGTCGAGCTACATCGAAGTGCGGCGTGATGGTCGCGCTATCGCGGGTGTGATACGTCAAAGCGACAAAGACGAATCCAAGCCCGAGTCCTTGTGGATCTGCTCCTTGTCGGTCTTGAACGTGCAGACGGCGACGCAGCTTGCGATGGCTGAGGGCGGTCAGGTCTTGGAGGGTCCATTTGATTCCGCGCGGGGCGGTTTTGCCGTCGTGCGCGACCCGGTGGGCGCAACCTTGGTGGTGCTACGCTCCAAACAAGGTGACCTGCCGGACGTTATTCCCGCGGTGGGCGACTGGCTGTGGATAGATTTGTTCACCCGGGACATCCAGACGGCGGAGCGCTTCTACGCCGCGTTGGTCGGCTACGAGTCCGATACCATCACGCTCGAGCGCGAGATGTACACCGTGTTCCGTCATGCCGGCAGAGCCCGTGCCGGTGTGGTCGAGCTGCCGTGGAAACAGGTAGAGGACAACTGGCTGCCCTACATCCGGGTCGCCGATACCAAACAAGCGGTTGACCGTGCGCTGTCTCTCGGCGGTAAGGTCTTGCTGCAGAAGGGCGACACGGCGGTCCTTGTCGACCCGATGGGGGCGGCCTTTGGTATCCAAGCGCTCGAACCGGAGGGTGGATAGGGTGAGGGCATCCAGGCGAATTGCGGCGGTCGTTCTTGCCATCGGCATGACAAGCCTGATCAGCGCCTGCCTGACCACACCGGGCAGCGCGCAACCGCCCTATGGCGGCGGATACGGTACCTCACCCTGGTATGGGTACTATGGGCACACCGTCATCGTCGACCCCGGCTATTGGGAGGACGAGCCTATCGCCACTGCGTTACCCCAGCCGCCGCCCGACCTCACGGACGTGGACATCCCCGACATAGGGATGCCGGACATGGGCGAGGTCGACTTCTGAGTATGCGTTAGGGTTTTAGGCCGCGTCGTTGCCCCCGGTGGGAAACTGTTCTCGCAGGTATTCGCCAAAACACTTGCACGCGTCGGTGACGGTGAAGATCCCGACCAGCTTGCCCTTGCGTGTCACCAGCGCCGACCCGATGTGCCGCTCGGCCATGGACAAGAGCACGGTATCCAAACGCTCGCCAAGGTCGACGATGTACGGGTCGGGGACATACACGTCGCGCACCGCGAGCTCGCTTTCACGCGGATAGTCGAAGTCCGGGCCCAGCACCAGCTTTATGTCACGGTCCGTTATGACCCCAACGAGCTTGCCGCCCTCGGTCACCGGAAGATGCCGGATGTGGTGCTTGCGCATGAACGGGCGCGCCTCGCGCAGCGCCTCACCCACATCGATGGCGTGTGGAAAGGCGGTCATTACGCTCTTTACCCTTGGTATCTTTTTTTGGGCCATCGGCCTCCCCTCGAAACGTCGGCTGAGTCCCAGCCGCTCACTGTCACGGCCCGAATCGCGCCGTCCGCGGTCGAAGACGGTGCCGGGCTCGAAGCCACGAAGTTTGCCCGAAGGCGGCGGCGGAGTCGACGCTTGAACGCCGGCAAGGACGGTGGCACGGGCGACCAGAACAAATGGCTCACGCAGCCGCAATCCGACGCCCCAAAACCGGGCACGGGGATACGGACACCACGACCGTGCGACAATATCTCGGCCCACACATGCTCCTCGGCGCGGCAAACGGGTGCGTACCACACGGCAACGGGTCTGAGGACCGGACGCAGAAAGTCGATATGCCAACGGGGCCGCGCGGTACCCGACAGATGACGGCCAACGCGCGCACGGATCCCACCCGGACCATGCGCGCTACCGACATAGGTATACGCCCCAGCCGCTACCCGGCGGCGCCCCAGCGATGCAAGCTCCACCCATGCCGCGCGCGGGCACAGCCCGGTCACCGCGTAAATGCCGGGCACATCGGGCAGGCCCATGGCCAACGAGTGGTTCAAGCCTTCGAGTGACCGATACCGTAGAGGACGATCGAGACGATTGCCAACAACAAGGCCGACACGTGATAGCCGTTGAACGGCTCTTTGAACACCAGCACGCCGACACCGATGGACGTGGTGATGATCGCGAGCACGGCGTAAACGATGTAATACGATGCACCCAGCCGGCTGTAGAGCAAAAAGAAACCCAGGAAGGTCACGAAGAAACCCACCCCACTGATCAGCACGTTCCTCGCGTTGGCGAGCAAGTAGCCGCTGGTGGTACCGCCGCCGCTGTAGACCAGCACCCCCACACCAAACAATACCGTGCATATCGCGCACGCACCAAACATGAAGGCAAACGGATTGGCAGCGCTCGCACCCCGCTGCCCGTACGCGAACAAGGCGTTGCCGATTGCCCCGATCCCCGCAAACAACAGTGCCTTGAGCATATCCACCTCCCCCAAATAGTTTCGGGGACAGTGTACTTATTTATGCGGCACTTTAGTTCCGCGAACCGGTAACGGAGTGGTACCGGAAATGAGTAAACTGTCGCCACATTCGACGCTGGCGACCGCTAATGCATGTCAACTACCTGTATGTCCTCGAGAAATGCGAGACACTCGCCGGCCCTTCAGGGCGCATTTTGGACTACGGGTGTGGCGCCGGGGAGATCGTCGAAGCAGGCTGTAAGCAAGGCCTCGAGGTCTATGGCGTCGAGGCCTTCTACGAAGGCGGCAATACGCGGGCGCAAATCGCCGAGAAGGGTCTGTTGGAGACGCGGGTCTGGGCGCTGGAGAACGACCACATTCCGTTTCCGGCGGGTCACTTCGACCTGGTCGTGTCCAATCAGGTCTTCGAGCACGTGGAAAACATGGATGGGGTCTTAGAGGAGATCCACCGCGTGCTCAAGCCCAATGGACGTCTGCTGTGCTTGTTCCCCTCCAAGGACATGATGCGCGAGGGGCATTGCGGTGTCCCGTTTGCACACTGGTTTCCAAAGGGGTCCGACCATCGCTACTACTGGATGATGATGTTCCGCGGCTTGGGTTTTGGTTACCACACGGGCGGGAAATCCCGCGAGCAGTGGTCGCGGGACTTCATGGAGTGGCTGGATAGCTTCACCTTCTATCGGAGCTATGCCGAGATCCGCGAGGTCTTTGGCCGGTACTTCGGCTCCTTTTGCCGGATCGAGGACGACTACGTCGCCTTTAGGCTTGGCCAACGCGACGAGCGCTACGCGCGGCTCGCCCGGCTTAGGCCGATGAGGTATGTGTCGCGGTCGTTGTTCAAAAAGCTTGGCGGCTTGGTCATCTTGGCGGGCAACCCGCGCGCCTAGGCCGGATACCCAAATCAAACCAGCGCCACCGTCGATACGCGTGCACACCGGTCACCGCTAGCGTGTTCAAGAGGCCGCGTTCACTCGGGATAGGTCCCTCGTCCCTCGGGGTATTGCTTCTCCCATTCTTGCCCATTGAACGGCCTTATGTTCATGCGCGTTATGGTGTCGGGGTCAAGACACCGTGCGTTGACGTTGTAGCCGTCGGGATGAGAGCGCGGCACATAGAAGGACTTGATGCCACACACGCGGCAAAACAGGTGCTGCGCCACCCCGGTGTTGAATGTATAGGTGGTCAAGAAATCCTCACCTTGCAGCAGCCTGAAACGCGCCTTTGGCACGATCAACCCAAGATAACCGGATTTGCTGCAGATGGAGCAGTTGCACTGCGACACCGTCAGCTCGCCCGGAGCCTCGACCTCGAATCGAACCCGCCCACAATGACAACCACCCGTATGCGTCACCATCGGCCCCTTGTTGCGTGTAAGCTCAATGTATCAATTCGGGTGACGGTACGAAAGCGTCTGACCGCGCCCGGCGGAATCACGTAGCTAGCGTTCGCGGGCGGTCTCACTCAAACCGCGGAGCAATGGTGCTAGCAAGAACTCGACGACCCGACGCTCACCGGTCTTGACCTCGACCGTTACCGTCATCCCCGGCGACAACGGCACCGTCTTGCCATCCACGCCGACCGTGGAACGGGAGAGCTCCAGATGCGCCGCATAGACCAAACCCAAAGACTCGTGGGCGATGGCGTCATCGGAGAGCATAACAATCTCGCCGTCGATGGTGCCGTACTTGGTAAACGGGAATGCGTCCACCTTTACCGCGGTGCTCTGCCCTTCGCGGACGAAGCCGATGTCTTTGTTCTCCACCCACGCCTCGACGACCAGCCCTTGATTTGGCACGACGTGCATCAACATCTGGGCCGGGGTGACCACACCACCGACCGTGTTGACCGCAAGCTGCTGCACGACACCCGCCGTGGGCGCCTTGAGGTGCTGCAAGGCATGGCGTGCGTGCGCCTTGATGAGCTCTTTCTCATAGCTGGAGACGCGTGTTTCCAGCGCGCTCAGCTCGCTGAGCAAGCGGCTCTGGCGCTGAGTTTGGTAGACACGCTGACGCTGCTCGGCGGCGTCGACGGCGGCCTGCTGCATCACCAGCAGGTGCGTTTGTATCTCGCGCTGCTTTAGCTGCTCGATACGCTCGCGTTCGAGCTCCAACCACTGCGCGCGGGCGGCATGGCTTTGTGCGAGCAGCCTTTTGATGGCCTGGGTCTGCTCGGTGATGAGCGGGATGGTCGCGTCGAGCTGCTCTACGCGTGCGCGCGTCGCCGCGTGCTCCGCCTCACCTTGGCGTCTCTGCGCCTCATACCCGGTCAGGTTCGCCAGATGCTCGGCGTGCGCCCGGTCAAGCCGGCGCTCAGTCAATTGGACCTCAGCCTGCGTCGCGCCGACGGGTGGCACAAGCCGCACCGGTTCCGCCAGACTTCGCGTAGCGCCCAGCAGCGCTTCAACACGCGTCTTATCCAGCCGCGCCGCGTGCAGCTCGTTGGCGATGCGCGCTTTGTCGGCTGCCGATATGGTGGTATCGAGCTCGACCAGCACTTGGTCTTGCTCCACGGCCTGACCTTCGCTTACCAGAACACGCCGGACGACGGCCGTCTCCAAAGGCTGGATGACTTTGACCCGCCCGCTCGGGATGATCTTGCCGTGCGCCACGGTCACGATGTCCACATGGCCCAGCCATGCCCAACCGAGCGCGGCTGCGAAGAACAAGATGATGGTCCACAGGACCGCGCGCCCGACCGGTGACGGGGGTGTCTCCTCGAGCTCCATGACCGCGGGCAAGAACTGTAGCTCGCACAGACGATGCTTGAGCGACCGCTTTGACGGCTTTGCAGCGCCGCTCACGACACGGCCGCCAACTGACCTGCTTGTAAGGCAAAGAGCCGTGCGTATCGGCCCTGCGCCGCCAGCAGCTCGGCGTGTGTGCCCTGCTCGACGATACGCCCGGCATCGAGCACAATGATCCGCGTGGCGTGGCGCAACGCCGTCAAGCGATGAGCGATGATGAACACCGTTCGCGCCGCGCAAATGTGCTCCATCTTCTGCTGGATGACCCGTTCGGACTGATAGTCGAGCGCGCTCGTCGCCTCATCCAAAATCAGAATACGCGGGTCCGTAATCAACGCGCGCGCGATGGCGAGACGTTGACGTTGCCCCCCTGATAGCGTGCACCCATGTTCGCCGACGACGGTGTCATAGCCTTGCGCAAGGTCCGACACCAGCTCGTCGGCACCGGCGAGCTCGGCAGCGCGTATCACCGACGCCATGGGTAAGGCCGGGTCGCTCAACGCGATGTTCTCGCGTACCGAGCGGTTGAACAAAAAGCTCTCTTGGAGCACGACGCCGATGCGCCGCCGCAGCCAAGCGACATCGACCACGCTCAGGTCTACCCCGTCGACAAGTACGCGGCCGGCTTGAGGGCTGTGCAAGCGCTGAACCAGCTTTGCCAGCGTGCTCTTCCCGGACCCGGATGCACCGACGATACCGAGGACCTCGCCGGGTTCCACCTCGAGCACGATGTCGTGGAGCACGGCCGGACCTTCCGCGCGGTAGCTAAAGTAGACGTGGTCGAAGCTCACCCGACCGGTCAAGTCGGGGAGCGCGGTGCGGCTCGCGCTGTAGGCGGGCTCGGGCGGGCTGTTCAAGATATCGCCGAGCCGTTGCACCGAGATACCGGCCTGCTGAAAGTCCTGCCAAAGCTGGACCAGACGCATCACCGGCGTGCTCACCCGGGCTGCCAGCATGTTGAACGCAACCAGTTGGCCTACGCTGAGCTCGCCTTCGACCACCAGCCGCGCGCCGATCCACAAAATGAGCACGACCGTGACCTTGTTGATCAAGGAAGCGCTCTGGTTCGCGACGTTGCCAAGCTGCGTGGCGCGAAAGCCGGCGGTGACATAAGCGGCGAGCTGCTCCTCCCAGCGTCGTTGCTTTTGCGGCTCGACCGCGTTGGCCTTGAGTGTCTCTATCCCGTTGATGGCCTCGACCAAGAAGGCTTGATTCTCTGCCCCGCGGTTGAACTTCTCGTGCAAACGCGTGCGCAGCACGGGCGTGATGAGTATGGACAGCAACGCGTAGAAAGGGATGGCACCGAGCACTACCCAGAAGAGCATGGCGCTGTAGAAATACATCACCGTGAGAAAAACGAAGCTGAACAGCACATCGATGACGACCGTCAAGGCCGCGCCGGTAAGAAAGTTGCGAATACTCTCCACCTCTCTGACGCGAGCCACGGTATCGCCAACCCGTCGCGCCTCGAAATAGCGCATCGGCAATGCCAGCAGATGTGCAAAGATCTTCGCGCCAAGCGCGACATCGATGCGGTTTGTCGTGTGTGAGAAAAGATAGGTCCGCAAGCCGCCCAGCAGCACCTCGAAGAAGGAGAGCGCCAACAGACCGACGGCGAGCACATCGAGCGTGGTCAGACCGCGGTGCACCAACACCTTGTCGACCACGACCTGGAAGAACAAGGGGGTCATCAAGGCAAAGAGCTGCACGAAAAGGGAGGCGAGCAGCACCTCGCCGAATAGCGCTTTGTATTTCACGACAGCGGGGACAAACCACGCGAAATCGAAGCGACGCGCGCTGGTACCGTGCCCGGCCCGGCGCGTAAACAAAATGAGCGTGCCGGACCAGACCTGCTCGAAATCGCTACGATTCAAAACCTCGGGCTGTCCGCATTGCGGCGCGTGGATCAGCAGCTTATCCTCTGCAAGCTTTGCGACCAGCAGGTAGCGGCCGTCTTTTTGCTTGGCAACGACCGGCAGCATGGTACGCGAGAGCTTGTCCCACGAGCTTGCGGTATGCTTGGCCTTGAGCCCCAAATACCTGGCCGCCCGGAGCAGGCGCGGGGTGTCGAAGGCTTGCACGCCGATGCCGAATTGATGTTGGATCTGGGCAGCGTCCGCGGGCAAACCATGTATACGGGCAACCAACAACAAGCAGGCCAAGCCTGTATCCAAGGCATCCCGTGCGGATGAGCTCGTTGACGGCATTGTCAAGTCCCGGTGAGACCGCGGCCAACAATAGGCAATACACGCGAGCCGGGAATCAGCGATCGGCGCAAGGAACGTAGGTGCGTGCCCACGTGTTCCGGGACAAGACTATGAAGCTAGACCTATTCGGTCACCGGGTGCTCATGTTACGAGAGCAAGACCGTTGGGTGGTCTTCTATCTTGGCAACGATGGCAAGCGGCGGGCGGCCACGGTTCTCGTCATCCGGCCGAATACTCCGAGAGTGAGATTCCGCGCTACCTCGCCGACCTGTGTCACGAGTGGACAACCCCGCAGCACCCGGATGTCCGGGTGTTGAGCTAAGCTCGTGCATTCAAAAACCCCATCGCAGGTGAGCGTGTTGTTGTTCGACCTCGGTGGTGTGCTCATCGACTACGGCGGGGTCGAGGCCCTGCATGCCTTGACGGACGCGCGCTACTCCGTGGCGGAGATCCGACAACGCTGGCCCGAGTCACCGGCCTTGCAATCGCTCGAGACCGGCAGCTGCTCCCCCCAGGATTTCGCACGCAAGTTTGTCGCCGAATGGGGGTTGACGGTGGCACCGGACGCGTTCCTCCAGCAGTTCGCCGGTTGGCTTGGAACGCCTTACGCGGGGGCAATCGAGCTCTTGGAGGCCTTGCAAGGCCGCTACCTGCTCGCCTGTTTGAGCAACATCAACGTGGTTTACTGGGAACGCCAAGTCACGCAGACGGGATTACGCGCGAGCTTCGACCGTTGCTATGCCTCGCACGAGATCGGCTGCTTGAAGCCCGACCCCCGTAGCTATGCGCATGTGGTATCGGACCTCGGGGTTAGACCGGACGCGGTCGTCTTCTTCGACGACACCGAGCGCAACGTGGAGGCAGCGGTCTCGATGGGAATGCAGGCCTATAGAGTGCAGGGGCCGAGCGAGGCGAAGACCGTATTGCGGCAGCTCGCACTACTGTAAGCATGGCCGAGTGCGCGGATCAGATTGCGTTTGTTGCACACGGCGGCCGTGGCGCTTCCGCTAGCGCTTTGCGGTGCCCGGCATGGCGATGAAGCGACCCGCGTTGTCGGGCAGCGGCAAGCGGCTGTGCTCGGCCAGTATCTCCTGCATTCGCGCTTGCACCGCGGGCTTGAACCGCATCAGACCACGCGCGTTCAGATCGAAACCAAGCGCCATCACCTCGTTGGTGGCGGCAAGAAATCCTTCACTCGCGTGGGTCAACGTGTGAAAAAGCCTGAAGCGCTTCTCGTCCGCGCCGAGTAGCTGTGTGCTGACGCGGAAAGGGTCGTCGAGACGCAGCTCTTCACGGTAATTCACATGCGTCTCCACGACCGCGTACTCCGCGCCGCCGCGTTCCTCCGGGCGGGCGTCGCCGTTGGCGGACTCCCAGAACGCGTAAGTCGAATGGTCGCAGGCGAGCACATAGTAGGCCATGTTCATGTGGCCATAGCTATCGATCCAATCGGGCTTTACCAGGCCTTCTCGAACAATGAGCTCACTCATCCACTGTGTCCTCGAGTTGCAGCAAATCTCAAACGCACATAGTCCACGGTCCAATGACCTTCCCTATCGCACAGCACCGGTGTGAGCAGGCGCACCGCCTCATCGAGCAAACGCCCCCGCTCCTGCTCGGGGGCCGCGCTCAAGAAGGGCCCTGCAAATGTCTGCAGCCAGCCGTGCATATGCGTGGGTAAGCGCGTCGGGCGAGGCACCAGCGCGATCTCGTTTACGGTGAAACCAAACTGCTCGAGCTTGCTTTGGTACTCCTCGGGCGTGGGGAAGTACCACGGCATGAGGAGGTTCTCACGGTAACCCTCGCGTGCCAAGACCGCCAACAGCGCGACCGTGACCGCCGCGACATTCCCAAACCCGCCAAACTCCCCGACAAAGCGGCCACCGGGCTTGAGCGCCTTCACCACGCCCGCAAGCACCTTGTCCGGGTCTTGCATCCAATGCAGCGCCGCGTTTGAGAACACGGCATCGAACTCGGCCGAAAACTCCAAGGCGTGGGCGTCCACCAGGTGCACGTCCAGTCCGAGTCCGCGTGCTGCGCGAACCAGGTCCGGAGCACTGTCCACACCAACGACATCGACGTCGAACTCGTCGACCAGACGTTTGGTCAAGACGCCGTCCCCACAACCCAAGTCCAGTATGCGTTCACCCTTTTGGGGCGCAAGCAGCGCGAGCACCGGCGCCCCCAGGTCGGACACGAAACGCGCATGCGTCGAGTAGCCGCGCGCGCTCCACGCCTGCGATTTTTTCTTGCTATCTTCTCCGGCGTCATCCTTCATGCCCACGCGTCCTCTCGGTTCGCCCGGCGCCGGGTACTGTAACCGAGGCGTATGCGCATTGTCCCGCGGGCGAACCCCTTATCTGAGCGGAAGTCCAAGCTTAAGAAGCAAGAGCGTTATCTTTTTGTTTGGCTTGTGCTTTATGATTGACCGAGGCTACCCGCTCTACTCGACACATCTGCCTATGGTCAAGGCGCATGCTCTTTCGACCGCTCGCCTCGATGGCGCCGGCGTTGCGCGACGCCGGGCGGTCGCTTACCGACTTGGCGCGGTGCTCTGGCTGACGCTATGTAGCCCGCTCGCCCATGCCGATTTCAACGCCGGTGTGCGAGCCTACCAAAGCGGTGACCTCGCCACCGCCTTCGAGGAGTTCAAGAAGGCCGCGGATGCAGGTAACGCACGCGCGCAGCTCAATGTGGGCTTGTTCTACGACAAGGGCCTTGTGGTCGAACAAAACCGTGTACAGGCGGCCGAATGGTACGCACGCGCCGCAGCGGCGGGAATTGCTCAGGCCCAGTTCAACCTCGCTGCCTTGTACTTTGAAGGCCTGGGCGTCGAGAAAGACTATGCGACCGCACTGGACTGGTACTCGCGGGCCGCGTTTGGCGGTAGCGGCGACGCCCAGTTCAATCTTTCGGTGATGTATCAGGAAGGCTTGGGCACGCAGGTGAACTATGTCGAGGCGCATGCGTGGCTGGAGCTGGCCGGCAGAACGCTGTCGGATATACCGCCCGGTGAGGCCGAAGGTCTAAGGAACAAAATGACCGAGGAGGAGCTGAGCCGCGCCCAAAAACGTTATGAGGAGATCCGCCAAATGGTTCGCAAAGACAACACCCCTTGAAGAGCGCGGCGCGGACGACGAGTATGACGCACACCACACTGAAGCGGGAACCTAACGCACCAGCGCAATAACGAGCTCGGGTAGATATGGGGTCACCGTCAAATCCCGTGACCTCGAGGTCTATAAATGAGACGCCGCGCGGGCAAACCGGCCTAGACTTCGGGGGATGGGTGTGGACTGCTCCGCATCCGGCCGGTGGTCCCAGCACAACGGAGAACAGAGTGGTCGAGCACAGCCCGCGTGGCAGTAAACGCCTGGTGCCGATGGCCGGCCCGCGTGTCGCGCTTTGCTCGGCGCTGACACTCCTCAGCATGACCCCTACCCCGCTGTGGGCAGACTCTGTCTCTTGGACAACCGAGGTGGGACGCGTTTACGCCGAGTACCCGAGCTTCTTCTGGATAGCCAGCGCCGTGGTCGCCGCGCTGCTCGCACTGATCACAGGTCTGTTGTTCAACATCGCCCGGCACAAGACCATCGAGCAGCAATGGCTAAAGGCTTACTCGGAGCTCGAAGCGCGGGTCGAAGAGCGCACGGCCACCTTGACCACGGAGATCTTCGAACGCAAGCGTGTAGAAGAAGAGTTTCGCAAGCTTGCAACAACGGACCCGTTGACCGGGACGTATAACCGGCGTCATGTCTTGGCCTTGTCGGAGCGCGAGTTTGCCCGCGCGCGTCGTTACCAGACCACACTCTCGGTGCTGATGCTCGACGCGGACCACTTCAAGGAAATCAACGATACCTGGGGCCACGATGTCGGGGACGACGTGCTGAGAAGCTTGACCGTGCTCTGCGAGGCCCATTTGCGAACCAGCGACGTCTTCGGGCGTCTAGGCGGCGAGGAGTTTATACTCACCCTCCCCGAGACCGACAAGACCGCGGCGGCGGCGGTCGCGGAACGTCTGCGTCACGGAGTGGAATCCAACACGATCCCCGTAAACGGCGAAGAGATCGCTTTTACCGTGAGCATCGGTGTGTCGGAGCTATGCGAAGACGACGCGAGCTTTGCCGATATCTTGAAGCGCGCCGACCAAGCCGTGTACACGGCGAAGCGCAACGGGCGCAACCAAATCGAAGCCGCCTGAGGTCGCACCCGTCGACCTAGCCCGACACCGCGCTCACCTTGGCGACGGGCGACATCACAAAGCAAGCACCCGTACACCGACCGTCGACGCTGCGCCGCGCGACCGCGTTTGGCAACCCGTAGAATGTCGGGTACACACCGCTCGGCAGCGCGACGAGTTCGAAGTCCTCGGCAATGGCGGCGAGCGCGCTCGCCGCGAGGCGGTGGTCCGCGTGCACGACACCGTCCTCTTCGAGGTCGACACGGGGCTGGCCAAAGGCTTGCTCCAGACTCATGTCGTAGTCGACCAAGAACGAGATGAGCTGAAACATCGCTGCCATGATACGCCGGCCGCCGGCCGCGCCCGCGGCGACCCGGGTGCCATCCGCACGTTCCAGAACAAACGGGCACATGTTTGACAAGGGCCGGCGCCCAGGGGCGATGGAGTTTGACCGGCCCGGTCTTGGGTCAAACCACATGACGCCGTTGTTCATGAGTATCCCGGTCTTTGGAAGCATCAGCTTCGAGCCGAAGGGTGACAACAAGGTTTGGGTCAGCGCCACCATATTGCCGGCGGCATCCACAGCGCTGATGTGGGTCGTAGACGACGGTGCACGGCTGTCGTCGGTGTGACCCAAACGCTCCATGCGGATGGCGTAGGCGTCGCGGAGACAGCGCGCATAGTCCCGGTAGGCGGCATCGTCTGGCGACGCCGTCGGAACGAGCGTCTCGCCGAGCGCACCAAGCGCTTGCAAAAGGGTTGGACCACCGGTCAGACCGGGGGGCACATGGACCGTGGCATCGCGATACGTGGCGCGCTCGGGCTCGACAAGCCGGGCCTCATAGCGGCTGAGGTCATCCAGCCCGAGCTTTGAACCCGCGCGCGCCAGATCCTCGACCATGTCGCCGGCAATGGCGCCGCGGTAGAAGTCCTCGGGCCCCGCCGCCGCAAGCCGCGCCAAGGTCTCGGCCAGCCGCCCGAGCGTGATTCTCGGCATGCGTCCGTTCCAATCACTCGCCGGCGGATAGCCCTGTGGCAAATAGGTATGGCGGCTCTCTGGGAACTTGGCGAGCTCGGCGGCACCGGTCGCGATTCTCAACGTCGTGTACCAGTCCACCAGCAACCCTGTCTCGGCCAGCGTGATAGCCGGCGACAGCGTCTCGGCCCAAGAGCGGGTCCCAAAGCGTTGTAAGGCAAGAGCCAGCCCGGCGATCAGACCCGGCACCGCGATCGACCCCGCGCCGACCACGTTTCTGTCCTGCTCTACCCGGGGCCAGCCAAACAAATCCGTGTCGGCGCCTTCGCACAGCCTGTAGTCACCGGGGTCCAGCGCCCCCGGTGACACCATCCCGCAGTCGACGACATGCACACGCTCGCTGTCCGACGCGTAAACCAGCATGTACCCCCCACCACCCACGCCGCTCATCCAGGGTTCTACAACACCCAGCACGAACGAGGCGGTGACGGCCGCGTCTACCGCGTTACCGCCCTCGGCGAGGACTCGCGCCGCCGCATCCGATGCGGCATAGTGTTGTGTAGCAACAAGTCCATTCTCGCTCTGGACGCCGGGCTTTTGCACCACCCAGGTCTCCGGCCGGTGTGCTCTGGTCATCGATAGGCCTCGTAGCTGTTGGGCTGGAGTGGGACGCAGTGTAATCGCTAAACGGCTCGCGGCAACGGCTTGATCGAGATCACCGCACGCGGGCGCCGCAGCACGCACTATGTGCGTCAACAATCGTCCATGGGTTCAGAACACGCGCTATGAGCACCCGTCTCGAGTCGGAACTGGTTTCTCTGGATATGAGCGACCCCATCTGGAACCGCTTCTTTGTCGTCTGCCCGCTGGTGCTGGTGGGTACGCGCGAGGCCGATGGTTCCTACGACCTCGCACCAAAGCACATGGCGTTCCCGCTTGGCTGGCAAAACTATTTTGCTTTCGTGTGCACACCAAGACACAGCACCTATCACAATGTCCAACGGACCAACACCTTTTGCGTTAGCTTCCCGACACCGTCGCAGCTACTGCTGACCAGTCTGGCGGCGGCACCGCGCTGCGATGATGGCAATAAGACCGCCCTGGGCGCGCTCGCCACCTTCCCGGCCACCGCCGTGGACGGTGAGCTGCTCGAGGACGGGTATTTGTATATGGAGTGCGGGCTCGAGCGGATCATCGACGGCTTTGGTGAGAACAGCTTGATCACCGGGAAGATCGTGGCGGCGCATGTGCGCGAGGATGCGATGCGGGCTCAGGAGTACGATGACCACGACCTGCTACGACGAGTGCCTCTACTTGCTTATCTGCAGCCAGGCCGGTTTAGCATCATCAGCGAAAGCAATGCATTTCCATTTCCAGAAGGAATGAAGCGATAGCACACGCAACGGCATTCATAGAGCGCCCGGACGGCGCGGAGATACTGCGGTCGGTCAAAGCGCAGCGCGAGGACTTCGTCAGCTTTTTGCGGTCTTTGACGCTGGCCGAATCACCGTCGCTGGTGGCCGAATCGCAGCAAGAGGTGCAACGCATACTCGCCGACGCTTTCGCCGAGATCGATTACCGGACCATTATCGTGCCGGGACGCACCAGCGGCGGTCACCTCTACGCAGCGCCGCGCACACGCGGGCGTGGGCGTCACGCTCAAATGGTGTTGGGACACCACGACACCGTGTGGCCGCTCGGGACCTTGCAAAGCATGCCCTTCTCGGTCGAAGGCGACATCGTCAAGGGTCCGGGTGTTTACGATATGAAGGGCGGTCTCACGCAAACGGTACTGGCACTGCGGACGCTTGCGCAGATGGGTCTGGAGCCCTCGGTAACACCGGTCGTGTTCATCAACTCGGACGAGGAGATCGGAAGCCGGGAGTCGACACGACACATCCGCAGTCTCGCGCAACGCATGAACCGGGTCTTCGTGTTGGAGCCTTCCCTGGGGCTGGCCGGGCACATCAAGACCACGCGTAAGGGCGTGGGTAGATTTACCGTCATCGTCAAAGGCAAGGCCGCGCACGCGGGCCTGGATGCCGACCGCGGCGTCAGCGCCATTCTCGAGCTTTCGCATGTCATCCAAGAGTTGTTCTCGCTCAACGATGCCGGGAAGGGCATCACGGTTAACGTCGGGACCATCGACGGCGGTTTGAGACCCAACGTGATCGCACCCGAAAGCAAGGCGGTGGTCGATGTGCGGGTCAAGACCCAAGAGGACGCAGACGCGATCGAGCGCGCAATCCACTCACTGCAACCGTCTATACCTGGCACACAGCTCGAGATCCAAGGCGCCATCGGACGACCCGCTCTCGAGGCCACGCCCCGCAATCGGGTCTTGTGGCGCATGGCAAGAGAGCTGGCCACGGAGATCGGGCTCGAGCTGGACGAAGGTCTGGCCGGCGGCGGCTCGGACGGCAACACGACGAGTCAGTTCACCGCAACCCTTGACGGTCTTGGTGCGGTGGGTGACGGCGCTCATGCCCACCACGAGTTTCTCTCCATAGACAAAACGCTGGAGCGAACGGCGCTGCTCGCGCTGTTGCTGTTATCGCCGCCGACCGAGCACGGCGCTGGCCAGGAGTAAGCACAATGAGCGACCGCATGTTCTTCGCATCCGTAACGCGAACCTCCGACCTCCCAGACAAGGCCTTCGAGGTAGAGCCGTTGCCCCGGAACAAATGGAATGCCGGTGACTACGTCGTTGCCGAGGTTGCCGGCGCGGCGAGCTCGCTGCACAACTTGGAGCTGACCACGGGCCGGATGACGGAGGTGTTCGAGGGCGACATAGTAGTTGGCGCATTCGGTGTACGTGCCGCCACGCTGGAGGGCGTGGGTAGCTGGGAGGACATCGGCGAGGACGGGTGCATGCATGCGCTCACGAGCGCCGGTCTGTGCGGGAAAATGACATCACGCTCCACACTCTTGCCCGACTTTATGGGTCTCGTCTACCGGGGGCACGTGGTGCGCAACGGCGCCAAGGTGACCATGAAAGACTTCGTGGTTCCGACCAACCACAAACCGCTGGACATCCCCGTCGTGCTGCTCATCGGCACATCGATGTCGGCTGGCAAGACCACCACCGGTCGCATCATCATCCACGAGCTCAAACGTGCCGGGCTGCGTGTCATCGGTGCCAAGCTGACGGGCGCGGCCAGATATCGTGATGTCATGAGCTTTAGCGACGCCGGTGCCGACGAGATCTACGACTTTGTGGATGCCGGTCTGCCATCCACCGTTTGTCCCGTGGAGGAATTCAAAGAAGCGTTGGATGGCCTGCTTTCCAGAGTAGCCAACGCGGGTGCCGATGTGCTGGTGGCCGAAGCGGGCGCCTCACCGCTCGAGCCGTACAACGGTGCACTTGCGGTTGAAGTGCTCGCGCCCCAAGTGCGCATGACGGTGCTGTCCGCGTCAGACCCCTATGCCGTCGTTGGCGTACAAACTGCCTTTGGGACAAAGCCCGACCTGGTCACCGGCCCCGCGGCGAACACCGTGGCGGGCGCTGCCCTGGTCAAGAAGCTCACCGAGGTGCCGGCGCTCAACCTGCGCGAGCCGGGCAGTCTCACGGCGCTGCGCACCATACTCGCCAATACACTCTCGGTCACATTTTAACAGCGCTCGCGCATCGGTGCTAAGCTAGTGGCGCGTGCACTTCTCTTGTGCGCTCGTTGCGGATATCGTCACTGACCTGGAGCATCTATGCGCGCCGTCGCTGTAGCCGGCACTTTGAGCATCGTGGTTGCCGCCATAGCGAGTGTCCAAGCACAAACCCTCGAGCACGATCATGCATCCATCGAGTGGACCCGGTGTTGGTTCACACCCCAATCCGATTGGCCCGAAGCCAAATGCGGCGTGCTTGTCGTCCCACAAAACCGCGACCGGCCGGCGCAAGCAAAGGTGAGCCTGCCCTTCATCGTCTTCAAGCCGATGGAAGGACCAGACGCAAGCGACCCCGTGGTCGTCGCCGGCGGCGGCGGACCGGGCAGCCCGCTTGGCGTTGGTCCAACAGCGTCCGAGGGCGTGAGCAAGCATTTATGGTACAGGCATTACCATATGAGCGTCGGTGCTGGGCGCGAGCTCATCGTGCTGGACAACCGCGGCGTCGGGACCTCTGTGCCGCGACTCGACTGTCCCGAGCTGGAGAGCCGCGCCGTGACCTTGCTGAGCAAGAAGACCACAGAGAAGGAGTACGTCGCGGAAATAAGCGACGCCTACGCGCAATGCCGAACGCGACTGGTCGCGCAGGGCATCGACCTCGATGCGTACAACAATCTCACGGCGGCGCAGGACATCGAGGATCTACGTCTTGAGCTCGGCATCGCCGAGCTCAATATGCACGGGATCTCGTATGGTACGCGTGTCGCCATGACGTATGCCAGGCAATACCCCAACAGCACCCGCACGTTGGTGCTCGATGGTCTGGACCCGCCGCATATCAACTACTATGAGGAATTCCCAAAGGAGAATTACAAAGCAATCAAGCGCGTCTTCGACCTGTGCCGCAAGGACCAGCCTTGCCGTCAGCGCTTCGGAAAAGACCTGTATGAACGCTTTGTGGCCTATCTCAAAGGGCTGGATGAGAATCCAATCGCGCTGACGCTGAGCGACCCGCGCACCCTGGAACCCATCCGGGTCTGGCTTACCACCGACCTTCTCGTCTCCACGCTGTTCTACACCAGCTCCGATGAGAGCACGATGGGCCAGATCCCAAGAGCGGTGGCGACGCTGTTGAACGGGAGCTTGGACTACACCACCGAGCTTGTCAGAGACAAATACCTAAAGTCCGTGACGGGCGACTCTGACGAGGGCGCTTACGCATCCTACTCCTGTCATGACGAGGTACCGTTCAACGACCTGGAGCGCGCGCTGAGAGACGCCGAGAAGTATCCAGTCCAGCGTTACATGAATCCGCTGGCAATCGAGGTGGACCGCGCGATGTGCGAGGTCTGGAACGTACGACAGGGCGCACCGGTAGAGGGGCTGCCACTACGAAGCAACGTGCCGACGCTCATATTCTCGGGTGTTTACGACCCGCTGACGCCACCCGTGTGGGCGCGCAGCGCAGCCGAGCATTTGCCAAACGCCTGGGTCAAGGACTGGAACGGGATCGCTCACGATGTGCTCTCGGTCTCGACTTGTGCAGACTGGGTGGCCCAACGCTTCCTCGCCGAGCCCGGCAAAGACCCCTTCGTGTTCGAATGTGTCGACGATGACGAGCCCATCGTCTTCGAGCTCAATTAAGGGGACAGTTTACTTAACTCCCACTCCACTACAGTGCTGCAGCCGCGCGCTACCTGTCTACCTGTAATTAAGTAAACTGTCCCCGTTTTCTTGTGGCCGTCTTTTCAGGCTACAATTTTCTTAGGAGGGGAGATCGAGAGGTTGTACGCAGAGTTCATGAGCAGAACGGTGGCAGCCGTGGCGTGGCTCTTTTGTGCCTGCGTGCTTGCGGGGTGTGCTGCTTCACCGCCAAAGCAGCAGAGCAATATCTGCAGCGTCTTCGAGGAGCAGCCGAAGTGGTATGACTATGCCAAGGCGTCAGAAGAGCGCTGGGGCACGCCAACGCATATTCTCATGGCGTTTGTGCGACAGGAGTCGAGCTACCAGCACAACGCGAAACCGCCCTATGACTGGTTTTTGTTTATCCCCCTTGGGCGCAAGTCGTCGGCGGTCGGCTACGCTCAGGTGCTCGACCCCACCTGGGACCGCTACACCGACGAGACCGGCGGCTTCTTGAAGAGCCGCCGTGACATGCGCGACGCGCTGGATTTCATCGGCTGGTACAACGACAAGAGCGCAAGAGAGCTTGGGATCTCGAAATGGGACCCAAAGAATCTCTACCTCGCCTATCACGAAGGACAAGGCGGCTACCGGCGGGGTAGCTACAAGAAAAAGCCGCAGCTCATCCGCGTCGCCAATAAGGTGGATTGGCAGGCCCGCGAGTACGGCGCGCAGCTGCGCGGCTGCGAATCCCGGTTCAAGTGCAGGAAGTGGTATCAGGTGTTTTGCGACTAGTACTCCCTTGCGCAATACGCGGCTATCCGCCAAAGCTGAAATTCGCATCGGCCGTCCGCTCCATGCCGTCAGCGCTGCCGTCCAGCAGCCAGATGCGGATCGCGCCGTCGTCACCCGTGGCCGCCATGTAGCGCCCGTCCGCAGAGACGGTGACCGCGCCGCCGCACAAACGCTGGCGGCGGAATTTCCGGGTGGTCTCACCCGAGGCCGGTGACAAGAAGTGCACCGCGCTGTCTTGCGAGCGACTGATGCTGGCCAGCACGTTTCGGCTCTTCACGTACTCCAAACCCACGATCTTGCCCCAGTGCTCGGTCTCGAGCTCGGTGTAGGTTCCCGACGCCAGGTCCCACCGGCTCACACGGTACCAAGCGCCCCCGAAGAGCTCCTCACCACCGGGAGAGAACTCCAGGCTATGTGCCCAGTTGGCGGGTGTTTGTAGCGCTTGCGGCTTCTCGTCCGGATACCAGACGTACGCGTTGCCGCCCTCGCCGCTTGCGGCAATCCGGCCCGTCGTCGGGTGCACCGCGAGCGCGAAGACCTCGCCCGGGAACAAAACATGGCTTTCGTGCAAATGCAGGTGGGGGAGCCGCCACACCCGCACCTTGCCATCGGTATGCCCCGTGACCGCCCAGTTGCCACCGACGGCGACCTCGGTGATCGTGCCACCGCTAAACACTTTCTCGACTGGGTTGCCAAGCCGCGTCCACAGCGTCAGTCCGCCGTCCTCCGAGCCGCTAACCAGGCCATGACCGGAAAACCCCACACCGCGTACGGACGATGTATGACCCGTCCAGACGCGCTCTAGCTTCCCATCGGGCAAGGACCACAGCGCAAGCTCCCCTTCCCAACCGCCGGTCGCGAGCAGCGGGCCGCGCGAATCGAAGTCCATCGCGTAAGAGCCACGATGAACGGTGGTGTCCACGTAGTCGGGCGCCTGGTTCACCTCGGTCATGCTGGAACAGCCGACGCTCAAGCAACACGCAAAAAAAACAAGGTACGGACGCATATCGTTCTCCCCCAAAACCGATGAGCGATAAAGTCGCTAAGCCTGCGAGAAATATCGTTCCAGATACTCCTCGAAGGACACATTATCCGAGCGCTCGATCCGTTGTTGCTCCTCCAGTGACGCTCTTGCAGCACGCTCGAAGTCGTCCCGGCGCTCCGCGTCCAGCGGGCGCTCCCCAAAGTATCGGCGGTGCTCGTGCGACTTACGCATGGCGAAATCGAAGAAACTTTCTTGCTGGTCCTGCAGCTCCATCAGCATGCGTGCCGAAGGCACCGCGCCGGGGTCGTCCGCGAGTCGTTGCTGCTCCGCTAAGGCCTGCGAATACAAGCGGTGCCCCTCGGCGCTGTCCAAAGTCTCGCAAACACCGGTCATCGCCGTGCAGATGGCTTTGACCCAATCGGTCACGCCTTGCTTCTTGCCACCGATCACCAGCTCGAGCGCCGGGTCGCGCCCGCAGCAGGCCACCTCGCGTTGGTTCTTATCGATTTGCTCACGCTCACTCGCGTCGACCCGCGGGCTTGGCTGCATCAGACAAAAGACCAAGAACGCCTCCACAAAGCGCAGCTCCGACTCCCCGACCCCGACCGGCTGGTACGCATCGACATCCAAGGCACGGACCTCGAGGTAGCGTACGCCGCGCCGCTTGAGCGCCAGCGTGGGCTTCTCACCCGAGTTTGCCACCTGCTTGGGACGCACGAAGCTGTAGAACTCGTTCTCGATCTGCAGCATGTTCGTGTTGAGCTGGCGGTATTCGCCATCCACCACGGTGCCGATGTCCTCGTAACGGGGATATGAGGTTTCGATAGCGCCGGTCAGCCCGCCCACGTAGTCGTCCAATGTATCGTAGGAGATGTGCAGATTCGCCTGCGTGTCGTTCTTGTAGCCGATGTCACTCATCCGCAGCGACGTTGCATAGGGCAGATACAAGGTCCCGTCGCTGAGGCTTTGCAGAGAATGCTCGCGCCCACCCATAAAGGACCGGCAGATGGCCGGAGAAGCGCCAAACAAGAACGGGATCAACCATCCAAACCGTTGAAAGTTTCGTACCAAGCCAAAATAGCAGTCCGAGACGAAGTCTTGCAGATCGCGGCGGTCGTTTTGCAGCGCCTGCCACACCGGCCAGAACGCTTCGGGTACCGAGTAGTTGAAATGGATCCCGGAAATCGTCTGCATGGTGCGCCCATAGCGGTAACCCAAGCCACGGCGGTAAACATACTTCATCGTGCCGACGTTTGAGGAGCCATACTGCGCGATGGGGATACTCTCGTCGTCACCCACCCGACAGGGCATGCTTGTCGCCCACAGCAGCTCTTCGCCGATGTTGGAGTAGACAAATTGATGGATCGCACACAGACACGACAGCATGTCGCGCAGATCGGGATACGCCGGCGTGATGAGTTCGAGCAGGGCCTCGGAGTAGTCGGTGGTGATGTAAGGATGCGTCAGCGCGGCACCGAGCGCCGTCGGGTGGGGCGTTCTCGCGATGCTGCCATCTTGGGCGACCCTCAGGCTCTCTTTCTCTATACCCTTGAGTCCTCCAGCCAGCAAACCAGCTTGCCCCGATGCAAGCAATTGTTCCAATCGGTCGTCGGAGAGCCCTGGCAAGAGAGGTTTTCCTCGAGGTTTAGGTGACGCGCATTCTGCCCCTTTTGCCTTTGGAAATCACTCAAAAATTAGCGCCGTTAAATAGGTGGGGCCACGGGGTGCCGCCGCGGGCACCGCCCGGTCTTAGGAGTGTTTGAGCACGCGCTGTTGCTTGTCCCGGCGTGCACTACCACGTCGCGATTGTCTTGCTCCCGGCGGGCGGCGCGAGGCAACGAACATCGTGCCGAAGCCACCGGGCTCGCTGACGCAGTAGTCTTTTGAACGCCCCAGACATGCGCTGACCGCATCGCGCCGAGACGGCTCGTCTTGGCCAAGGTCGAAGCATACAAACAACCCGCCGGGGGCCAACAGCTCGAGCGCCGTATCGACCACGGCGGGGTCGTCGGGCACGGCATCGAAGACGGCAATGTCAAAGCGGTTCTGCTTCACGTCTGCGAAGAATTCCAGCAAGTCCTGGCTGTGGACCGCGACGCGAAGGTCGTTAGCCACGTGCTTTTTGTTCAACGCCATCTCTGCGGGGTCGATGCAGACCGTTATCAGCCGGCTCATGATGTCGAGTCCATGCAGCAGCCAGGCACCCACCTCGGAGCGCCCGGCGCCGGCGTGGAGCACGACGCTCCCAGGTTTCGCGGCGGCCAGCACCCGTAGCATGGCACCCAAGGCGTGTGGAACCGGTGGACGCGCACCGCTCGCGGCGACCATGCGCTCGATCTCGAGGACCGCCTTTGGTGCTTGCGCTTTGTTCACTGACGCTTCATCGCTGATTGACGCCACGTAATAATACAGTTAATTGTGGCCGCGACGGCAGTCAAGTACGACGAGGGCTAGACAGTGAGCCACCATCTCCCCGCTGTGGGGCGTGTTGTTATGGTGACCGGCGCGAGCCGCGGCATCGGCCATGCCATCATGGCGAAGCTCGCCGAGTGCGGCTACAGCTTGAGCCTCGGCGGACGCGACATCGATGTCCTGGATGCGGCGCTCGAAGCGGCAGCGGCGCCTCCCGCCATGACCTATTCCTTGGACGTGCGCGACGCAGCGCAGGCACGCGGCTGGGCGCAGGCCACCGTCGCGCGTTTTGGGCGTATCGATGCCGTCGTCAACAACGCCGGTGTCTTGCACCCGTTCAGCTTCGAGGACGACGACGAGCAGGCGCTGGACCAGATGTGGGACGTCAACGTCAAGGGTGCTCTGCGGGTGATTCGAGCCGCGTATCCCTATCTCAAAGAGGCCGGCAGCGGGCGGATCGCAAATATCGTCTCGCTCTCGGGCAAACGCGTCAAAGGCGAGAGTATCGGTGGCTACGCGATGAGCAAGCACGCCGCGCTCGCGCTGACCCATGCGGCCCGGCATGCCGGGTGGAAACACGGGATACGCGCTACCGCTGTCTGCCCGGGCTGGGTCGCCACCGATATGACCGCGGACGTGGAGGTCATCGACGCCGCCGACATGACACGGCCCGAGACCGTCGCCGAGCTCGTCGCGCTGGTCTTGGCGTTGCCCAACAACGCCTCGGTGAGCGAGCTGCCCGTCAACTGCGTGCTGGAGAGCACGGTATGAGGCTTACCTCTCTTCCTCGAGCTGTTGTTTCAAATGCTCGAGCAGCGCGGAGATCCCGCCCTCTTTGACCACCCCGAGATAATCGTCGCGCAGCTTGCCGACCATGCTCACGCCTTCGATGCGTACGTCATAGGCCAGCCAGTCTCCGCCGCGCTGTTTGAGGCTGTAGTCGATCGGAATCTGCGACTTGCCGTTGACCACTACGGTGTTCACCTTGGCAAAGACGTCCTTGCTACGGTGCTCATCGAGGTATTGCACCTCGCCGTGCCGGTACTCGAGCACGCGTCTCCAATACGCCCGCGTGACGAGCTGCGAAAGCAGCTCGACAAACTCCGTCCGCTCCGCCTGTGTCGCCTGCTTCCATCGCGTGGCCAGCACACGGCGGCCCGTGTCCTCGAAATCGAAACGCGTGTAAAGTAACGATACGACGCGCGCTTGCTTTGCCTGCACGCTGAGCGCCTCGTCCGACATCACCTCGGCAACCGCGTCCAGCGTGTTGGTGAGAGCCTGGGTGGGCGTCAGCGGCGAGGCGGCCACAACGTGGCTCGCCAGCAGCACGCACGTGGCGCAAAGCGAACGCTTCGCGACTGCCTGCAACAGTTCAAACACGAGAGCTACTCACGAGCGCGGTCGACGCCAGACGGTCACCACCACGCGGCCAGGGGCATGCTTGTCCACCTTGACCGTGGCCTCCGGATAGCTCACTTCTACACCCGGTATGACCCGATACTGGTTTTCGGTCTCGGCCGGCGCGGTTTTGAGCAACACGTAGGCGAAGTCGTAGGCGATGAGGTCACCGGTGACTTTGATCGACAACGAGGTCGAAGGAAGCTCGACCCACTCGCGAATCTTGATTACCTCGGGGCCAAAGAGCTTGTGCGGGAGGTCGCCGGCCAAAGCCACGCCCAGCCAAAGCACGCTCAGCGTTACAGACAAACTACCTAGGACTCGACTCATTTAGCCGCTCTAACACGGGTACATTTGTAAGAAAACTATAGCCGTCTGCGCTTCGGGCCACTAATCCTGCTCGAAAATATACTTGCTGATCAGCTCTTCGAGGCTGATAGACGACTCGGTCTCGAAGATCTCATCGCCCGGACCGATGAGGTCCTCCGAACCGCCCGGTGTGATCTTGACGAACTTGTCACCGATGATCCCCTGGGTGCGTATGGACGCAATCGCGTCCTCTTGGAGTCGCACGTCGGAAGCAATGTTCATCCACACTTCCGCCTGGTACTCGTCCACGTTGAGGTCGATCTTCGACACCTGACCCACCCTCACACCCGCGAGTTCGACGACGGCGCCCTCCTTGAGACCAGAGGTCGAGAGAAACGTGGCCTTGACCGGGTAAATATCACGTTCGAAGCCCGGGATATCACCGAGCTTTACCGCCAGATACACAAGACACGCCAGACCGGCTAGCATAAACAAGCCGACCCCCATTTCGAGGTTGATGCGCTTCATGAACCAGTTACTCCGTCAGCTATGACGCCTCACAGTAGAATCGAGCTCAACAAATAATCCGCACAAAGCACCGCAATGGAGGCGACGACGACAGCGCTGGTCGTGACACGACTCACGCCTTCCGCGCCAAATGCAGCGTTACGGTCAAGGTGCATAAAGTATCCTTTTGCCGTGCATATCCAGACGATCAGCAGCCCGAATACGACCGACTTTACCAGCCCCATGCGCACGTCGCTCATGAGTACCGAGTCGTACATGCCCTGGAAGTAAGCACCCGCGCTGATCTCGAACAAGCCCACCCCCACGAGATAACCGCCCATAATCCCCACGACATCGAAGATCGCGGTCAACAACGGCACACACAGGATGCCGGCAACAATCTTTGGCGCGATGAGAAACTTCAGTGGGTCTATAGACATGCACTCGAGCGCGTCTATTTGCTCGTCACAGCGCATAATGGCGATCTCCGCGCAGATCGCGGAACCGGCACGACCGATCACCATCAGGGCCGTGAGCACCGGTCCCAGCTCGCGGATGATGCTCAACCCGACCGCCGACCCAAGCAGCCCCACCGAACCGAAGCGCACCAGCGTATCGTGGAACTGCAACGCCACGACCATGCCCACAAATGCCCCCGCAACGACGATGACGAACCAAGAACGGGCACCGATGAAATGAATCTGCTTGGAAATCGGGTAAAGTCGATAGGGCGGCCAAAGTCCTCGCACCAGCGCCTGCACGAGGAAGATACCCAGAAGCCCCACGCGCTCTACCACTGCAAGACATCCGCCGCCCAGTCTTTCAATGGCTTGTTGCATCGCGCCGTCTAGTCCAAGCTCTACTGCGAACGTGTCAAGCGTTGCAGATAATCGTCGACGTCCAGCTCTTCCTTGCGCGGCTTTCGGTTCAACATGCTTTGGATGTAATCGTCATCGCTCTCGCGGACCTCGTCCACCGTTCCGACCATGAGCACCCTGCCCTCGCCGAGTATGCTGATCCGGTCCGCGATCTGTAATGCGCTGTGCAGCTCGTGTGTTACTACGACGATGGTCATGTTCATCGCACTGCGTAGACGCAAGATCAACTCGTCCAGCTCGGCGGACGTAATGGGGTCGAGGCCCGCCGACGGCTCGTCAAAAAACAGTAGCTTTGGGTCCATCACGACCGCGCGCGCCAAGCTGGCACGCTTCAACATGCCTCCCGACAGCTCCGATGGCATCGAATGCTCGAACCCGGAAAGACTCATCATCTCGAGCTTCATACGGCTCATGATGCCGATGGTCGTATCGTCCAGATGCGTGTGATGCCTGAGCGGCAGCTCGACGTTCTCGATGAGGCTCATGGAGTTGAGCAACGCGCCGCCTTGGAATGCAACGCCTATTTGGCGACGCAACTCGAAGAGTTCCTTGCGCGAAACCGAGGCCAGCTCGCGACCCAATACCGAGACGCATCCCTCGCTAGCTTGCATCAAACCGAGAAGATGCCGCAGCAGGGTGCTTTTGCCGGAGCCGCTGCCCCCCATGATGACCATGATCTCACCGGGCCGTACGCTGAGATCGACCCCTTGCAGCACCTGGCGGTCCCCGTAGGAAGCCATCAAGCCTTGCACCTCGATTACGCTATCCGATTCACGCTCACCCATCGGCCTTCTCGTCTGCAGAGTCAACTCAACCCCGTCCTGGCGCGCCACAGTACCATTTGCCACCGCATCGCGTCATACACGGGAGGCGAGCATATCGGCCGGCGGCTGTCACGGACGACCGGATTTGACCTCCGTTCCCAGGATGGAATAATGCCGGCTGGTTCCAAGAAAACAATCCCCGGGCGCTCATGAAGCTTCGACACCTCATTGTTGTGTGTTTTCTCTTCCCGACCCTAGCTTGGAGCGCGGTGTCGCCCTCGCCGACAGACCAGGTCCGGGAGACAATCGACGGCATCTTGCTGATCCTACGAGACGGCGCACTGAACCGGGAGGCGCGCTGGCAGCAGATTGGCGGGCTGATTCAAAGGCGCTTCGACTTCGAGAGCATGTCGCAACGCGTGCTCTCCACCAACTGGAAAAAGGCGACCCGCGAGGAGCAGCGCCAGTTCGTGGAGTTTTTCTCGCAGTACTTGGAGGACACTTACCGTTCGAAGATCGAAGCCTACACCGACGAGCAGGTCCGCTATGTGGGCGAGAAAGTCAACGGTGAGCGCGCCGTCGTAGACACCACGATCGTGACGGACAAGGCGGAGATCCCGGTTTCGTACAAGCTCAAGCAAACCGACGGTGAGTGGCTGGGCGTGGACGTCGTGATCGAGGGTGTGAGCCTGGTCAGCAACTATCGAAATACCTTCGCCGCCATCGTCAAGACCGAGGGCATGGAGGGGCTGCTGAGCGATCTGCAGCGCCGCATCGCCCGCCAAAAAAGCCTGCAGCAAGACTAGCCCGGCTCCGGCGCGCCGGGTCCCGGCACGCCAAACGCGTCATGGCCTGCATGGCGCTCGGGTATCCATATTTGAATATCACCGATTAGCGCCCAAACTTAACATTGGGGCACGTGCTGATGGCACCGTGGTTTCTCATCCGGTTGGTCCGCGGGGAACCGACCCCAGTTTTGGGGCTAACAACCAGATTTATGCAAAACCTCGAGTCGCAAACGCTGGGCAAATACCGTCTCCTCAAGGAGCTTGGGCGCGGTATGACGGGCACGGTCTACCTCGGCCGGGACCGGACCACGAGCCGTGATGTCGCCGTCAAGGTGGCGCACTTCAAACCGGGGGACACCAAGCGCACGTTGGAGAAACGACGCAATCTGTTCTTCAACGAAGCACGCGCCGCTCAGCTTCTGGCCCATCCAAACATTGTTGCAGTCTATGACACGGGCGAGGAAGACGAGCTTTTCTACATCGCGATGGAGCACGTCCCCGGTGGCCAGACTCTGGACAACGTGTGCACACCGGGAAATTTGCTACCCATCGATGAGGCGGTCAAGGTCGCGACCAAATGTGCGCTCGCGCTGGACTACGCGCACCGCCATGGCGTGATCCACCGGGACCTCAAACCGCGTAACATTTTACTCACCAGCGACAACGAGGTGAAGGTCGGGGACTTTGGACTTGCAATGATCACCGGGCAAGATGCGGCGGATACGCTCGAATCCCTGCCCGGTTCACCCTTGTACATGTCACCGGAGCAAATTCTCGGTCAAGAAGTGTCGGCCCAGTCGGACTTGTTTGCCCTCGGGGTCGTCATGTACGAGCTGCTCACGGGCAAGCATCCCTTTGTTGCCACGCTCATACCGGCGATCAGCCACAACATAACGCACAAGCCGCAAGCGGCAATGCGCGAGTGGCGCACCGATATCCCCGAGGCGCTGGAGCGAATCGTCGACCGGGCGTTAAAAAAACACCCCGGCGGGCGGTATCGCACAGGTATGGATATCGCCGGTGACCTTGCGATCGTGTTCGACAATGTGGATCTGACCGACCAAGACAGCACCAGCCGCGCACGTTTCGAGCAAGTCAGGAAGCTCGTCTTCTTTGGAGAGTTTTCCGACCCAGAGGTCTGGGAGCTTCTCAACGTCAGCCATTGGCAAGACTTCGAGCCGGGCCAGCAGGTCCTGCAGGAAGGCGAGCTGGGTGATTCATTCTTCGTGCTGGTGTCCGGCGAGGTGAGCGTTAGCAAAGGCAACGTTAAAGTGGATATGCTTGGCGAGGGCAGTTGCTTTGGCGAGATAGGCTTTATCACGCAGAGAAAGCGTATGGCCAGCATCACCGCCAAGAGTTGGGCAAGCGTTATCGAGATCCGTGCACCGCTGATCAACCGAGTCTCGCTCAACTGTCAGCTACGGTTTCACAAGGCCTTTATCGAGACCATGTCGGAGCGGCTTCTGCGTTGTATGGAGACACGCTCGCGAGCACGCGTCTAGCTCTTGGCTATATGGGCAGCTCCAGCTGCGCGCTAAGGTCGTAGACGAGCCCGTCACCAACACGCCGCGCGCGGGTACAACTCGTGGGGGCCTCACTCGTCCGGTTGCTGTGACCGATGGTCCAAAGCGTCGGTCCAGGCGTTGGGCTCATGTCCGTACTCGCGAGAAAAGCTTTGTATTTGGATTCTGTCGCATTATGCTCTGCTAGAGCCGTCGCGATAAGGTACGCGGGTCGCGGGGGCCCATAAACAAGAATCAGCGTGCCACCAACGGCTATTGGCCGGCAGGACGGAGATTGACGATGGCAACAGACCCCACCGCCGTTGTTGCGGGTTCCACCCATGTCCAGGCCTTGCCGGCCCACGGCGTGTGGGTACCCGCGCTTACCCCACTGAATGCGGCGCTGGACGTTGACCGCGACCGGCACCTAGCGCATGTTCGATGGCTGCTCGCAGAAGGCTGTCATGGCGTCACCCTGTTTGGCACCACCGGCGAGGCGACCTCCTTCTCCGTCGCGGAGCGCAAACGCGTGCTGGAGCAAACCCTGGAGGCAGGTGTCAGCCCGGAGCGGCTCATGGTCGGGTGCGGGTGCACGGCGCCGAGCGACACGGTGGAGCTCACCCGCCACGCGACCGAATCCGGTGTCTACAAGGTGCTCCTGCTCCCCCCTTTCTACTACAAGGGCGTCAGCGATGAGGGGCTGTTCCGCAGCTACGCGCACATTGTGGAGCGTGTGGGCTGCGACAAGCTGCAGATTTTTCTTTATCACTTTCCACGCTTGTCCACCGTACCGCTGGGCCATGAACTGGTCGAACGCTTGATGATGGAGTTTCCAGACACCGTGGTCGGGTTCAAAGACAGCAGCGGTGACCGGGAAAGCACGCGGTCGCTTATCGAGACCTTCCCCGGTTTGGCGGTTTTTCCGGGCACCGAGACCCTGATGGTTGAAGCGCTGCGCGCCGGGGGCGCGGGCTGCATCACGGCCACTGCCAACATCAACCCTGCCGGGATACGCGGCGTATACGACAGCTGGCGCTCCGCGGACGACACCTTGTCGCAGCTAGAGGTCCGTATGTCGACCGTACGAAAAACCGTCCAAAGCCATGCGATGATTCCGGCGCTAAAGTTCCTGGTGGCAAAGATGCGTTCGGACCCTGGATGGCGCGCAGTGCGTCCACCTTTAGTAGAGATGGATGAGAGCACGGGTAGGGCATTGGCGGACCAGCTTGGGACGCTTGGGATGAGCTTTGGTGCATAGTGACTCGGGCGTCGATACCGTGCGACGAACTTGCGGA
>CAJHYW010000158.1_pt1 | contig 44953 bp, 41 predicted proteins | sample 9198811 | NCBI WGS metagenome assembly CAJHYW01 (sample SAMEA7708378, study PRJEB35096) | sediment metagenome | biome: marine neritic benthic zone biome [ENVO:01000025]; feature: sediment [ENVO:00002007]; material: shallow marine sediment [ENVO:03000034] sea grass bed [ENVO_01000059] ...
GCCGCCAACCTCTGCCCGCAGGGCGAGCCCGACGCGTATCTGGTTCGTGAGGTCTCCGCGGAGCCCTTCGGCGCGCTCGGCTGTTTGGTTGTCGACAGCCTGGTGCACGGGCGCTCCTTCGGCGGAGTGCTTCGGCTGTTTTTCGACGGCCTGAGGCGCTACCGTGCCAGCCCCGCACACGGATGAGAGCCCGGCAATGGGGACGGGCGCTCGCGGTTCTCGCCGCGCTTCGCCGGCACGAGCGCAAGGACGCGGAATGGCTGCACGCGTATCAGACGCGCAGGCTGCGCCATGTCCTCGAGGCCGCACGGGTCCACCCCTTCTTCCGTCGCTCGCTCGATGACGTGGGCATTCCCACGGACCGGTTCTCGTTCTCGGATCTGGCGCGTCTGCCGATTCTCGAGAAGGAAGACCTGCGCCGCGAGATTCCCGAGCAGTGGCTGCGCTCGCACCGGCCCCCGCTCACGGTCTGGCGCACCACGGGGTCGACCGGCAAGCCGCTTACGGTCGGGATGAACGAGGTCGAGATCGCGCAGAGCGAGGTCCACACGCGATACGGCTTCATGAGAGCGGGGCTGTCTGCTCGCCAATCGGTGTGCTGGGTCATGGCTGTGCGGGACCGGCTCGAGGACCGCATGCTGCTCCAGCGCCTCGGCCTCGGCCGCCAGTATCAGGCCGACCTGCGCCGGCCGCTGCCGGCGATGGCCGATCTGCTCGCGAAGCTCGCCCCCGATGCCCTCTACTCCTACCCGAGCTATCTCCTCTTGCTGGCGAAGTACCTTCGGAGCGAGGGGCGTGACCTGCCCTCGGTGAGCACCGTCTTCAGTCAGGGCGAGGTGCTAAGCGATGGCACGCGCGCGTACTTGGGCTCGGCGTTTGGCGCCACGGTGCGCGACACTTACGGGAGCTCGGAGATCCCCCGGGTGGCCTACGAGTGCGGCCAGGGGCGCATGCACGTCATACCCCACGCGGCCATCGTCGAGGTGGTCGACGAGGACCAGAGCGGCGTCGGGCACGCCTTGATAACCAGCCTTTACCACGAAACGATGCCGCTGCTCCGCTACCGGATCGGTGACCGCATGCGGCTTGGCCGCGCCCCATGCCCGTGCGGAAACGCTTCCCCAACCATCGAGCACATCGAGGGCCGCGACGATGATGTGCTCGTGCTGCCGTCGGGACGCCTGGTGAGCGCACGGGCCGTCAACCTTCTCGAAGACGTGCCCGGTCTGCTCGAGTACCAGATCATCCAGCGCGCGCCGGACCACTTCGAGGTGCGTGTGCGCAAAGGCGCGGGGTTCTCGCCACACTCGGCCGCGCTCATTCGTGTGCGGATCTTGTCGGGCTGTCTGCACGAACAGGTCAAAGTAGAGATCGTCGAGGTGCCGGAGCTGGACCGCGCCAGCAGCGGCAAGCTGCGGTCCGTGGTCTCCGAGGTCCAAATCGAACCCGACAATATAGGCTAGCCGTCGACCAACTTCCCGTCGTCCAGCTTCAAACGCGGTCGGCCAAATGGTAGTAGTGTTCGTCGTGGTTGATGACGAGGACAGCCTTGACTCTGCGTTTTAGGTCGGCCAAGAGCTCCATGTAGAATACGGCCTTAAACTCCGGGTTTTGGTCGGCGGCCCATTCGTCCAAATGTAGATCGGGCGGTCCAGCCGCCCATCTCGGCGATCTATCGCTCCAAACAATGGCGGCACCGAACCAAAAAGGAAACACCCATGACCACAGACGAGGAAATCATCCTTTACGGGCACCCACGCTCGGGCAACGTCTACAAAGCCGCGCTGATGCTGGCGTTGACCAACACGCCGTTCTCCTTCCACGAGATAGACGTGCCGGGTGGTGAGCAAAAAAGCGATGCGTATCTTGCAATCAACCCGCTGGGCAAGGTGCCTGCGCTGCGCCACGGCGAGACCATCATCCGTCAATCCAATACCATCCTGCTCTATCTGGCCAGTCTTACAAAACAGTTTGGCGCGAAGGACCAGACACACCGACTGCGCATCAGCGAGTGGTTGTTCTGGGAGCAGGACGAGATGTTTTGGGGTATCGGCCGCACACGCTTTTTGAGCAAGTTCGGAAAGGGCGACCCGGTGGTGGTCGAATTCCTGAGAAGCGTCGGTTCGGGTGCGCTGGACGCGCTGGAGCATCAGCTCGAAGCGAGCCCCTTTCTCGCCGGCGACGCGCCCACCATTGCCGATGTGGCCGTGTACGCGTACGCACGCTTGGCCGAGGAGGCGGGTCTCACGCTGAATAGCCGGCCGCAAACCGCCGCCTGGCGCGGCCGCATGGAAGTCTTACCGGGCTGGGGCACCCCAGAGGCACTGTTTTCCTAGCTTGGCTTGCAGCGCATGAGGTTGCCGTCGTGGTCCAGCTCGACCCGGCTTCGCGCGGCACATTGGACATCATCGAAGGTGCTCGGCTCGAGCAGCGTACAGCTCTGCAGACGACCATCCGGGTACTTGACCAGCTCGAAACCGTTCATGCAGGTTAGCCGGTCACCTTCTGCCGTGTACAAGGTGTGATGTCCATTGAGTGTACAGCGCTTGATACCGCCGTCCGGGTGGAACTCGATACCAACGTTGCAGTTGAGCTCCGCCCAGGCGTGACCCGACGCGAGCACGCCGACCACTGTCAGGAGCCCCATCGCGGTGCGCGAAGACAAAGTAAATAAAGCTTTCACCAAACCAATCTCTAATACATGGAAAAACGTGGGCTATTCGCACGGACCCACCCGCTGGCCGTCCCAGGTTCGCTGGAACTGCATTTGATGACCGTTGAACTCCATGGTGATCTGCATCCGTCCGTTTGCGCTTGTGCCCGTCGAAGTGAACTCCGCCTGCCCCGTCGCCTGCGACCCGTCCATGTCGCAGCTCATGTCCCACTTCATGGTCTCGTCGGTGGATACGACGTTGCTCGTCGTACACCCATCCGCATCGCCCATAAGGCCTTGCGGTAAGATCTGGCTATCGGTCATACACTCATAGCGCACCTCGGTCTGCGGCTGCGGGCTCATGGGGTTGCTTGCCGTGGTGGTCAGCTCCCATTTACCTGGTTCGATTTGTATCGCCGCGGCGTAGCCGGGTAATGCAAGCAAAGCGAGCGTGAGGACTGCGGAGATAAGGGGTGCACTTGGCATCGGAATATCCTCTCTGGTAATCAAACCCTGGTTTCTCTCCATTGTCGACCACGAGGCTAGGCGCTCGCAAATGCATTGACCGCCCGCGCCGTCCATCGCTTGAGAAATCCGCAAACTCTGAGTAATCTCCCCGTGCCCGGACACCGACGTCCCCTCCAAGAACCCCTGCACCCGTGTAGCATTTGGGCTGCGTCACCTACGTATAATGCCGATGTTTATTCGCATTCTCATCGTTTTGCTTATGCTTGGCGGTGTGTTTGGCGGCATCTTCGCCTTGAAACAGCACCAAGCCCAGCAGGCCGCCGCCATCGCGGCGACGCCGCCCCCACCCGCCGTGGTCGTATCGACCCAGGTGGTGACCGAAAGCTGGCAGCCCTACTTACAGGCGGTGGGTAGCCTGGTCGCAAGCCAGGGTGTGTACGTCTCCAACGAAGTCGAGGGTCAGGTTAACAAGATCACCTTCGATTCGGGTCAGCGCACCGCGCAAGGTGCACCGCTGATCGAGCTCGACTCGAGCGTCGACCGCGCGACCTTGCAGGGTTTGATCGCGGGGCGTCGCCTCGCCGAGATCGCATTCGAACGCGCCGAGAAGCTGGTCAAGCAAAAGACTTTGTCCGAGGCGGACTTCGACCAATCGGAGGCCAAGCTCTCGCAGGCGGACTCGCAGGTTGCCGCGCCCGAGCCTCCAGGGATGGATTCACGGCGGATCCCGGGATGCTCTGTCCCCGCATCAGCATTCAATCTTGGATAGTGTGGCCAAACCGTCGACCGCGCCCTCTACTTAGTAGCGCAGCTCCACCATCACAGCATGGTGGTCACTTGGCCACACGCCGTCGACGGGTTCATCCCCCGTGACCTGCGCACGACACACGTGACCCGCGCCCGCTTTGCCAGGATGGCCCACGAGCACGTAGTCGATACGGCGGCTCGGTTCCAGCTCGAGCACCGCGTAGGGGTTCTTGTTATCCCAGGTCAAGCCGTCACCGTCGGTACCCGCCATGCGCCACGCATCCACAAACACAAGCCTCTCCACCGCGCAGGTCGTCTCACCGGTGAGCATGCGGATCTCCTCGGAGTTCGCGTTGGCATTGAAGTCGCCGCACAGAACGGGCGGATACGCCTGCGTTGCGCGCTCGGCAATAAACTCGGCGACCGCGGTGACCTGTAGCTGTCTGACATGGCTATGGTGGGCCTTCCAGTTGAGATGTGTCGAGAACACCGGCAACGCACCACGCGGGCCGTCGACTCGGCCATACACAACGCAACGATTCTCCTCGGCCTCCGGCGGCGCCGGCAGCTTGCGGGAGTCCTCGGCATCGATGGGCCAGCGCGAGAGTATGGCGTTGCCAAAACGCACGCCTTTCTTGCGTTCGTCGTAGGCCGCGTAGACATGGTTGTAGCCAAGCTTATCGGCAAGCGACCCAGCCAGGTTCTCGCGCCCATCGTCCCACACCTCTTGTAAGGCGATGACGTCGGCGTCCAGACCCTGGACGGTTTGCTCGATGGCCGGCCGTCGTTGCTCCCATGGCCCATACTGCCACCATACATTCCAGGTGAGCACGCGTACCCGGGTTTCGATCAAACCGTGTCCAGACTCCCCTCTCATCACATCCCCTCTAGCCGGGCACCGCGTGGCGCCGGTGCGTATCAGGCGCGCAGTGTCGAGCTTGAGAAGTAACAGGTCAACCAGTTACTCTCGCTCGCTCGAGCACACGAGGAGTCGGTATGGCTAAAGTAGCCTTTGTTGGTTTGGGAGTCATGGGGTATCCGATGGCCGGACACCTCAAGGCGGGTGGTCACGAGGTCACGGTGTACAACCGCACCGCGGCCAAGGCGGAGCAATGGGTCGCCGAGCATGGCGGCCAGATGTGCGCCACGCCAAGGGAGGCCGTGCAGGATGCGGACTTCGCCTTCTCCTGCGTGGGCAACGACGAGGATCTGCGCCACGTCGTGCTGGGTGAACATGGCATCTTCGCGGGCTTGTCGGAAGGTGCGGTGTACGTGGACAACACCACCGCCTCGGCCAAGGTGGCGCGCGAGCTTAGCGGGGCCGGCGCAAACAAAGGCATCGCGATGATCGATGCCCCCGTCTCCGGCGGGCAAGCCGGCGCCGAGAACGGCGTGCTCACGGTGATGTGCGGTGGCGAGGAAGCCGTCTTTGCACGCGCTCAACCCGTCATCGACTGCTACGCGCGCATGGTCATGCTCTTGGGTCCGTCCGGCGCGGGGCAGCTCACCAAGATGGTCAACCAGATCTGTATCGCCGGTCTTGTCCAGGGTTTGTCTGAAGCGATGAGCTTTGGCCAGCACGCGGGGCTCGACATGGAAAAAGTGATCGCGGTGATCTCCAAAGGCGCGGCGCAGTCGTGGCAAATGGAGAACCGTGCAGCCACCATGTGCCGCGGTGAGTTCGAGTTTGGCTTTGCCGTCGACTGGATGCGCAAGGATCTCAAAATCTGTTTTGAGGAAGCCGACCAGAATGGTGCGCGTCTGCCGGTGACGGCGCTGGTCGACCAGTTCTACGCACAGATACAGCAGCGCGGCGGCAACCGGTGGGACACCTCCAGTCTGATGCAGCTGCTGGCCACCGATTGAGCTTTGGCGCCAGCATGGCGGCGACGAGCGACGACCTGGAGCGGCTGCGTGCCTGGCTGGATGAGTGCAGCCGCGCAGTCGTCTTCACGGGTGCCGGCATCAGCACGGAGTCGGGTATACCGGACTTTCGCAGCCCCACAGGCATCTGGTCGAAGATGACGCCCGTGTACTTCGACGAGTTTCTTGCCTCGGAAGAGGCACGGCGCGAGTCGTGGCGGCGCAAGCTGGTCGTCGATGAAGACATGACAAACGCGCAACCCAACCAGGGTCACGAGGCCGTAAGCGAGCTGGTGCGGCGGGGCACGGTGTCAGCGGTGATCACGCAGAACATCGATGGACTGCACCAACGCTCCGGCATCCCCCATGAGCACGTGGTCGAGCTGCACGGCAACTCGACCTACGCGGCCTGTTTGACCTGTGCCACACGCTATGAGCTGCCGCCGATCCTGGAGGCATTCAAGAAAGACGAAACGCTCCCCGTGTGCGAAAGCTGCGGCGGGATGGTGAAGACCGCGACCATCTCTTTTGGTCAGCCGATGCCGGACGCGGCCATGCAGCGTGCCGAGGCGGAGACGCTCGCCTGCGACCTGTTCCTGGCTATCGGCTCATCATTGGTCGTCTATCCGGCGGCAGCCTTCCCCGCGATGGCCAAGCAAAACGGTGCGAGACTCGTGATCGTCAACCGGGAGGCGACGGGTTTGGACCCCATGGCCGACCTCGTGCTGAACACGGAGATTGGTCCGACGCTGGCCGATGCGGTGACCCGAAAACGCTGAATCGAGCTAAAAGTGCGCTCACAAAGGCCCAGCCTGGCACACCGGCCACCGGTTTTGCCAAGCGCGCCGCCGGCGTTATAGTTTCAAGAAAGAAGTCATGCCGAGCATCGGGCAAGTGGGCCCGGAGGGAAAGAGTATGTCGCAACGACACCCAATCATTGCGGTAACGGGTTCATCCGGCTCCGGGACGACAACCGTTCGCGAAGCCTTCGAGCACATCTTCTATCGTGCGAAGATTACACCCGTTTTTGTAGGCGGCGACAGCTTTCATCGTTACGACCGCGACACCATGCGCGAGAGCGTTACGCGCGCTTTGTTGCAGGGTCAGAACCTGAGCTACTTCGGGCCGGAAGCCAATCTTCTGGACGAGCTGCTCAGCTTGTTCGAGCAGTATGGGAGCACGGGCGCAGGAAAGCGCCGCCACTACATACACACCGAGGAAGAAGCCGCGGTCTCCGGGTGCGCCTCGGGGACCTTTACGCCGTGGCAGGACATCCCCGCGAACACAGACTTCTTGTTCTATGAAGGCCTACACGGCGGGCTGGTGACCGACGAGGTCGACGTGGCGCGCCACGTGGACCTGCTGGTCGGCGTCGTACCGATCGTGAACCTGGAGTGGATCCAGAAGATACACCGCGACACGGAGGAGCGGGGTTATGACCGGCGCGATGTGACCGACAACATTCTCAGGCGTATGTACGACTACGTGCACTACATCACGCCTCAGTTCTCGCGTACCGATGTCAACTTCCAACGCGTGCCAACCGTGGACACCTCGAACCCCTTTGTCGCACGCGACATACCCACCTTGGATGAGAGCTATATCGTCATCCGTTTTCGCAACCCGGCAAAGTTCAGCATCGACTTTCCGTATCTTCTAGGGATGCTCAAAGGGTCGTTCATGTCCCGGCGCAACACCATCGTCGTACCCGGCGGCCGGATGGGCTTTGCCATCGAACTGATTTTCACACCGATCATCGAAGCGATGATGAAGCGGCGCGAATCGATGGAGCCCTCCGGCGCTCCAGAAGACACACCGGCGCAGGCGGAACAACGCAGCACGAGCTAGCCGGCTAGCCGCCGAGCAGCCCCTCCTTCAAACCCTTGTTTGGCGGCTTTCGGCCCAGCCAGATAGACAGGGCGGCTTGCTGAAAGTCCGCGCCGGGAACAGAGTCGATCTTCGCCCCGTTGAGGCTAACCTCTACTGCGTCTGCGGTGAAATCCAGCGCTATCAGGTCACCGCTCTTCACATCGCGCATGCTGGCGTTGAACTTCTCGATCTCAGCTTTGATGCTGTCCAATTTCTTGTAGTTGGCCTCGAAGGCTTCGCTCCAGCCGTCTCGAAGCTGTTTGGCGGTGACAGCGCGCATAAAGTGCATCTCGATGCGTTTTGGACCAGACAACGAGATGATGGCCTCGGCGTCGCTGCTCTTGCTCTCCAGGTAAAGCCCGATGACATACACCTTGACCTTGAGCATGGTCGCCGTGCGCAAGCCAAGCCCGTTGAGCATGAGCGATTTGCCATCGACGGTGGCCTGGTCCGGCACGCTCACGCCTTCGAGCGTGGCGGCGCTCGCAGGCCACGCCAGCGTGGCCGCAACCGTGCTGCCGAGTAGCATCACGGCGATGCCGCGGGTCAGTTTCTTCATTGTGGACTCCTCTCGAACCCTAGGACACTTGTGATTATTTGGAACAAACGGTGGACAAACGCGCATTGATCCCGATCCCGGGGTTAGCATCAAGAGGAATCCGGCTGGAGATGCGGGCTACTGAAGCCGGCCATAGAAGGTCATACGTGCCGACTCCGAGAGGGAAATACCGGGCTTGGCGTTGTACGCCAGCACCACCAGCATACGGGTACGCTCGCCTTCTACGGGTGTTACGCGGTGCAGTGCATTGCGGCCCCTGAAGAGCACCAGCGCGCCTGCATCCATGGCCAATCGGCTGGGTTCGATGTCCCCGTCCAACACCGCACGCACACCGTCGAAACCCATGTCACCTTGGTCCGCGTCGCGCACCCCGCCGACATACTCAAACGCGCCGCCATCCTCGGGCTTTTGAATCATCAAGGTAATGGCAAAGGACGAGTTGTCGAAATGCCAACCCAGCTCTTGCCCGGTCTTGGCATAGTGGAGATTTATCGAAGACAGCGGGTCGGCATACTCGTGCAAAGACGCCTCATCGAGCACCTCGCAGAGAAATCGACGAAAGTCACCGGAATCATAGAGCCGGCGAAGCGGCGAGTGCGGCGGCACGAAATCATCGGTGATGCACCCTTTTGATGAGCGCATCGTGCGGTTGCGCGGATGGTCGCTTGCGAAACTGGGGTCGGGCGGTGTGAGATACACGTTGTGCTGTTGTGTGCAGTAGTAGGCGAGATGCTGGGTCACCTCACCCTCCTCGCGCACGGCATCCACCGTTGCGGGCGTCAGAAAACACGGCAACACGAGCACACCGTCTTTGTCCAGCGCCTCACGGCACCGCGCGCGGAACGCCGTGTCGTCCAACGGGTAGCGGTGTGTATCGACGATACCATGCAGTTCGCTGGATACGGCTGCCACGCTCATCGCGCAAGCGTCCTCGCCAAGTATTGCCCAAACTCGTAGTTTGGCCGCTCCAGATAGCAAAGCTGTCCCCCCGTGGCCAAGTCGGACTTCAATCCACGATACACGTTCTCCACACCCACCTTGTCCTCGGCGTTGACCTCATCCAACAGCGTCTTGAGCTCGGCTACGTACTCGGCACTCTTCGGGTCGTCGATGTATTCGGGCGCCATGCCGCCACCGTACACGATATGCACCTTGTCCACCCCACGCGGCTGGAGCACGAGATACCAAAAATAGCCGGGGGTGAGGGTGACCATCTGGCTTGGATATATGGTCACCAGCGCGGTTGTTCGACGCCAGTCGCCCTCGAGGTGCCGGTTGTCCGGGTGCGCGTTGCCGATGGCCAGCGACGAGTCCTTGGTAAGCCAGTGATAGTTGAAGGTCTCGCCACCGGGCGGGCACTCCATATCCTCGACCCGTGAATGTGGTCCCACGGTGGCCTTGTGTAGCTTGAAGAGGTGATAGCTCTCCATGAAGTTCTCGGCGAGCACCTTCCAGTTGGTTTCCCAAACATGCTCCTCCCTAAAGGTCTCGACGTAATCGGTCATGCGATAGCGGCCCACGACGGTGTCGTGGAGCGGTTGGAGCTGGTCGGCAACCGATCGCAGCGATGCGCCACCCAAGGTCACGTAGACCCAACCCTCCCACACCTCGCAGCGGATCCGCGGTAAGCAGTAGTCCTTTGTGGAGAACGCGCTTGCGTCTTGCATGTGCGGGGCGTGGGTGAGCTGCCCATCGAGACCGTAGGTCCAGGCGTGATAAGGACACACGATGCGCTTTGCGTTACCGCATCCATCCAGCAACCGGCTCATGCGGTGCAGACACACATTGGACAGCGCCCGGATCTCGTTCTCCGCATCGCGCACGACGAAAACGGGTTGGTCCAGGATATCGTAGGCGATGTAGTCGCCCGGGTTTGGAATGGACTCGGCGCGACCCACACACATCCACTCCCGCTTGAAGAGGTGTGTGCGCTCGAGGTCTAGAACACCTTCGCTTAGATAGACCTCTGGTGGAAGCGCACGCGCGTGGTCAAAGGGCCGTGCGGCCCACTCGCGAAGCCCGCGGAGTGGACCATCCGTAGCCTGCTCCGGCGCGCGTATTGGGACGGTACTGGTCAGGGGCATCGGCGCAACGCTCGTTTCTCGGTTTCACCTCATAGTATTGGGTTCATGTGTAAATATGCAAAATAACGTGTATCGCTGACAAGCGCCGCGCGCGTGTTTCGCGAGCATTGCTTGAAGAGCTTCGACCTAGCTTGATCAGGACCTCAATCGCACGACGGTGACGGAGCATCCGGCGTGTCGTGCGACCCGGGCCGCGTTCGGACCCAGCAAAAAATCGGCGAGAGATGGACGGTTAGCACCCATCACGATTTGGTCGATGTCCAGGTCTTTGGCGGCCTCGACGACTTCCTTGTAGACCGTGCCATGCTCGACGACGACGCCGGCATAAAGCTTTTTTGGTATTTTTTTTTCGGCAATTTCTTTGAGCTTCTTCTCGGCGTCGGCCTTCCATTTCTGTAGGGGATAGTCCTCCGACCCGTGCATCTCACCGCGGATCGCGTAACGCGCATCGACACCCGAGATGATTCCCGGGATTACGGTCATGAGGTACACCTTGGTCCCTTTGACACCCGTCGCCATCTCGACGGTCTTGTCGAGAATGTAATCCCACGACTCTTCATCGGCCAGGTCAATCGAGGCTAGATAGTTTGTCATTTCGTATGCTCCAAGTTGACTGTCCGAGATTAGTCTTCATCCGGCAGTTTGAAGTCCCGCGGGCTTGGTAGTGCGCAGGTGTATAGAACCCAAACGGTGAATATGATCATCAGAATATTGATCACAGATACGTCGGCGCTGAACGGTAGCGACTTATCGACGACCTCGATTTGAGGGACCAAGGCGGCATGTATCGGAATCGCGGGGTCGACGATCTCGCCGGAAGCGAGTGCTTCATTGATCTTCTTCACAGCGTCGTTGCCGACAGGCACGGCCGATGCAATACCCGCCGTGCCCGGTCCGACTTCACCCGCCTCCTGCTGTTTCTCAATGGGACTCGCCAGCACGAACTGCGTGCTAATGCTTGCGATGGGAAGAAGCTGCGAAGGATAGGTTTGAGCGGCGATGGTCGAGGGTCTGATAAAGCTGTACTTTGCCGTATGACCACCCTCGGCCCACTGCTCCAGACCCATGAGCGTGACGCCTGGATTTTCCAATGCGTTGCGTATGGCGCGGTCTCCCTGCGAAGCCATGACAAAAACTCCGTCGTATTGACCATCGACCAAGGCCTTGACCTGCTGGCTTAGGTCACCACCGGCGTGGACGACCTCCACCGACCCCGCTAGACCCAGCGACTGCAACAACATGTCCAGTACGATGGCGGAGCTGGTTCCTTCGGCATCGGTGGCTATCTTCTTCATGCCAACGATAGCGCTGGTCGTCCCCACCGACCGCGCGATGAGGTGGGCCGTCTGGTACCCAAGCACGGCGAAGGCCCGCGCATTGCCCTTGGCGACGGGACCATCCGCGCCCAACGTGTAAAAGGCTTCCGCACCCACCATGGCCACCCGGGCCGTGCCGTCCACGAGAGACTGCAACGGGTCATCAGTATTCAAGATCTCGAGGTCGCTGCCGGGAAAGCCCGCCCGTATCGCCCGCAGTGCCCTCGCGGTTTCACTGCTTGGACCCACACCGGGGTCGGCGGCGACCAGCAGCTTCTCGACCTGCGACCCGCCGGCACCCGCCGGCAAGAGCCCTTTGGAAACGAGAAAGCTCGTGGCGACCGACGCCGGTGATTGTGCATCCAGGTCGACGGCCTTGTTCATCGCCTGCATGTCGGCGGCCGTGATTGCTCCCGCCAGCTTGTTGAGTACGCCGCCAAGCTGGGGGAAGGTCTTTAGTGCTTCCGAGCGCACCAACGGCGCCACCTCATAGACGGGGAAGAACTTGAGATTGTCCTCGAGCACGACGAGCCCGTACTCGGAGATCTGTCCATCGGTTACAAACAACTCGGCCACATCCGCGGTACCGTCCAGCAACGCGGAGACGATCTGGTCTTTGCCCGCGGTGCCCACGGGAAACTCGGAGACGCTGCTCGCGGTGAGACCGTAGCGGCGCAGCATTTGCTGCAAACCGTCCGCCGGGCGCTCTGTGAAGTCGTCGTCCACGGCAAAGCCAAGCGGAATCGACAGATTTGCCAGGTCGCCGATGGCGCGTACGCCAAGCTCCTGAGCGCGCTCGGCCGTCATCACGATAGCGTAGTCATTCGAAAAACCAAACTTGCCGGACATTTCCAAGCCAAGCGGTTTGAACAACCTCTGCACCGTCGCCGTCGATGCTTCTCCGTCGCTGGTCGGCGCCTGACCGAGAAAGATCAGGCTGGTGCCGTTGTACTCCGGATACACGTCGATGACATTGGTCTTGGTGGCTTCCATGACTTGCGGTGTCGTGCCGAATGGGATGCTGCGCTCGACAACGATGCCCTCGTTCTCGGCCAACTGGGCGATCATCTCGGCAAGGATCTCGCTTTCGGAGAATGGCTTGGAACCTACCCTCAGGGTCTGTTTCTCCTCCGCGCAACCGATGGCAAAGACCGACAGCACAACGACCAGGAGGTATTCTGAAATCTGACGAGGCATTTTCATTCTCCTTATGCGCTTGTGCTTTCGGTTTGCGCATCCGCCGGCGCACGCACCTTGGTACGCGGCTTGCGCACCAGCTCGTCTTCACGAACCACCCTGACGAAGCCCGCGATCTGCATGATGATTATGATGGTAAAGGGGATGGCCCCAGTGATGGCCATGGCCTTTGCTACCGAGACACTGCCGGTAGCCAGCGTTCCCACGGTGATGGCCGCCATGATGAGCCCCCAGATGACCTTGGTGTTCGTGGGCGGGTTCAGGTTGCCCTTGCTCGTCATCATGCTGATGACAAAGGTGCCCGAGTCCGCGCTCGTGACCAAAAAGATGAAAATCAGGCAAAGCGAGAGAAAATTCAGCAACGCCGTGGCCGGGAAATACTCGAAGAATGCAAACAGCGCGGCGGAGACGTCCGCGAATACTTTCTCGGACAGCCCACCGCCACCGAACAGCTCGATGTGGATCGCCGCACCGCCGAAGGCCGCAAACCAAAGCATGGAGACGATCGTCGGGATGCCCACTACGAAGATCACGAACTCGCGGATGGTGCGCCCGCGGCTGATACGGGCGATAAAGATCCCGACAAAGGGCCCCCACGCCAGCCACCAGATCAAGTAGGTCAACGTCCAGCCGTGGAACCAGTTCCACGAGGCGGGCGGTTGGAAGCTGTAGATCTTGAACGAGATCGGAATAAACTGGATCAGATAGTCGCCGATGGAGTTGACAAAGACCTGGAACAGATAGGCGGTCGGACCGCCGAACAACACGACCAGCAAGATGATGACGGCAACGACCATGTTGATGTTGCTCAGGATCTTGATGCCCTTGTCGACACCCGTGCTCGCCGATATCAAGAAGCTCACGGTGAGCGCCGCCAGGATCCCGAAGCTGATGGTGTTCGAGGTCGCGTCCGTGCCGAACACCGAGCTCATCCCCGAACGAACCATCAATGTGCCCATGGCCAACGAGCCGGCGAGCCCGAAGATCACCGCGATCACCGCGAGGATATCGGCAGCCGAGCCCACGACCTTCAACGTCGGCTTGCTGAGCACATTCTTGAAACCGACGAGTATGGGGGTCGATATCATCGACGGCAGCCCGAGCCTGAATGTGAAATAGGCGATGACGAGGGCGCAGCAGCCATAGATGGACCAGGCGTGCAACCCCCAGTGGAAGTTAGTGATGACAAAGGCTTGCCGTGCGGCCTCCGGCGTCCCACCTTCGATGCCCGGTGGTGATAGGAAATGGTAGATGGGTTCGGCCACCCCCCAGAAAAGCAGCCCGGAACCCATACCGGCGGCAAACAGCATGGCTACCCAGGAGGGGGTACTGAACTCCGGCTGCTCGTCATCACGACCCAGTTTGATACGGCCGTACTTGGAAAAGCCGATCACGACCATAAACACAAAGAAAAACGTGCACAGCAGCAGAAAGAACCAATCCAGCGCGGTCAGAGAGTAATTGACCAAGCCTTGGGCGGCGGTTGTCATCCCATCGGGGTCGAATACTCCCCAGATCCCAATGGCGGCACACAAGACCATTGACACGATCATTACAGTATTCATTGACATCTCCTACCATTGCGGATTGGATGTACTGTCGAACTATTCGACGATGAATTCGCTCTGTGCTCTCCGGGCGCCGCCGATGACGGGCTTGCTTGCTGCAACGCTCGACTAGTCCTGGTGTCTCTTGGCGACGCGGTTCAAATGAGGCTTTCCGCGTGCGCCCGCTTCGATCGGAGAACGTCCGCGCCCATGGTGCCGGCAGGCACCCGACATGGAAATACACGTGAGTAAAGGACAAAGGACACTAAGCCGAACTCCTCCAACTTTTCTTATTGGATGTGCCGGGGGTAACCAGATCGATGTGGCGCCCCCGACTTATTTTTATGGCTCGCGATTCAAACACAACTGCGTTTGATTGTGACCGTACTTTATTCTTACTCCAGACGCAATAAATAGGCTCGAGTCACCGTGAAAACGGTACCAGCGTGCCAGGCACAACGGTCCCCCGAGCTACACGTGTCCCCCCGACAGCTCATGCTACGCCGCGGTAGCGGCGTGTATGCGGGCGACCTCGTCCGCGATGATCTCGACGATAGTTCTGCAGTCGTCCTCGTCGAAGGTTAGCGGGACGCGCATGTCGCAGGTCTTTGACAACACCGCCAAGGTTTTGGGCAGCACCGGCAGGTCGTTCAAATACAGCCAGCTATCGTAGCGACTGGTGTACGCCTTTGGCTCGTCATCGCCAAACCATTTGATGTCGACGCCACGCGCCGCACAGCCTGCGATGAAATCCGGGATCTGGTGTTTGCGAAGCCCCTCGACAACGAATTGGATCGAGCTGCCGACAAACTCTTCGTATGGTGCGCGCTCTGGCAAGCGTAGGCCCGGCACAGCGCGCAGCCCTGTGTCCAACACGCGATAAAGCGTGTTCCAGCGGGCGATGTTCTTCTCCAAGTCTTGTAGCTGTGGTCGCAGGATGGCGGCACGCAGGTTATCCAAACGACCGCTGTAATTGGGTGTGTGTAGACGCACCTCGCGGAAGGTCTGCTCATCGGGCGCGGCACCGCTGCGGCCATAAAGCATATAAGACCCGGAATGCATGACGGCACGTGCGGCCATCTTCGGGTCGTTCGTGGTCAAGAAGCCGCCCTCGCCCGAGTTCACGTGCTTGTAGGTCTGCGCGCTGAAGCAGGCGAGTGACCCGAAGTTGCCCGAGCGTACACCCTTCCAACGCGCCCCCATCGTGTGCGCACAGTCTTCGATGAGGATGATGTCGTACTCTTTGCACAACGCCACGATGGCGTCCATGTCGGCGATGTGACCACGCATGTGTGATAACAACAAGAAGCGTGCGCCGCTCGTCTCGGCCTTTGCGCGTAGGTCCTCGATGTCGATGTGGTAGTTCTCGTCGGTCTCGACCAGGACCGGGACCCCGCCCGCGTTGTGGATGGCGCCGGGCACCGGTGCCAAGGTGTACGCGTTGGCGAGAATCTTGTCCCCCGCTTGCAAACCCGCGACGCGCATCGCGACGTGGATGGCATAGCCGCCCGACGCGCAGGCCACGCAATAGTCCACACCCTGATAGGCGGCGTACTCGCGCTCGAGCGCCGAAACCTCCGACTCCTCTCCGGGCTCGACGTTGTAGCGGTGCAGACGGCCGGAGCGCATGACTTCCACCGCGCGCTCTATACCGGCCTCGGGGATGGGTTTCTGCTGTGTGAATGACTTCGAGAAACGCTTCATCGAGACTACCTCACTCGTAGTGTTGCTGGTCGTACACCTCGTAGTCGAAGCGCTCGTCACCGGCGTACTTGCGCAAACGCCAGTCGCAGGCGCGCGCGTGCCCCTCCATGCCTTCCACGCGCGAGATACGCGAGCCGACGGCGCTGAACTTGCGGCTGGCGGTCTCGTCCAGCTCCTGATAGGTCAAGACCTTCATGAACTTTTGCACGTTCAACCCACCGCTGTAGCGTGCCGCCCGTTTGGTGGGGAGGATATGGTTGGTCCCCGAGCACTTGTCGCCATGTGTCACGGTCGCACCTTCGCCCAAGAACAGCGACCCATAATTGCGCAGCGTGCCCCGCCACCAGGCGGGGTCGGCGGCGATGACCTGCAGGTGCTCGGGGGCGTAACGGTCGGCCACCTTGCACGCCTCCTCGCGGCTCTCGCAAAACACGATCTCACCATAGTCGCGCCACGCCGCGTATACGACCTCGGGTTCGGGCATGTCGCCCGCCACCTTTGGCAGTATACGGTCGACCGCGGCCGCCAAATCGCGCGAGGTGGTGATCAACCACACGGGGGAGTTTGGCCCATGCTCGGCCTGGGAAACCAGGTCGACCGCCACCGTCATCGGGTCGGCGGTCTCATCCGCAATGATTGCCGACTCGGTGGGACCGGCAAAGACGTCGATCCCGACGCGCCCAAACAGCAGCCGCTTTGCCTCCGCCACATACGCGTTGCCCGGCCCGACGATGATATCCGCCTCGGGCGCGCCAAACAGACCAAAGACCATGGTCGCCACCGCGTGCACGCCCCCCATCTCCAGGATCATGTCGGCGCCCGCGAGGTCCATGGCATAGGCGACCGCGGGGTCGATGGCATCTCCGCGCGGCGGCGTGCATGCCACTACGAAGGGGACGCCGGCCACCTTGGCCGTAGTAACACTCATGATCGCCGATGCCGCATGCGCATAGCGCCCACCCGGCACATAACACCCGGCACAGTCCACCGGCACGATCCGCTGGCCCAGACGGACACCGGGCTCGGTCTCGATCTCGAAGGCCTGCAGGCTGTCGCGTTGGGCTTCCGCAAAGCGGCTCACCTGCTGGTGCGCAAAACGGATATCGTCCTTTACCTGCGCCGGGACGCCGGCGAGTAGACGTTTCTTTTTCGCCTCCCCGAGCACGAACTCGCCTTCCCAGCCATCGAACTTGCGCGCGTATTCGACCACGGCCTCTTCACCGCGGTGCTCGATGTCGGCGAGCATCTGCTCGGTGACGGCGCGCACACGCTCGTCCTCGGCTGCCGCATCGACTTCGGCCTGCTTGATGTACTCCATCACTCCCCCCCGCCAGCCGGCGTTCCTAAGACCGAACAGTATACCGGCCCGCAGGCCGAGGTGAGATGGCGCTTGAAAAATTGCGGCGGAATTGGCTCTAGCTATCGGTCCCGCTTGGCTGGCCATACACGTCGACAAAGCACAACATTGCGCCCAGCCTGCGCTCGCCCGCGTTTGGAAACCCGCACCGTGGGGTGAAGTCATCCACATCGCGAAAGGTGCCAAACAAGCGGTCCCACCAGGTGATGTCGCCATAGTTTAAGTCGTGCACATCGACCTGGTGGTGGACAGAGTGATGCTCGGGGCGCTGAAGAAAGTAGCCAAGCCAGTGCGGTGTGTCGAGATTACTGTGGTAGACCATCTCGCCGGCCGCGGCGAAGAGGTTATACCAGGCGGCCGCCTCCATGGACGCACCCATAAAGGTGTAGAGGATGACGCTGGTCAACACGGAGTTGACGACGATCTCGAGCGGGTGCTTGTAAAAGGAGGTGAGGGTCTCGACCCGAGCGGGGCTGTGATGGATCTGATGGAATACACGCCAGCAAAAATCGCTTTGGTGCCGTAACCGGTGCCACCAGTAGAACACGAAGGTACCGATAAACCAGCCGACAAAGCCTTCCGCCGCCGGCGGCAGGTGTTCTCTAAGATGCAGGAGCGAAAATGCCGACAACCATGTGTTCCAGGTAACACCCGCGATGAGCACCACACCAAGCTGAAGGGCATTCAAGAGCAGCAGACGCACATACCAGCCTGGAACGTTTGGGAGGTGCCGCCCCGGCAGTACGCGCTCGGCGACGATAAAAGCCAAGCCCAGCACGAGGAGCAACACCATGGGGAGTGCGAGAGGGCTCATGCCGAAGCGCGTGGGAAACGAGACGCGTACGCGGACCCAGCGCGCTGCGAGACGTATTTGCCAGCGTGCGTCGCCGTTGTGTCTACCTCGGCGGTTCGGGTATGCGCGGGCGGACGCCAAAACCAAGGCTTGACGACGAGCACCAACCAGGCGATAGCGAACAACACCAGCCACGCCGGCAAACTGAAAAGCGCAAATAGAATCGCCCCTATTACAAAGTCCCATCCACCGGCCGCCGGCGGTGCCCAGAACAAGAGCACGACGAAGGCGAGCGCTGGAAGAGGAGCCACGATGCTAGCGGCGCGCGTCAGCCTTGGTTTTTTGTACAACCACCGGCGCAGCACGGATGCGGTGATAAAGGGCACCGCAAGCCCGGCGACCATGCCGGCGGAGAAAAGACCGGCGCGGGTGAAGAACTCGTACAACGCGATTAAATGGTCCACGTGACGTCTCCTGTCTGGCTAGGGTGGTGGACTAGACGTCCGAGTACTCCTTGAGGATCTGTTCCGCCTTTGCGTCCGCGAGACGGTTGACTAGCTTGTCGTTCTCGAACTCGTCGCGCACGGTCTTCGACAGCGTGAAGGTGGAACCGACCAAGAACAGCGTGCCCATCGCAAAGAAACTTTTTGTGGTCATATCGACGGGGAGGAACACGATACCAGCGAACATGGCGCACACCGAGACTACAAAGGATGATTTGACAAAGAACAGCCATTCCGGTGAGTTGAGTCGTGTTGCTTGTGTAGTAGACATGTTGCGTACTCCTCTGGGTGATGGTTCACGAGTGGATTAGAGAAGCGGGTCAGTCGTGCTTGCCCGGCTTTGTTTTTCCGAGCCGCGCCTTTAGCGCCTCGAGCTCATCGTTGACTTTGGCATCGGTGTGCAGGTCGTTTGCCTCGCGCTCTGGACCCGGGGGCTCGGTGAGAACTTCGCTAAGGGCGATGGATTCGGCCTCTAGCGCATCGACCTTGCTCTCGCAGCGGGCAAAGGTTTCATCGGCGGTCGCGATGCCCTCGGCACGCGCCAGCGATGAAGCCAGACCGCTACGCGCGCGTGCCGCGCGCTGACGTGCAACCAGTGTGATGTGTCTTCTGTTGGCGGTTTCGCGCCGCCTGACTAGGGTCTCGAGCTGGGTTCGCAAGCTCCGCGCATTTTGCTTTGCGGTGGTCCACGACTGCTCGAGCTCATCGACAATTCTGTCGTGCTCGACCTTGCGCTCCAGCAGGGCTCGCGCCAGGTCTTCGCGGTCCTCGGTGAGGGCGGTTTCGGCCTTCTCGGCATAGCCCTTGCTCGAGCTGCGGTGCACCTCGAGCTGGCGGGCCAGTTGTTTCTCGCTTGCCACCGCCGCCACGACCGCGGCGCGCGCCTCGCGAATGTTGTCATCCATCTCGCGCAGCGCCTGCTTTGCCATCGTCTCGGGGTTTTCGAGCGAGTCGATGGCCTCGTGGGCGTTGGCGACAACCAGGTGGTTCAATCGGCTCCAAAGTCGCATCACGTAGACTCCTTTTGGCAAAAGGGACCGCAATCGGCCGGTGTGGAAAGTCTGGGTAAAGGTACCTTTATACGCAACTCTTATTCGATTTGTTGCACGTTCTGGGTCTTTTAGTATCATTAATTGATACTTTTTTATTTCAACGGAATCAAAACGTGACGACCAGCACAGCACTCGTGGCCGCGCTAAAGCGCGCGCTGAAGGCAAATGGCTTGACCTACAAGGATGTCGCCACGCTACTGGAGCTGAGCGAAGCCAGCGTCAAGCGTCTGTTCTCGGAGCAAAGCTTTGCGCTGGCGCGCTTGGAGACCTTGTGCCGCGCGCTTGACATCACGCTGGGCGACCTCGTGCGTCTGGCCGAAACCGAATCGCCCGTGCTCTCGGAGCTGAGCGAAGCGCAGGAACGCGAGCTGGTCTCCGATGTCCGGCTGCTGCTGGTCGCCGTGTTGGTGGTAAACGCCTGGACTTTCGATGAGATTTTGGACCGGTACGATTTCACCGAGCCCCAGCTAATCAAAAGTCTCGCGCGCCTGGACCGTCTGGGCTTTATCGAGCTCCAGCCAAAGAACCGTATCCGGAGGAAGATCTCGCCAAACTTTGCCTGGCGCAAACACGGGCCGATCGAACGCTACTTTAGTGAGAACGTAAAAAGTGAATTCATGCAAAGCCACTTTGACGGACCGGAAGAAGCGTTGTTGTTCCAGGTGGGAATGTTGTCATCGAGCAGCAACGCCGTGCTTCGCAGACGCCTTGAGCAGGTTGCCCGAGAGTTCAACGAGCTCAACCGCGAGGACGTATCGACACCGTTCGAGCAGCGCAACGGATGCAGCTTGATCCTTGCGGTACGCGAGTGGGAACCGAGCGCGTTTGGCCGGCTACGGCGTACCAACTCCGATCTGTCTGCTACTGTCAGCTCTGAGCGGAGGTCTCAGTTCGACGGAGAATAGACGTATAGAAGGGAATCGAGTACCGCGATGTGTGCGCCGAGTTGTTCGCAAAATGCCGCGTGCTGAGAAAACGGTCGTTCGACCAGTGCTTCAACAGCTCACCGGAGCTGACCACGAAGGCCTCGCCGAGTGTCTCGGCCACGTTGTCGAGGTCTGAACGCTTGCCGGTGGCAAGGTAGGCTGAAATGTCGACGACCGGGATGTCACCCGGCACGGTATCGGCCGGCGCCGAGGTATCCGACGAGTCGGACTCTTCGCGGAGCTCTTGCTCCTTCTTTTACGGGTCGAAGTCGCTTGTTGCCATGTGCCTTCGATTCATCAGGGAGAGATTACAACCCGAACCAACGCAAGCGATACTCGAGCCACGCTACGCTTTGTCGCGCGGGACATACGGGTCGATGAACGACTCATCTCCATACCTGTCGTGATGCCGCAGCCACTCCATGCCATAGCTCAGGCCATCCTCGTCGCGACCCTTCGGCACGATGTCCAGTAAGTGATACGCGCCGAGAAACATATCCAAACCACGTGCGTAGGATGAATAGGTGTGGAACATATCGCCCGCCTCGTCCTTGAAGAACACGCTGATACCGGGGCCTTCGCCGACCGGAAAGGTCTGGGTGGTGTAGTTGTAGTAGACGGATTCCGTTTGCATGTCCTCGGGTGTGAACGACACCTGATAATCCCAGTTGAACTCGCTGCCAAGCGACGACACCCACTTGAAGCTCCAACCCATTCGCCGTTTGAATGCTTCGAGCTTTTGCCATGGGGCGCGGGACACGGTGACCATGGTGACGTCACGATGCTTGAGATGAATGATTGATGGGTCGTAATGGTCCGCGAGGAAGGAGCATGACTTGCAGCCCTCCTCCCACTCGGGGTCGAACATGAAATGATAGATGATGAGCTGACTGCAGCCGTTGAACAGCTCTCGCAGATGCTCGCTTCCTGCCGGACCCTCGAACACGTAGTCCTTCTCAACTCTTTCCCAGGGCAGCTCGCGTCGCTGTTGGCTGAGTGCGTCGCGTACCCTGGTAAATTCCTTCTCCTTGGCGAGCAGCTCTTTGCGGCCCTTGACCCAATCGGTGTGTGAGACGACGGTGTGCTTGGTCATGTCTATCTCCAAATGTCGAAGGCATCCTCTGTCTCGGTCGAAGAACCCGCGCGTAATCTTTACCCGCAGTTTGGTCGCCGCCCCCGCTTGCGAGCATCTTCGTAGAGTGGAAGCACGTTGACCATGTCCATCTCGAGCTGTCTGATCCGCGTGCTGCTGGACGGATGCGTAGACAAGAACTCCGGTGGCCCAGCGGGGTTTGCACTCGCCATATTACGCCAAAGCTGAACGCTCTCGCGGGGGTCGAAGCCTGCTCTTGCCATCAATTCCAAACCAAGAAAATCCGCCTCCGACTCTTGGTCACGGTTATACGGCATCAGTACCCCATACTGCGCCCCCACACCCAGCAGGCCGACGAGCTGTCTGTACCCCGGTGCCGCTGCACCCGCCGCTGCCGACGCGGCCTGTAAAGCGATATCTGTCGCCATAGCGGCGGAGACCCGGGCGTTGGCATGCTGCGCCTGCACGTGTCCGATCTCGTGCCCGATAACCGCCGCGAGTTGGTCCTGGTTCTTGGCCACGTCGAGCAACCCCCTATAAACACCGATCTTGCCCCCGGGGAGCGCAAACGCGTTTGCGGAGTCGCCCTTGAACACCGTGACCTCCCAACTCGGAGGAGTGCCCGGTAGTCGCGGCGCCTCTCTGACCAGCGCGCTAGCAACGCAGTTCACATAGCGATTCGTTACCGGATCCGTGTCCTGCGGTGTGCCCTGCTTGATCTGGTCGTACGCCGTTAAACCCATTTGCGTCATTTGCGACTCGGGGTACAGCAGCAGCTGCGAGCGTCCGGTTGGCGACGTGGCACAGCCGCCAAGCCATGCGCATGCCGCAAGCATTAAACAAAATCGTCGGTATTTTGCCATCCAGTCTTCATCCCGGTGTCGTCCGGCCCAGATAAAACAGGTTAGCACGGGGCCGGCCGGCTTCTAATGCGATACTCGCTTGTGGACAACAGACCGAGCCGCCGCGTCCCCGCTGGGATTCGCCGCTCACGATCATGGATAATCGACCCGCTCAGCGTCAAACAAACCAACAGGCAGGTGTTATGACTCTAAACGTGGCGGTGCTCGGCACCGGATGGATAGCCGAGGACCACCTCGTGCCGGCGATAATCCAACAAGAAGGGGCTCGGCTTTGGAGCGTACTAAGCCGTGACCCCGAGCGGGCAGCCGACTTCGCCAAACAACACGGCGCACACGCCCCCCATTCGGAGCTGGACCGGCTGTTGGCCGACCCCGAGCTCGATGCCGTGGTGATCGCCACGCCGGACAAGCTGCACGCGACGCAGGCGATTGCCGCGGCTCGCGCCGGCAAGCATGTGTTTGTGGAGAAGCCAATGGCGACCGACCGCGAAAGCGCACGTGCCATGGTGGACGCCTGCGTAAAAGCCGGAGTCAAGCTCGGCGTGGCGTACCACATGCGGTGGCATGCCGGTCACCGCCGCCTCGCCCGTATGGTCCACGACGGCGAGCTCGGGAAGGTGAGACACATGCGTGCGCAGTGGTGCTGGCGTGCCTCTAGCGCGGAGGACTGGCGGGCCTCGGAAGATGTGGGGCGTTGGTGGAGCTTGGGCGGTGTGGGCACCCATTGCCTGGACCAGATACGCTGGTTCATGCGACCCCAATGCGGCGAGGTGGCGGCCTTGAAGAGCTTGGTCAACCGCAGCGTTTGGAAGGGCCCCCACGACGAGACCGCGGTTCTCGCCATGCAGTTCGAATCGGGTGCTACCGCCGAGCTCTGCTCGTCGGTGCTGTTTGACGGGCCAAGACGTCTGGAGCTCTACGGCAGCGATGGCTATTTCACCTGCGAGGACACCTTTGGCCCGACCGGCGACGGCGAGATCCGCACCGACAAAGGGGTGCAGTCGTTTGGCCGTGTCGACCCCTATGTCGGCGAAATCGCCGACTTCTTGGATGCCATCCGCGAAGACCGCCCACCCGAGGTCGACGGCGTGGAGGGCATGCGCAACATCGAGCTGCTGCTGGACGCGGTGGAGCAATGCCCCGCTTAGCATGTGGCCGAAAACGCGGCGGGGACTGTGTCTCGAGACCGCGCGGTGCTGGGTGCGACGCGACGTCCGCGACGGTTGCGCCCGAGTCCCGCGGCCTTCGCTCAGAAAATTTCGAGCTGCTTGTCGGTAATGACCTCGAAGCTCGTATCCAAGAAGTGGAGTATGGAGTTCGCGACGGGCGCGAGCTGCCGCTGTCTATAGTGCTCGTAGTCCGGTGTGGGAATGCCGTCGGTGACAGGCTCGGCACCACCGGCCGTCATCACGTAGCGCACCCACCGTCCCGGGTGCTCCAGCTTTCTCGCGGCTTGCACATGCGGCGGCACGTTGCGCGTGTAGTCGTCGATCGCACGGCGTAAACGCTTGCGGTAAACCAGCTCCGCATCGAGCTTGCCATCGAGCAAGTCCGCCGAGGTCTGGCGAACAAAATCGTCAAAGGGCTCGTTATAGAAAACACGACGATACAGCTCGCGCTGAAAACGCCGGGCCAAAGGCGTCCAGTCGGTTCGCACGCTTTCCAGGCCTTTGAACACCAGCGCCGCACCATCTTCGGGCGTGCGTACCAGACCGGCATAACGCTTCTTGCTGCCCGTCGCCGCACCGCGGACCGTCGGCATCAAAAAACGCAGATACAGCGTCTCGAACTCGATCTCCAGATACGAGATGAGCCGGTAGCGTTCTTCGATACGAGTTTGCCACCAGGTGTTGAGGTCCGCAGCGAGCCCACTGCCGACGGCGCGTGCCTCGGTCTCTTCCACGTCGCGCCCAAGCAACACGAACACCGAGTCCGTATCCCCGTAGATCACCGGATATCCACGCGCTTCGATGAATTCCCCGGTGTCTTTTAGGATTTCATGCCCGCGACGTGTGATGCTGCTGGTCAATCGTGCGTCGAAGAAGCGACACCCGGAAGCGCCAAGCACGCCATAAAAGGAGTTCATGATGATCTTTAGCGCCTGTGACAAGGCGGCATCGGCTTGTCCCTTGGCAACATCTCGCGCCGCCCACAGCTCTTCGATCAGCTCGGGCAAAATCGACCCCTCGCGTGCAAACACGGCGCCCTCGAACCCGGGGACAGGGTCTTCGCCCGGTTGCGCCAAGCCAAAAGGGTCCACCCTGAAAGTGCGTATGATGCTCGGATACAGGCTCTTGAAATCCAGCACCAGGACGTTGTCGTACAGTCCCGGTCTCGAGTCCATGACATAGCCGCCGGGACTGACCAGACTCGAGCTCGATGCTCCGACCTCGGGTGCGACCCGGCCTTTTCGATGCAGCCTCGGCAAATAGAGATTGTCAAAAGCGGCAACCGACCCGCCATGACGGTCCATCGGCAGCCCGGTGAGCTGCGCACGGCGCACCGCAAAGCCGAGCAAGTTGGTCTTATCGAAGATCTCCACGACCAGCCGGCAGTCTTCCAGGTTGTACGCAGCCAGACGCGGCTTGTCGTGCGCATACATGCGCCTAATCTCGTTGAGCTTGTTGCTCGCGTCCTCCAGCGTCTTGCCGCGGCCAAGCAGCGACTTGGCGACGGCGCCGAGCTCGAAGCTCTCGAAGCTCCAAAAAGCGGCACGCAAGGTATCGATACCGTCGAGCACGGCGCGCCCCGGTACGCGCGCCACGCGTATCCCGCCGCTCGATTGGGGTTGCAGGATAGTGGAACGGTCCCCGCCGCGGCCGAGCGCGAAGGGGATACGCAGCGTCTGGCACTTACGCTCCAGAAAGTCCAGGTCGAAGTTGATGACGTTCCAGCCGAGAAGCACATCCGGGTCCTTCTCGTGTAGCCAAGCAAAGAAGGCCGCGAGCAGCGAGCGCTCGTCCGCACAGCACTCGATGTCTGCACCGAGTGTCGCGTCCGGTGCGACCATGAACACGCGTTCGCCCTCGCTACCGCTCACGGCGATGGAGTACAGCGCGCCGTCGAGTCCCGAGGTCTCGATATCGAGCGCGGCGTATGAGAGGCGAGGCTCGTAGTCGACCCTGCGCAACAGCGCGTCGTTCGACGCCAAGTACCCCTCGCCGTGTTTGAAGCTCCCGTGCGCCGAGAACGATGCGGTGATGAAACGCTCCATCAAATAGCGGTCGGCCGGATTGACGTCCGACTCGTAAAGCTGGATTTGCGAGCCATGCGCCACATTTCTCGCCGCGTTCAGCTCGCGCTGAGCCGCAAAATACAAGCCGTCTACCGGCGTCCCGTCAAATGCGGCCAACCCGAGCTCGCGACGCTTGCAGCGTGCGGAAACTTGCTCAGGCAACTGCTGGCGCCTTTGGATAAAGCACACGGCCCGTTCGCCACGCTTAAGAACTCTCAAGGGGCCCTCATTGGACTTCGCCCAAAAGCAAAGCTCCAGACCCTTGCGTGTGTCCCTCCATTGCCGCGTCAACAAGAAAGCCGGCAGGGCGTTCATAGCGACAGCACGCTCGCGGCGATGCAACGCCATTCCTCGTCGAGCGACATCGGCGGGGCAACACGTCCAACACGCCGATACCAGTATGCCGCGTTGCCCAGATCGCCTTCGCGTCGATGCAGGTACGCGTGCACCCAGGCGCTCAATGGGTCCTCGTTTTGTTGAACCGTCTCATGTGCCGCCTGCCACCGCCCTTTTGCTTCGAGCCATAGTGCACGCAAGGCGACATGCACGGAATCCGGTGGTTGCTCGTCGGAAAGTGTGGCTCTGAACTCGTCGAGCGTCATCGGCGGCTTCCCTCCGCGGTCGGCAAAGAACCGGAGTAGCAAGACGTCAAATAAAACTCCGCGTCGATCGTCGGCCCCGCGTCCGAGCGAACGACGCCACGGCGCTCCAAATCGATCAATGTGGCCAAGGTGGACAAGGCCGCGGCGCGCTGCAACGAGCGTTGCAACCCGGGGTAGAGCACGTCGAGCATCCCCGCTGCCGTTCGCTCGCCTTCGCCAAGCTGCGCGAGTATCGCCGCCTCACGCATCTTGCGATGGGCGACAAACGCTCGCACGTGCTTGTGAGGCTCGGCAATGGGCGGGCCGTGTGTCGGCCAGTACACGCGATCGTCGCGCGCGAGCAGCAGCTCCAGGCTCTTCATGTACGCGCCCATGTCGCCATCCGGCGGGACGATGACGCTGGTCGACCAGCCCATCACGTGGTCGCCGCTGAGCAGCGCGCGTTCTTCACGTAGCTGGTAACACATGTGGTTGGTTGTGTGGCCGGGCGTGTGGACGCACTCGAGCGACCAGCCATTGCCCTCGATGAGGTCGCCATGATGCATGCGCACGTCGGGACAAAACGCGTGGTCAACGCCCTCCTCCACGCCGCGTGCGTCGGGACCGCTACGCGGGTGCGGACCAAAACCGTGGGTCTTCGCGTCGACCCGAGGCTGTAGCAGCCGGCAGCCGGGAGAATGGTCCAAATGCGTGTGGGTGACCACGATGTGCGAAACCCGTTCCTCACCAAGGCCACTCAAGATGGCATCGATGTGCTCGTCCTTGGCAGGACCCGGGTCCACGACCGCCACGCTCCCATGGCCGATGATATAGGTACCGGTGCCATAGAGTGTAAACGGACTCGGGTTCTTACAAACCACGCGGCGTATGAGCGGCGACACCTGCTCTATGACGCCATAGCTAAAGGCCATGTCTTTGCGCATCGTGCTACTCATGCGCGGGTCTCCCAATCGGGAGATGGGGGCAACGCGGAGGCATTCTCACAGCATTTCGAACACAAGCAGCAAGAAAGCGTAGACCAGCGCGGTCTCTTTGAGACGGTCAAAGCGCCCGGCGGCGCCGGCATGACCCGCCTCCATGTTGGTCTTTAGCAGAAGCAGGCGGTCGCCGGTTTTGCGTTGGCGCAACTTGGCCACCCACTTGGCCGGCTCCCAGTAGGTCACACGCGGGTCGGTCAGTCCCGCCGTTACGAGCATATATGGATACTGCGTCTCAGCGACGTTGTCGTACGGCGAATACGAGCGGATGTAGTGATAAGCCGCCTTGCTCTCGATGGGGTTGCCCCACTCGGGCCACTCCACGGGCGTCAAAGGCAGCGTCTCATCGCACATGGTGTTGAGCACATCGACGAAAGGCACCTCCGCGACCGCGGCGCGGAAGAGCTCTGGACGCATGTTCACTACGGCCCCAATCAGCAACCCGCCCGCGCTGCCACCGTGGCAGGCGATACGATTCGCGCTGGTATACCCCTCGTCGATCAAATACTCGGCGGCGGCGATGAAGTCCAAGAAGGTGTTTCTCTTCTTCCGCCCTTTCCCCTCGCGATACCAGCGGTAACCGCGCTCTTTTCCACCGCGTATATGCGCGATGGCATAAACGAAGCCGCGGTCGACCAGGCTGAGCCGCGTGGTGCCAAAGGCTGCGGGAAGACTCAAGCCGTAGGCACCGTAGCCATAGAGCAGTAGCGGGGTGTCGGCGCTTGGCGTCGTGTTCTTGTGGTGCAAGAGCGATATCGGGACCCGTTCGCCATCATGGCTACTCGCGAAGACACGCTTGCAGACATAATCATCGGGGTCATGCCCGCTTGGGACGACCTGCTCCTTTCTGAGCACGCGGTCTCGCGTCGTCATGTGATAGTCATAAATGCGCTGGGGCGTCGTCGGTGAGCTATAGGCGTAGCGAAGCTGCTCGCTGTTGAACTCGTAGAGATGTTCCAGCCCGAGGCTGTACGCAGCTTCGTCAATGGCGATCTCGTGCTCGGTTCCGGTCGCGAACTGGGTGATAACAATACGCGGCAACCCATCTTCACGTTCCAAACGCGCCATGAATGCCTCGAACACCTGGATCGCGAGGATGAGAACGCCCGCACGATGCGTCACCCAGTCCACCCAATTCCTACGCTCCGGGTTGTCGATTGGAGCCTTGACGATCTTGAAGTCCTCCGCCCCGTCCGCATTGGTCAGAATTAGCAGCTCTTCACCGTGATGGCTGAGGCTGTACTCGATACCCTTCGCCCGGGCGGCTACCAATCGTGGGTCGCCCGTGGGGTCTATTGCATCGATAAGCCGGACCTCCGAAGTTTCGTGGTCGTGCGTATCGATTATTATGAAGCGGCGGCTCTCAGTGCTATCGAGGGCGACGAAGAAGCCGGGGTCGGGCTCCTCGTATACGAGTGGGTCCAAGGCGCTGTCGGTCCCGACGGCGTGTTTGAAGACGCGCGACGGGCGATGATTGTCATCCCGAACGGTGTAGAACAGCGTGCGGCTGTCGCTGGACCAGACAAACTCGCCCTGGGCGTTCTCCAACCGCTCTGACAAGAGTTGACCGCTTTCCAAGTCCCTGATGAGGATGGTGTAGACCTCCGAGCCATTGAGGTCGACGGAGTAGGCGTAAAGCTTGTGGTCCGGGCTGTGCTCGGCGTCGGCTACATTGAAGTAAGCCTGGTCTTTTCCCTCGAGGTCGCCATCGAGCAACACCTTCTCTTCGGCGCCCTCGTCGAGCGCACGCCGACAAAAAATCGGATGCTGCCCGCCGGAGCGGTAGCGATGGAAGTACTCGAAAGCACCATCCCGGTCGGGCACCGATGCGTCGTCTTCTTTGATGCGGCCCTTGAACTCAGAGAAGAGCCGTTCTTGCAACCGCTCGGTGCTTGCGAGCCTGTCCTTGGTAAAATCGTTCTCCGCCCGCAGGTAAGACCCAATCTCCCGTTTCAAGACGTCTGGCTCTCGCATGACCTCCTGCCACTTGTCGTCCTTTAGCCAGGCGTAGTCATCCTCCAGGCGTTCCCCGTGTCGCTTGCGCACCACGGGTCGGCGTGGCGCCAGGGGCGGCGTTGGGCGTTGGCTCCTGTTCATAGATATGACCCGTCAATTCTCCGGCTTTGCTTTGCGCCGTCGCTCTGGACGATGATACCGGAATGAAGCCGACCACTCACCGCAGCCACGTGCTGGCAGCGCTCGCGGTCCTGCCCGCGGTGCTCGAGAGCGACGAGCAAGGCGCGCCGACGCAGCGCAGGCGACGCGACCGCGCCATAGGCAAGGGTCTAAAGCACCTCGCGAAAACACCGCTCGTCCAGGTGCTCGAATGGTTGGTGTGCATGGGTATGCAGCCAAAGCTGGAGCGCGCCCGCACAGCATGTTACGCGGTCGTGGCCGTGCTGATCGCGACGGGTTTACTCATCGGTGGCGCTGCCGCGGTGGGTGCGTTTTTCTATGACGGAACCACCCGCGTCAACGTCGTAGCCGTGCTTGCCGTTTTTGTGGGTCTGCAAACCGTGTTGCTGGTGCTCGTCTTGGTCAGCATGCTGCCCGAGCATGCGCTCGGCTGGCTGCCGGGGGCAGAAGCGATCACGGCCATACTGCGGATGCTGAGCCCGGGGCGCATCGCCCTGGTCGTGCATAAGCTTCTCCCGGTAGACATCGAGCAAACGCTGCGCCAGCTTGGCCGGGCATCAAACGGCGGCGGGCTTACACCCAGACTGCGCACCTGGATCGTCATCGCCTGCGCTCAATATCTGGCGCTCGCTTTCAACGCGGGCGCCGTGTTCGCCGCGCTTTGTCTGGTGGTGTTTAGCGATATCGCCTTTGGTTGGGCGACGACGCTCGCCCTCGGCGCCACCGAGTTTCACCGGCTGGTCGAGTGGGTGGCGCTACCGTGGTCTGAGTGGCTTCCAACCGCCCTGCCGAGCATCGAGCTCATCGAGGCGTCGCGCTACTATCGCCTCGAGGACGCCGAGCAAATCGTGGACGACCCAAAGCTGCTCGGGCAATGGTGGCCATTCGTCGTCGCGTCCATGGTCACCTACGGCTTGGTGCCGCGTGTCTTGACGCTCGCCCTCGCCCTCAATCGGCTAAGGCGCGCCGGCGAGCACGCGTTGCTCGTACAGCCCGGCGTAGCTGAACTTATCGAGCGGCTCAACACGACGCTGGTAGAGACTCAGTCCGAGGAGCCGGAGACAGCGGGCGATGACGCGCGCAGCGCGATGGCCCCGTCGCCGCGGCGCCAAGTGCTTCCAAAGGACCTCGGCGCCATCATCGACTGGGCGGATGTGCCGGTCGCACAGCACTGGCTCGACGCGTTGGGCGACCGAAAGCCACCGTGCGTGGTCTACCAAGCAGGGGGCGGCCGAACGCTGGAGAGCGACCAGGCGGTCGTCGATGCGATTCGGGACGCCTCGAACGATGGCAGCGTAGCCGTGCTCACCAAGGGCTTCGAGCCACCCTTGCTGGAGCTCGACGACTTCCTGGATGCGCTTCGTAAAGCCATCGGCCAACAGCGTGACATCATCATCGTGCCACTGGACGCACCAGGACGGGAGCTGCCCCAAGCGCACAGGCAGCGTTGGCAACACATGGTGGAAAATCGTCGCGACGCCAAGCTGCATCTGGCCGACGTCGGTACGGGTCCAACGGATGACTGAACCGGTCTTCGCCGTTGTCGGCCACCCGAACAAGGGCAAGTCGAGCCTGGTCGCAACATTCGCACAAGACGATTCGGTGCGTATCTCCGCGGAGCCGGGCACGACGATGAAAGCGCGCAGCTACCCCATGCGCGTGGACGGTGAATTGCTTTATACGCTTGTCGACACACCCGGTTTCCAACGCGCCAGAGCGGTGCTCCAGTGGTTACAACACGAGTGCTCTTCAGCGGTGGACCGGCCCGCGACGGTCGCACGTTTCGTCGAGGAGCACCGGGGCGGCGACAAGTTCATCGAAGAGTGCGAGCTGCTCGCACCGATCGTCGCCGGCGCCGGGATCTTGTATGTCGTTGACGGCTCGGTGCCATACGGAACCGAGTACGAAGCCGAGATGGAGGTTCTGCGTTGGACGGGTCAACCAAGCATGGCAATCATCAACCCGGTGGGTGAAGCCGTCTACGTGGACGAATGGCGTAATGCCTTGAACCAATTTTTCCGGATGACGCGCGTAGTCGACGCGCTCAGCGCACCTTTCGAGCAACGGCTGCAGCTTCTGCGTGCGTTCGGCGAGCTGCGTGTGCAGTGGCAGCAACCTCTCACGCGGGCGATAGAGGCTTTGCAGGCGGACCGTCTACATGCCCGAGCGGAATCCGCACGGGCCATCGCCGAGCTGCTCGAGCAGGCGCTGACGCTTTGCGTAGAACGAGCGCTCAGAAAAGACGAAGCCGGTGAAGAGCACCACGACAAGCTCGTGCAAACCTATTGTTCGCGGCTGCGCCGATTGGAGCGCAAGGCAAGAAGGCGCGTCGAGCAGGTATACACCTACCATGAGCTGAAACGCGCCGAGAAAGAGCTCGACCTGTTGCGCGACGACTTGTTCGCCGAGGAAACGTGGTTGCTTTTCGGTCTACGCGCGCGCGACCTGGTTGGCGCCGCGGCTGCGAGCGGTGCCGCGGCGGGTAGCGGTGTGGACCTGGCCGTGGGCGGGACATCCTTATTCTTGGGGGCGGCCTTGGGCGCGGTTCTCGGAGGGACCGCGGCTTGGCTATCCGCAGACAAGCTTGCCAAGATGGAGGTCGTGCGTCTGCCGCTCGGCCGCCGGGTGTTGCGCTACGGGCCGGCGCGCAACCCGAACCTCGGATTCGTGCTGCTTGGACGCGCAAGGCTACACCACGCGTTGCTGGCCGGTCGAACACATGCCGAGCGCGGGCCCTTGGACCTCGAGAGCGTGGCTCCAGGCATGCTCAGCCCGCTCACCGATATCCAACGCAAGAACTTTCTTGGCAGCTTCAAACGGCTACGAAAGCTCGAATCGGACGGCGGCGGTGCAACACGAATGCGCGCTGTGCTTGCCCGGGAGATTGAGCCCTTGTTAGAGGACGACCTCCTAGGTAATGTTTGACCGCAGGCTTTTCCGCGTCGGCGACCGCTGTCGCGGCACTTCACGAGAGGCTTAGGAATGCTGGCAGAACTCGAAAGTCACGCCGATACACTCCCAGACTACACCGAGCTTCGTTTGCACAATAACGAGCAAGTGCGTTTGACGATGCGCAAGGGTAGTCTTATTGAGCACAGCCAAACAGGTCGCGGCGGGGTTAGCGCCCGCGCCTATAAGAGCGGCGTGTTTGGCTTTGCCTCACGACCGGGAAGGGACCGCGCTGCAATCGACCGAGTCCTCGCCGACGCGCAAAAAAACGCCAGTCTGCTCGTACGCAAGACGCAAAACGCGCTTCCACACGCGGCGCCCGGCCTGGGGGAGTTCGATTACCGCTCTTCGTCTAAACCGCTGACCCCAACCGAGCGGGTCGACGTGGTACGCGAGATCAACGACTACGTGTCCAAGAGCTACCCGGGTCTGGTCAACGCGGACATCGCCCTTAGCAGCCTCGCGATCGAAAAGGCATTGGTCACCTCCCAGGGCGCTCGCACCTACTCGTACGTGCCGCGGTCCAACTTGTTTCTCAAGTTCTCGGTACAGGCCAACGACGCTATCGTCGACCTCTACGATGTGTTTGGCGGCTTCGGTGATCTGCAGGACAACTTCGCGCAGCTCGACTGGGTGCGCTCGGCCGTCGACCGACTCTATGAGGATCTGCGCAAGAAGGCTGACGGCACACACTGCAAGGCGGGGACACACGATGTGATTCTTGCCTCGGATGTGGCGGGAATTCTCGCGCACGAGGCCATCGGCCACACCTGCGAAGCCGACCTGGTGCTCGGTGGGTCCATCGCGGCGCAGAACCTCGGCAACCAGGTGGCCTCGGAGAAGGTCACGCTGGTGGATTATGCAGAGCGCGGCCCGGACGGTCATGCAAGCATTGCGATACACGTGGATGACGAGGGGACACCGTGCCGTGATGTGACCATCATCGATAGGGGCGTCTTGAAGGAGTTCTTGAACAATAAGGAGACAGCGCGCGAGCTTGGCGTGGAGCCAACAGGTAACGCGCGTGCGTACACCTTTAGCGACGAGCCGCTGGTGCGGATGCGCAACACGTCGATATCCCCCGGCGACGATACGCTGGAGGAGATGGTGGCAGCCATAGAAGACGGCTATTACCTGGTTCGGGCCACCAATGGGCAAGCCGATGCAACCAGCGAGTTCATGTTTGGGATTTCGCTGGGCTACGAGGTCAAGAACGGCAAGATCGGGCGGGCTGTTCGCGACACCACGATCTCCGGCGTGGCCTTCGATATGCTGAAGACGGTCACCCACGTTGGCCGCGACATCACCTGGTCAAAGGGTGGGATGTGCGGCAAAAAGCAGCCTATACCGGTAGGCATGGGCGGACCCGCCATAAAGTGCCGCATAAACATCGGAGGCGTCTGATGACCACGGCGCGGGAAGAGGCTCTGGAATTCGCAAGAAGCTCGGCCGCGCGCGCCCTGCGTGAAGGCGCCGACGAGGCGCAGGTCGAGCACGTTCAAGCAAAACGCTTCGAGCTGGATGCCGATACGGGCGATATCAATCTCGTCCGCACGACCGAGGACGAGGTCACATCGATCACCGTCTTTAGCGGTGGGCGCAAGGGCACGGGGACGCTCAACGGCCGCGACCCTGTGGCGCTCGACCTCGCGCTTCGCTCGGCGCTGGACGCGGCCGGCTGCGGGGTTAGCGACAGCGCGAATCAAATCGCACGAGTCCAGCATGAGCTGCCACGAAGCCACGGCCCGGCGCGCGCCGACCACGAGGAGATGGCGAGCACGCTGAGGGAGTATCTGCGCAAAGTGGGCACGAGCTTTCCGGCGATACTGACGCGCCATGCCATGTACACCTTCAACGACACGACCCGAAGCTTTGCCAACACAGCCGACCTGACGCAACAGGAGCGCCGGGGAAGCTACTCCTTCGGGACGATGTTCGGCGCCAAGGAAGGTGACCGCTCGGCGTCCTTCAACTACACCGGGGCCTCCGCCTACGAGCCCTTCGAGGACTTGCTGGCGGTTGGCTCGGTCAAACGCTTGATGGAGGAGACGCTACGTTCCTTCGATGCACGACCCATGCCTGAGAAGTTCGTCGGCGATGTGATCGTCACACCCGACTGCGTTTCTTCATTCATGGCCAGTGTCTCTACGGCGCTCGGCGGTTACGCATTGCTTGCCGAGACCACACCCTTTATGAACAGAATGGGCGAGCGCGTTGCGAGCACCGGCTTTAGCTTGCTAAACCAGCCTCGCGGTGAGCAGTTCCCCGACGGCGCCGACTTCGATGGCTTTGGTGTACCCACCGAGAACATCGCGCTGATTGAAGACGGTGTGCTCCGGAATTTTCTCATCGATTTCTACGTCTCCAAGAAGCTCGATCTGCAGCAGACAGGGGGACGGCGCAACCTGCTCGTTCCTACCGGGAGCACCGCCGCGGCGGACATGATTGCCGCAACCGAGCGCGGAATTGTTCTGTCCCGCTTCTCCGGTGGACAGCCAAACAACAACCTGGATTTCAGCGGGGTCGCAAAGAACTCCTTTTACGTGGAAGACGGGCGTATCCAGTTCCCCCTCGTGGAGACCATGGTGTCGGGAAACCTGCAGAAGCTGCTCATGGATGTGAAGGCGCTTTCCCGCGAGTCGATAAACTTTGGCGGTCACCAATACCCCTACTTGGCCGCTGGCGGTGTCACGATCTCCGGAAAGTGAAATGCTTTGAAGCGTCCAGACGAGCACAGCCTGGGCGATAGACCTTTGGCGTTCGCCAGGTCCGCGCGCCGCGTGCTCACGTGCTGGTTGGAAGCTGCTCTAGCGTCACGGCCGACCCTCCGGCGCGGTCGCCTTCTTGCTGGCGCCTCCACATTTGGGCGTAACGACCGTCCGCGGCCAATAATTGCGCATGGCGACCACGTTCTACGATATTGGCCTCATGAAAAACTATGATCTCGTCGGCGTCCACGATTGTCGACAGCCGATGCGCGATACACAAGGTTGTCCTGCCCCGCGATAGCTCGCGTAGGTTGGCCTGGATCTCGCGCTCGGTGTGGGAATCGAGCGCGGATGTCGCCTCATCGAATAGGAGTATCGCCGGGTTCTTCAGGATCGTCCGAGCAATTGCTACACGTTGTTTCTCGCCGCCCGAGAGCTTCAGACCTCGCTCGCCGACCATGGTTTGGTAGCCGTCGGGAAAGCTCATTATGAAATCGTGTATGTGCGCCAGGCGCGCCGCCTCCTCGACTTGAGAAGGTGTGGCATCCGCCCTGCCGTAGCTGATGTTGTAATAGACGGTGTCATTGAACAAAACCGTGTCTTGAGGGACGATGCCGATTGCCGCCCGCAACGAGTCTTGTTGCACGGTTCGAATATCTTGCCCATCGATTTCTATGCTTCCCGTGTCCACATCGTAGAAGCGATACAAGAGCCGGCTGATCGTCGATTTCCCGGAACCGGAAGCACCGACCAAGGCAACGGTATTGCCGTGAGACACCCTGAAACTGATGTCCTTTAGGATTATACGGCGCGTGTCATAGCCAAAAGAGACATGTTTGAACTCGACCACCGCACCATTGAGCTCGAGTGGCTTTGCATGTGTGTCATCGCCGATCTCGCTGGACTCCATGAGGAGCTCGAACATCTTCTCGATGTCGATCAGGGATTGCTTAATCTCGCGATAGACGAACCCAAAGAAGTTCAGCGGCTGATAAAGTTGCATCAGGTAGGTATTCACCATGACAAATGCGCCTATGGTCATCGCACCCGAGACGATCCCTCTACCGGCCATGTACATGACGCTTGTCAGCCCTGTCGAAATGATGATGGCTTGCCCGATATTTAGTAAGGCCAGTGATGTCTGGCTCTTTACCGACGCCTTTTCGTAACCACGTAAGGCTTCGTCATAGCGTCTCGCCTCGTGCTCTTCGTTCCCGAAATACTTGACTGTCTCAAAGTTCAAGAGGCTGTCTATGGCCTTCGTATTCGCCTCATTGTCCTGCTGATTCATTTGTCGGCGAAACTTGATCCGCCATTCGGTAACCAGCATCGTATAAGCGATGTAGGTAATCACCGTGGTCAGCGTGACCATGGCGATGTTTATGTCGAGCAAGCGCCATAAGATGAAGAATACAAGACCGATCTCGATCAGCGTGGGGAGGATGTTGAAGAGACTGAAGCGCAACAATATCTCGATGGCCTTTGTGCCCCGCTCCATCGAGCGCGATAGGCCGCCGGTCTGGCGTGATACATGGAAGCGCATCGACAGCCGATGCAGATGGCGGAAGACTTCGAGGGCTACGGTGCGTATGGCACGCTGCCCGACCTTGGCAAAGATGGCGTCCCTGAGCTCACCAAAGACCAGCGACAAGATACGCATCGCGCCATAAGCGAGGATCAACCCAAGCGGGACGCGCAATGCCGCAGAGCCCTTCTCGCCCGCGGTCAAGGCGTCAATGGCGGCGCCGTACAGTATGGGCACGTAAACGACCGCCACCTTTGCCGCGGTGAGCATGAGCAGCGCGATTACGACCCGAGCCCGCAGCCCCCATTGCCCGCGGGGCCAGAGATAAGGCAGAAAAACGGCTAAGGTTTTGAAGCTGCCGAGTGGGCGATCGTTGGTTGCATGCATGAAATCTATCGCCCCCGACACACACGGCTATCGGGGTCGGCTTTCGCGCGGAGGCGTTTGCGGGTCCGAGACCGGAACAGAAAGCCCCGCCAAAGAGTAGCGGGGCTATGCGAAAAAATCCTTTGCAGCCGTCTACTCGGGGACGACGTTTCGGGCTTGCAAACCCTTTGCACCCCGCTCGGTTTCGAAGCTGACTGCCTGACCCTCGGTTAAACTTCGGAAGCCTTCACCCTGAATAGATGTGTAATGTACGAATACGTCCTCACCACCACCGTCCGGCGCTATGAATCCAAAACCTTTGGACTCGTTGAACCACTTAACCGTACCTGTTGCCATGAAACTAGCCTCGAGAGTTAACATACTTGTGCGCAGAACTGGGGAGCGATTGAACGGGAGAATACCGAGTAGGAACTTCCGACGATGCCTACACCAAAGCTGCCCTGCCGATCATAGCCGAAACTGCAAACAAATTAACAGCCTTTGCGAGGACGGAACCTACTCTCAACTGTGGTGGTTTACAGCAATGCCACACTGCAATGAGCGCCTCTCCCTTGGCCCCCTTATTGCAAATAATGGAGACGAAGCTCGGGCTGCGTGAACCCTATGCTCATGACAGAAATTTGTCCAGGAGCGTGGGTGCGCCTCTTGTTAGCACGAGTCTTGGGGACGCCCCGAGCGTACACACCGGTGTGCGCAAGCAGAGAACGGTCCTCGGAATCGAGCATTTTTCTGGCGATCGCACGGCGATGGAGGTAGCTTAGGCAATGGGTTCGCGATTCATTCGAACAGGAAGTGTGTAGAGCGAGCTCGGGTAAACACTTTCGATTTGCCAAATAATGGTCTCCGCTAAAAGTACGGGCTGGTATCTTGAGGGTTACGTCGACAAGGACAAGGTCGCGCGTCGCTACGAGCTCAAGTCATTCCCTTTCCGAATCGGACGCAGCAAGAACGCCGACGCCACGCTCCCGCTGAGGCACATCTCGGGTCTGCACGCCGAATTCTTCGAACAAGATGGAAGGCTTTGGTTGCGCGACCTGCAGAGCAGCAATGGCACCTTTCTCAACGGTCGCCGGGTGACAAAGGCGACCATTCTACACGAGGGCGACATCGTGCACTTCGGGCAGTGTGAGTTTCTGGTGTGGATCATGCCCGACGAGGCGCCGGAGCAAACCCACACGACGCTTCTAAAAACCCCGGCTGGTGCGAGGCGGGTTGCGGCGGTTGCCAGTGGGTTTGCCCTTCGCGAGCTACTCGCGCAACGCGAGGTAACACCCTTCTATCAACCGATAGTCAGGCTCTCCAACACCAAAAAGATTGGCTTTGAGATTCTCGCCCGCGGCAACCGCAAGGGGCTCGCCATCGCGCCAAGCGACCTGTTCGAAATTGCCGAGAAGAACGGTTTAGCAACCGAGCTGAGCAGCCTGTTCCGGTGGGAAGGCATCATGACCGCGACGGAGCTGCCCGGGAAACCGAACATTTTTGTCAACATACACCCGGTGGAGATGCAGACCGATGACTTCTTGACGTCCTTAGCGCAGGTGCGTGAGAAAGTGCCCGACATGCTGGTCACGGTCGAGACGCACGAGACAACCGTGACCGACCCCGAGACCATGGGGAAGTTCCGAGCCGCCCTGTCCGACCTCGATGTGCAGCTCGCCTACGATGACTTCGGTGCCGGCCAGGCCCGTCTGCTAGAGCTGGTCGAGGTGCCGCCCGACTATCTCAAGTTCGATATCTCGCTGATTCGCGACATAGACAAGGCCTCGGGTTCCAGGCAGAAGATGATCGAGACCCTTGTCCACATGGTAAAAGAGATGGGCATCGCGTGTGTCGCAGAGGGCATCGAGCGTGCCGATGAGCTGAGCGTTTGTGCACAAATGGGTTTTGACTACGGTCAGGGATTCTACCTGGGGCAACCGGGCCCCATCGCCGCTTGGCTCGAGGAGCGACCCAATCACCCGCGGGGTCCAACTTCCAAAGCCCGCTAAGGTCTCGCCGAGCTGGACAGCGGCGCAGCATTTCGCGGCTAGTGCGGGACTTCGAGCGCTGAGAAACGCACCGGCATTATTTCCCTGGTGTGCGACCGTCCGTCGGCATCCTTCTCGACCAGCATCAACTGTTGCGCATCCTCGATACCGGCGGGGATAACCATGCGGCCGCCCGGCTTGAGCTGACTCAACAGCGTCGGGGGGATCAGCTCGGGCGCGGCCGCCACTAGCAGCTTGTCGAATGGCGCGTGCTCCAACCAACCTACCGAGCCGTCGCCGATCCGGCACACGACATTGTCAATCCCGTAGCTCGTCAAACGCTCTTTGGCTTCGCTCGCAAGCTCCTCGATAATCTCGACCGTGTAAACGGTGTCAGCAAGATATGACAAGATCGCCGACTGGTAGCCCAAGCCCGTGCCGACTTCCAAGACTCGGTCGGTGGGCTGGACATCGAGCAGATCGGTCATCAAGGCAACCATGAACGGTTGCGATATCGTCTTTCCGTAACCGATGGGGACGGGCGAGTCTACATACGCCATCGCACGAAGCTCCGCGGGTACAAAATCGTGCCTGGGAACGCTCGCTATAGATTCCATCACCCGCCGGTCAAAGGCGGTCTTGCCTATCTGGTCGCTGAGGAGCGTCACGTATGCCGTGATCTGCTCCACCATTTGTTGCCGCATGGGCCCAAACTGGTCTGCATCCACTTCGCTCATCGTTCCACCCGACTTGTTGTCGCTAGTGAAGCATCGGAGATTTAAGGCAGCCTTCTCGACTCGCCGAGTCGACCACGATATCCATTCTCGCTCCATTGCGCAGCACACTCAAAGGGATTTCGACACCCGCCTCACCCAGTGCCCACATAGCTCTAAACAAATCCGCCAGACCCGTCACTGGCCAACCTTGGACCTCCGTAATGATGTCTCCTTCCTTTAGCCCCGCCTGCTCTGCGGGCCCCGAAGCGTAAAGACCCGTTACGATGAGCTGTTTGTCGACCTCGTAGACAAAGCAACCGATCCAGGGTCTGGGTGGTCGGTCACGGCGCCCACAGGTCAGCAGCTCATCCATGGCCGCATGCAAGCCCTCTATGGGTATGAACATGTTCGCATCCTTCGATTTCCCTTCTAGGCTTTGCTGCTGCACCAGCAGCGAGCCGACACCACAGAGCTTGCCGTCGCGACCGAATAGCGCAGCACCACCCCAACTCGCGTGCGCGGGACTCGTGAAGATGGCTTCATCCAGCACGTATTCCCAGTAACCGGCGAACTCGCACTTTGCCGTCACCTCGGTCACAAGCGCGTTCTCTACGCCACCATAAGCCGCCGCCACGACAATGTCGGAAACACCCAGGTCCAGCGCCGTACCGACCTCGGCGGCGGGGACGTCCAGGTCGGCCAGGGGTTGGATCAGACTTAGACCGGTTTCCTGGTCGTTGGCGAGAACGTGCGCACCTACCGTATTCCGATCCGTATCGGTGATCCAAATTCGCTCCGCCTCGGTCACCAGGTATCCAACCGTCACGCTAAGACCGCGCGCGCCGATGACAGCGGCGTGACCTTGGCGCTCGGTCCCGAGCACGGGCGCGGTAAGCGCATCATCGGGTACGTGTGCCTGCAGCGATAGCAGCGAGGACAAGGCGCCATCCAAATCGAAGCTAAAGCTATCTGGGTCCGGCGGGACACCAAGCGGGAATTGTGGGTGGGTCGAGCTCGCCATCTCTTGGAAACACTCATCCCTGAGTTCAAAAATGCGTCGTCCTAATAATACAATAAGAGTGGGTCGTGTTGGCCCTTCAGGATTCTCGCCCTCCCATGCTCAACCAGTTTGGAATCGCCTCGTGAGCGCGCTATTCGAGCCTTTGCAACTACGCGGGGTCACACTCGAAAACAGGATCGTCGTCTCACCCATGTGCCAATACTCGGCCGTCGATGGCTGTGCAGGCGACTGGCATTTGATGCACCTCGGCCAGTTCGCGGTATCGGGCGCAGGGCTGCTGATCGTCGAGATGACAAACGTCGAGTCGATTGGCCGGATCAGCCCACACTGCCTCGGGCTCTATAGCGACGCAGCGGAAGAAGCGTTGGCGCACATCGTCCGCTTCTGCCGGCGATACGGCAACGCGAAGCTCGGCATCCAGCTCGCACACGCGGGGCGGAAAGGGTCGACGCGGCCTCCGTGGGAAGGGCGCAGCGTCATCGGTCTCGACGAAGGCGGTTGGCAAACGGTCGCACCGTCTGCACTCCCGGCCAACGCGCAGGCCGCCACGCCGAGAAGCTTGAACCTCGCGGAGCTCGACGCGCTGAGACAGGCCTTTGCGGACGCCACCGCGCGCGCGGCGCGGGTCGGTTTCGATGTGCTCGAGCTCCACGCGGCCCACGGCTACTTACTACATCAGTTCTTATCACCCTTGAGTAACCATAGGCAGGATGCATACGGCGGCAGTCTCGAGAAACGGATGCGTTTCCCCTTAGAGGTGTTTGAGGCGATGCGCGCGGTGTGGCCGGCGGGCAAGCCATTTGGCGTTCGTGTGTCGGCAACCGACTGGGCCACCCAAGGCTGGACACTGGATGACACCCTCGGCTTTGTGAGCGCCCTAAGGGCGCGAGGTTGCGACTGGGTAGACGCATCCAGCGGCGGCCTCGCCAGCGACCAAGAGATACCGACCGGCCCCGGGTATCAAGTTCCTTTCGCAGAACGCATACGGCGAGACACCGGCGTGGCAACCTTGGCCGTCGGTTTGATCACCGACCCCGAGCATGCCGAGCGCATTGTCGCGAACGCGCAGGCGGACCTCGTCGGCTTGGGGCGTGGGATGCTCTACGACCCGCGCTGGGCCTGGCACGCCGCCGAACGCCTCGAGGCCGCTGCCAGCTACCCGCCGCAGTACCTACGTTGCCAGCCGTGGCGCATTGCCTAGGGCATGCATGCGCGCCGAGGTTATGCCAAGTGCGCGGCCAGTGTCGCGCTGGTTGAACCCAAGCGGTCGATCAGAACCTTGGTAAAGGTCTTGGTAAAGCGCATCTGACAGGGAATAGACGCCCATTCCATGAGCGCGGCGTCGACTTTCAAAAGCAATGCGTCGTCGCGAGCCAACACGCTCGCAGTCCGTTTTGTCTCGGATAAATAACCCATCTCGCCCACGCACGCACCCTTACCCAGCGTTTCGATCGTTTGTTTATCGATACAAACGTTCAACTCTCCCGCAACGACGACCGAGAAGCTCCGTTCAACATCGCCCTCCGTGATCACGGTTTCACCCGCTCTTACACGCTCCCAAAGCGCGACATCGAGCACTTCTTGCAGCTCAGTGTCAGAGAAGTCGTTGAAGAAGGACAAGTCTCGCGCCAGCTCGAACTGTTCTTGCTCGGAGAGCTCCTTGTCTTTGACCGGCTCGCGAAGCGAGTCAAACACCTCGGCCAGGTCGGCCGCGATTTCGCCACCGGTTTCATAACGTGCATCGAGTGTCTTCTCGAGCGCCCTTTCTACGATCTGCGCTAGCTCGGCCGGAATCTCGGGCCGCAAGCTACGTATAGGCTCCGGCTCTTCGGTGAGAATCTTATTGATCAAACCGGAGAAGCCACGTGCCCTGAAGGGTTGCTTGCCGGCAAGCGCTTCATACATCACCACGCCGAGCGAGAATAAATCGGTTTGCGGGCTCAGATCCTCATCGCGCGCTTGCTCGGGTGACATATAGCTTGGTGAGCCAAACATCCCCATCACTTGCGTTTGGTCGGCCAACGCGCGCTGTGCGATCCCAAAGTCACCGATCTTTACCTCGTCTTCGGTGTTGAGCATGATATTGGCGGGTTTGATATCCCGATGCACCACGCCACGCCGGTGGGCGTAGTCCAAGGCGCGCGCGCACTCGTGAAAGATCCGCACTGCGGTCTCGACCGTCAACAAGCTCTCGGGCTGACAGTGGTCCTTTAGGGTTCGCGCACCCTCGACATACTCCATGACGATGTAGGGGTCGCCGTCCATGTCTCCAGCGTCGTATACACGCAGGATGTTGGTGTGCTCGAGGTGGCCCGCCGCCTGCGCCTCGTTGAAGAACATCTTCCTGGTGAGTCGGCCCTGCGTATCGGAAGTCGACGCAGGTGCGGAACCGACGGGGCAGACTTTCACCGCAACATCGCGGTCGATAAATGGGTCGTGTGCCCTGTACACGGTGCCCATCCCACCCTGGCCCGCGATATCCAGGATTTCGTACTTACCGACTTTCTCTGGTGGTCTAGCCATGTGCTCTCAACGCGTAGTCTGTCACGTGTCCTCGTAAATAGCTGGCGCCACGCGGCGATTTGTTCTCGGCTGAGTGTCGCCGCTCTCTACCGGCGCGGTAATAGGCCAACGATCAACGTCTTAGCGCACTATCGCTTTTGACATCGGCGCGACGCAGTACATACTTCTCTAGAGAGTGATTTGGAAAATATAGTCGATGAGCCGGAGCATCGCCTGCTCGGCTCCCGTTGCCTTTCTAGTCGTCCCGCAGGGCGGGCGACCTCACCGGCGAGATAGAAGCGAACCACATGGAGAAACGCGCATACACTCGACAGCCGCTGCTGCTTGACGCACAGGTAGTGAGCGCCGATGGAAGCCTGCTGCTGTGTAAGGTTCGCGATTTTTGCTTAGGTGGTCTGTTTCTCAAACCTCAGGGCACCGCGGTCGACGATTTGCCGGTTGCGGTCAACGACTCGGTTTCCATCGAGTTCGCCGCCGACACCCAGGGGAATCGGCAGGCCTTTCGCCTGCAGGCACGCGTTGCGGGCTTGTTCAAAGGAGGTATGGGTGTGGAGTTCACGGCACCCGACCCGGCCGCACTGGTCGCCTTGCAGACCCTGGCGAGCCACAATCGCGGCGATCGTTCCGGCGGCGAGGCAGGCGTGTTTCAGGGCGACGCGTCCCAGATTATCGAGCAATGTCACACCGTCCTGTCGGCCTTTTTGACCCCCCGCGTAGAGAGCCTACAAGCGATCGCCGAGAACAAGCTGTTCATCGCATCGCGCGACGCCGAGTCGAACATGGAGCAGACCGAGTATTTGGATGCCATGAAGGAGCTCGAGCAAATACACGTGCCCATCCACCAACAATTCCTTGCCGAGATTCTCGGACACATGAAGCACCTGGGTGAGCCCCGGGCCGCGCTAAAGGAGCCAAGCAACGAAGACGATACGCTGAGCGAGCTCTCATTGGTGGATTCCGGTGAGTTCGCCGATTGGCTCGCCACGAAGGCCATTCTGACAAAAGCAGAGCCGCAGCACGGCGACGCTCTGTTTCTAATCGAGGGGCGCTTCTCGCACTTGGCTGGCACCAAGGTCGACGAGGAGAACAACCCGGTGGGCTTGGCCGGTGTGTGCCACACCTTTCATGACGCGCTGCAAGGCTTGACGCTCAGCAAGGTGGCGCGCGAAGCGGTATTCAACGTATTTGACGAGACGATAATCGCCGAGCTCGACCATTTCTACCAAAACCTCAACCGCTTACTGGTGGAACATGACGTCTTGCCCGACCTCAAGCGGCCGGTGCCCACGGTAGCCAAGAAGCCGCGGCAAGCAAAACCGGCCTCACCCCAGCACGGGGCTCCGGAGGGGTCCGAGGGTGAGCACGCTGAGTCAAGCGATGTCGCCTGGGATGGCGTAGATACGGGCACACATGGATACAGCGACCCACATGTCGCTCAGCCGGCGGCACCGGGGCACGCGGCGGCACCGGGGCACGCGGCGGCACCGGGGCACACGGCAGCACCGGGGCACACGGCGGCACCGGGGCACACGGCAGCACCGGGGCACACGGCGGCACCCGGATACACGGCGGCACCCGGATACACGGCGGCGCAGCCCGGCAGCGCGGTTCCC
>CAJHYW010000339.1_pt1 | contig 44527 bp, 45 predicted proteins | sample 9198811 | NCBI WGS metagenome assembly CAJHYW01 (sample SAMEA7708378, study PRJEB35096) | sediment metagenome | biome: marine neritic benthic zone biome [ENVO:01000025]; feature: sediment [ENVO:00002007]; material: shallow marine sediment [ENVO:03000034] sea grass bed [ENVO_01000059] ...
CTTAATGCGCCGGGCGAGCTCATCCGGCAGTTCAAGCGTCGTTTTCATAGAGACATAATACCATAAAACCATTTTTATGGGAAGGTGCCGTGGTGTTGTTATTCGACATTACAATCTGATTGCTGCAAGTGGATGTACGCGCGCAAGGGGCCTGGTCGCCCACGAGAATACTTCGTGGGGCTATGACCGGTTGCAGGGTGCATTGGCCAATCTCGGCGGTGAGCGTTCGCGTCGTCACACCCTTCGTGAATACGGTACGCATTATCTCAGGGAACGCAATCACCAAGGCGTGGGTAATCAGCTATTGGAGCCGTCTAAGGTTGTCGCCTTCCCTACAGAACCGGTTCAGCGTCGTGAACGGCTGGGTGGCATGTTGAGTTTTTATCATCGCGAGGCCGCCTGAGCACAGCGTTGCCATTTTTGGACCGTACGGCCACCGAGCCTTATTCTCTGCCTAGCGTAGCGTGAACAGCCAAACGACGCTATGATAATGCCAAATGGCACTCGCTATTCATTATGATAGGAACAATCATGGCACAAGAAGCACGCGTGTACGAATTCCTTGGGCAACGTAAACCACGCCGCGCGGACCTCGTTTCACTGACACGACGGGGTATCCCCATAAATCGGGTAGAACACGTGATGGAAGCGTTTGAGCTCGACCGCGACGACATGACTCGCATCCTGGGTGTGTCTCCTCGCACGTACTTTCGTCGACTGCAAAAAGCGGAATCGCTCGATGCGGTGGAATCGGACAGACTGATCCGATTTTTGCGCATCGCGGCCCTCGCGATTGAGATCTTTGAGGATCGAGTCCAGGCGGTCGATTGGCTTAAGACGGACAACCGGGCGCTTGGCGGCGTTGCACCGATTGCAATACTCGATACGGATGCCGGCACGTCGCAAGTGCAGGATATTCTGTTGCGCATTCAATACGGTGTCTACAGTTAGTGCGAGTGTGGCGTCTGGCGCTCGCGGCGTATGCCTCCATGGGATTCTCTGGCGAAGGTACGCGATTGGTTGGCAGCCGTTGGACGGCACGGGGGATGCCCGCGATTTACACCTCACAATCGATCGCGCTGGCAGCACTAGAAACACTCGTGCATATGGAAGTGAAACATCTCCCGTCCTATGTCGTGATTCCGGCCGACATCCCGGATAAGTTACTGATCGAGGTTGTCGATGTCGCAGGCCTTCCTCGGGGTTGGAAGCAGACCCCTGCCCCGATGTCGTTGCAAGGCATTGGTACGCAGTGGTTGCGCTCACAGCGGTCCGTCGCGTTACAGGTTCCCTCTGCGATTGTTCCAGACGAATTCAACTATCTACTGAACCCCGTCCACCCGGAGTTCGGACGCATTAAAATCCGAAAGCCTAGACCCTTCCGCTTTGATAGTCGATTGGTACCAACGTCAAGATAGTTTAGGCGCCTGTCCCTGGCGAATTGATCAGCTCGTCGTGGACGAAACCCTCGACCAACTTCGCCGCCCTGGTTCACTGGAGCATGATGTGCTCTGGAAGAGGAGCCACAGAATGAAATAGGATCGGGCGTTGCATCGTCAGGAAGGGATTTTGACAATGGCTACGAAGACGCATCAGTTCACCGGCGGCAGCGTCGCCTGGCGATTCCTACTCGCGCTCGCGTTGGTCTTGTCGACTTTTAACCCAACCGGGTATTCGTACTTTCACTGGTTTCGCGATGCACTGGCGGGGGGCACGGCAGGGCCGCAACACTACTTCGCTGGCGTTGTCCTGATCATCGGCTGGGTCATGTTCGTACGCGCGACGCTTCGTTCCTTGGGTGGGGTCGGAGTCCTGCTCGGTGCCGCGTTCTTCGGGACCTTGATATGGCTACTGACCGCGTACGATGTCGTCCCGGCGGACTCCTCCGAGGCGATCACCTGGATCGCTTTGGTGTGCATGGCAGGGCTCCTGGCGGCCGGCATGAGCTGGTCGCACATCCGCCGGCGATTGTCCGGTCAATACGACGTGGATGACGTAGAGAACGACTGATCCGCCCGACCTTCTCGAACGGAAACCGTCGTGGCCTTAGGGCAAACCCGGATGGAGGTCGCGTCGCGATACGCGTAGGTCGCTTCGCCAAACTCGAGTATGCGAGAGTCACCGTGAGACACAGCGGCGAGCTTCACAAAAACGTGGTACCGGGGAGGTTTCGCCCAGTGATTCGTCGTTGACCCAAGATGAGCGGTCTTCTGATAACGCTTACACCCATCAGCCTGGTCGACAGTCTCTCGGTTGTGCCGTTTTCGGTGGTGGTGTTGGCGGTGTTGCTCAGCGGACCAAAACCCTATCTGAGCTCGGTTAGTTTCCTGCTTGGCACGGCGCTTTCCTACTTCGCGGCCGGCGTACTCATCGCGGTCGGGCTCGGAGCTGTGGTCGCGCAAGCTGCCGACGCGCTTGTGCACTGGTTCAAGAACCCAAGCGCACTGGACTACGTGCTCAGCGTTATCATCGGGTTTGGGCTCGTCGTACTCGGCTACAGATGGGCGATGGCGCGTCGCAAACGGGCGGCGGACAAACCCGTCCAGACCGGAATGGATCCATTGCAGGCATTCACGCTGGGGGCTGGAGCGACGATCGCGGGTCTTTGGGGCGCCTTGCCCTACTTTGCCGCGATCGACCAAATCCTAAAAGCCGACACTTCTACCTGGGAGGCCGTCGTCGCGCTCGCCTTCTACAACCTGGTGTTTATTTCCATCTCGGCGGCACTGGTGATAATCAGAGCGTGCGTTGGCTCTCGCGCCGACCCGATCTTTGAGGCGGTAGATCGTTTTTTCCAAGTGTGGGGCAAGCGTGTGCTCATCGTGCTGATGGTATTGCTGGGACTGGTGATGGTCGCAGACGGCGTAGGATGGCTGCTTGGTCATCCTCTGATCCCGGTCGGCTGACGAACCCACAGAGCCAAGCACAACATGCACATGACCGACCAAGCACAGTGGGTTCCCGTCAGTGTTCGGCCCGCGCTCCTGATCCAAGACGAGGCAAGCGAATTGAAACAGCTTGTCAATGACAATCCGGCGTTTAGTCCCGTACTGCAACGACACGTCACGATGTTGGCGATGGCTGCGTAAGTGATTGATGTAGCCATCGTCGCTATCGGTCGACTGAAAACTTCCGTTTTCGGCGGGCTTCACCGCTGGTTGGCGGCGACAAAGCCAGCACCTGCGGGAGTGACATGACAAAACAAAAAACCGGCACCATTGTCCATCGCCTCTTGAGCCTAGGAATCGTGCTCGCCATGCTCGCTGCCCTGATCGTAGCGGCTGAGTGGGTTGTCAGATACCGCGGGGCGTATCGTACTTGGACGGAGCGTAACGGCGGCGAATACTACTCACCTTACCAACACTACGACTCGTGGTTCTTTCTGCGAAAGCCGCGCATCAAGGAGACGTACAACCAAACTGAGTTTGACTACGAGTTCAGCACGAACGCTGAAGGACTGCGCGACCGCGAACATCCAGTCACCAAACCCCCTCGCGAATTTCGGGTCATAGCAATCGGAGACTCCTTCACCGAAGGCCAAGGCGCCAGGACCGATGAGACCTGGCCCAGACAGCTCGAGGTTATGCTAAACGCAGACTTGCCCGCCAAAGATGTACGCGTGATAAGCGCAGGGGTCGCAGGCAGTGACCCGATCTATGGCTACAAGCTTCTCGAGGAGCGCTTGCTCAAATACCAACCGGATCTGGTGGTTGTCGCGGTCAATACGAGCGACATTGAAGACCTCGTCGCCCGCGGTGGTAGGGAACGTTTTGGCGCCGACGGCACCGTCAAACCACCGCGTCAACCCAAGACCGAGTGGCTGTTCGAGCACAGCCACCTGTTCAGGCTGATGGCAATGGATGTCCTGGGCTATGACTGGATGCTACTCACACCGCAAGAGCGCGCGTTACTCTGGCGCGCGGCCATCGACCAGCTCGCCGATGTTGCAACACGTTTTCAACGACTGGGCGAGACACATGGCTTCGATGTGCTGGTCGTGATGCACCCTATGGTGTACGAGTTGAGAAACGAGAGCACAAATTACGCTCCGTTGCTTCCAAAGCTCGAGCAGGGCGCCGTTGAATACGTGGATCTCTACGCGTACTTGAGGGAAAACTTTCCCGAGGGTCAATTCGAAACACTCTACTGGCCGGTTGACCGGCATCATAATGCGGAGGGTTATCGAGCCTTTGCAGCCGCAGTGGCGGTCGCAATAAAGGAAGACTATTCGATACGCTGAGTCAGCCCGAGCTGGGCTTGCGGACCGAAATGCTCAGGCCTCGCAGTCGAACGTAACGAACTCTTTCGCTTCGTCAAGCTGGCGCCCAAAGCTTATTTTTCCCTTCCCGGATAACGTTGTCTCCTCGCGCCTTAGGTACGCCGGACCATCCGGGGTCAGCACGTAGGTGCCGTTTGTGCTTAGGTCCGTGAGAACGAACTTGTCCCGTCGACATTCGATACGGGCGTGCTCGCGCGATGCCATTGAGTCATTCACCACCATGTCAGCCGTCTTGCCGCGACCCAGGACGATGATGCCGGTGCTTTGGTCGATGCGAATCTCTTGCTCGTGATAGCGCAAATGAAGCGCCACCGGTTTGCGCTCTTGAAACAGCGGTCCGGCCGCGATGCGGGTCACGTCGTTGGGTTGCCACACAACTTCGTAAACGTCCATCGCCTCGCTCTTACCCTTGACCGGCATCCGGTCCAAGTGCCGCGTCTCTCCGCGCAGTAGGGGGGTGAGCCCATCGACGGTCTGCTGGGTCATGAAGATCTGCCCGCCCTTGGCCCCGGCCGCCATGCGCGCCGCAACGTTTACGGCGTCGCCAAACACGTCGCCACCCTCGAGTATGGCGGTGCCGTAGTGCATGCCGACGCGGATGCTCATATCGGCGGGTGTGTCCGCATTGAGCCCCGGGAGATCCTCCGTCACGCACTCCTGCATCGCCATCGCCGCCTCCATCGCGTTGTCCGGCTTGGCAAAGGTGCACATGATCTCGTCACCGATGGTTTTGATCACGGTACCCGACTGGTGTTCAATTTCCTTCGTCATGAGCTGCAAGCACTGCGCGGTGAGCGTGCGCGCCGGCCCGTCGCCCAGCCGCTCATAGAGCTCGGTGCTGCCGCTGATATCAGCGAATACGATGACGAGGGTGGCGGACTGTTTCGCCATGATGGACGTCTTTTGAAGACCTCAGGCAACGCCTGGGGCGCTGCCCAAGCTACTTATCTCGTTGATTGTGCGTACAAAACAATGACGTCAAATGAGTATAGGACACAATCTGGCGAAATGGACCGCCGTCCCGCACTCGGTTCGCGGCCTGGTCGTCCGCTATGGCCGGCGCGTAGTGTAACGTATCCACGGGCGCGCGTGGCATGACCCGTCCCATAGCGTCGCGTTGACCTATGAAGCACGCATGCACTAGTCTGCGGACGCCGCGGCCGGCTCGCATATCGCGCCGATGTGCCCATCGGCCACGCATCCAGTCTATGAGAGTTAGGGTTGTTCGAATAAACGCTAGGCACGGGGGTAGCAAGCTGCCGCTGTCGGGCCGACATGCGACCCGGCCAAACAGATGATGGTCACGCCGCCCTCTTATGCTTGGCGCTCCTTTGCGCGGACCGACCCGGGGCGGGTCCGCGAGAACAATGAAGACGCCTTTTTGGAGCGCTCCGATATTGGTCTGTGGGTCGTGGCGGACGGAATGGGTGGCCACAGTGCCGGCGATGTGGCAAGCGAGACCATCGTCACACGGCTTGCAAAGCTCGAAGCGCCCCCCACGCTAAGCAGCTTTGTCGCTGCGGTCGAGGACTGTCTGCTCGATGTAAACCACGAGCTGCGCAAAATGGCGAGCCACGCTCAGAGCGGCACCATAGGAAGCACGGTAGTGACACTGCTCGCGAAGGAAAGTTTCTGCGTATGCGTATGGGCCGGGGACAGTCGTATCTACCGGTGCCGCGAGGGCAAGCTCGAAATGCTAACCCGGGACCACGCCCTACTCGAAGAGCTCGTGGAACGCGGGCTGCTCACGCGTAAGGATGCGTCTCGGCACCCGCACAGCCATCTGATAACTCGAGCCGTCGGCGCCGCGGACGGCCTTTGCCTGGACTTGGAGATCTACGAGCTACAGCACGGCGACCGATTTCTACTGTGCAGCGATGGCTTGGATAAGGAAGTGGAGGACGGCGAGATTGCTCACGTCATGTGCACTTCACCCGCGAGCCGCATTTGCGCCGAGCTCATGGCAATGGCGTTGGCCAGAGGCGCACGGGACAATATCACACTCGTCGCTGTCGAGGTCTTCGACCCCGCCCAGTGCGCGACACACGAGCCGTAGGCCGCGTGCGACACCGAGCACCGGCGTCGGGATGACATGAAACGTTCGCAGCTTGGGTATCTGGCAGAGAGCTTTGCAAACGGCGAGCTAAACCGGCCTGATTATGAGCGTCGACGCGGCGCGCTCATCGACGACATCACGTCCGGTCGACAGGCAATCAGGCGCCACAAACCCAGCGAGCTGCATGAGCCGACGGTAAGTGAGCCCACCGAGGGCGCGCCCCATAGTGCGCTGCGTCTCGGGCTCGCCGCCAGCGCAGTCGTCGTTCTGCTAGTGCTCGTCTGGTTAGCCGCTCCCACGACGTAGCCTCTCTTCTAGACCGTACATGACGCGCAGCGCTGCCGCAGACAGCACTGGGCGCAGTCAGGGCGCTTCTTGCACGCCTGCTTCGCGTGCGCTACAAGCAGCGCATGCAACTCCTGCCACACCGCCACCGGCCCGCCGAAGTCAGCCATGACCGCGACGCTTAGTGCGTCGTAGCCGAGCCCCACATCGTATAGACCTGTTCTCGAAAGGATACGCCCCGCGTAGGCATCGGCAATGAATACACCGCGGTCGAAGCCATACAACAGCATTGCATCGGCGGTCTCGGGCCCAATCCCCTTGACCTCGAGCAAAGCGCGACGCAACGGCTGCGTGTCTAGTGCGCCCAGTCCCGCGAACCCGCCCTGTCGGCGAAACCAGATGCAAAAGCCTTTGAGTCGGTCGGCCTTTTGCTTAAAGCACCCCGAAGGTCGAATCAGCTCGCGCAGGGTATGCAGCTCCACACGTTCGATGCCACGCGCCGACAGACAGCGCGCGCTGCGCAAGTTCTCCACCGCTTTCTCGACATTACGCCATGCGGTATTTTGCGTGAGGATTGCACCGACCAGTACCTCGAAACGGGTTCTGGCCGGCCACCATGCCTGGTGCCCGTAGCGGTGCATCAAGGTCTGGTAGAGGGATACCAAGGCCTCTTCTCTGGAGGCAGCGCGCGACACGGTCGACTCAGCTAGTACCGCGACGCGCGCGGCGGGCCGGGCCCGGCGCGTGCTGCAATGCGGCGATACCCCTCGCGTCGAGCTCTTCCCACCGGCCCACTTTGAGCCCTCTGGGCAAAACAATCGGGCCGAAGCGAACCCGTTTGAGCCGGCTTACCCGGACACCCTGCGACTCCCACAGCCGTCTGACTTCACGGTTTCGACCACCCCTTAGCGTCACCTTGTACCAACGATTCTCACCCGGACCGCCCACGGGCACCACGCGCTCGAACCGAGCTAAGCCGTCATCCAAGGCAACACCCGCGACGAGTCGTGACAGGGCTTCCGGCGACACGCTGCCGAATACGCGAACGAAGTATTCACGCTCCAGCGCACTGGATGGATGCATCAAGCGATGAGCGAGATCCCCTTGGTTGGTGAACAGCAACAAGCCCGTAGTGCTGATGTCCAGGCGTCCAATGCCAATCCATCGTCCTTGCTTCAACGACGGCAAGCTGTCGAAGACGCTGACCCGGCCCTCGGGGTCGCGCCGCGAGCACACCTCGCCCGCGGGCTTGTTGTAGGCCAACACACGCAACCCCGATGACGCATCGCGGGCCATCGGCACGCGTCGCCCGTCAAAGAGGATGACATCCTCAGGCTTGACCCGAGCGCCGAGCTTGGCGCGGCTGCCGTTGACGGTGACCCGCCCTGCATCGATCCATTTCTCGGCCTGTCTTCGCGAGCCAAGCCCACAGGCCGCGAGCGCCTTTTGAAGCTTTACGGTGTCCTGCGCTGCCATGGCGAACAAGCCCGGGCGCCCTGCCCGGCCCGTTGCAGGCTGGGCCGCGCCATAACGGACAAGCTAGTGTGTGCTTTCGCTTTGTGGCGACATCTGCACCTCGGCTAGGAAAGGCTCGTCGGGGAACAGGTCCCGGTGGACGCTCTCGATGTCGCGGATCTCGGCCAGCGGCGGCAGCGACTCCAAGCTCTTCAAGTTGAAATCATCGAGGAACTTTTTCGTGGTGCCGAGCATCGCGGGGCGGCCGGGGACTTCACGATGACCAAGCACACGCACCCAATCGCGCTCGTGCAGCGATTTCAAAATTGACGAGCTGACACTAACACCGCGGATGTCCTCGATCTCCCCGCGCGTGATCGGCTGCCGGTAGGCGATCAATGCCAGCGTCTCCATAAATGCCCGGGAGTAGCGCGTCGGCCGCTCCGCGAACAGCCCGCCGATAAACAATGCGTACTCCTTGCGCACTTGGAACCGAAAGCCGGTTGCGACTTCGACAAGCTCCACACCGCGCTGCTCGCATCCGGTGCGCAACCGCTCCAACGCTGCGCGCACGTCGCTTCTGCTCGGTGGGTCCGCTCGCTCGTCGAATAGCGCAAGCAGGTTATCCACGCTGAGCGGACGTCCCGCCGCCAAAAGCGCCGCCTCGAGAATGTTCGTCAACTCGTCTGGGTTCATGACGACACCGCCTTCACATGTATGGGCCCAAAAGGTTTGCTCTGGATCATCTCGATCAAGGACTCGCGCAGCAGCTCGAGGATCGCCAGCAAGGTCACGACCACGCCCCGGCGGCCCTCCTCGGCGGCAAACAGCCCGGTAAACTCGCTAAAGCGCTCGCGGTTTACACGTTCGAGGATATTCGACATGCGTTCGCGCACCGACAGCGGTTCGAGCTGTACGTGATGATGAGAGAACATCTGCGCACGGTCCATGACCTCGCGCAGCGCGCCTACCAGCTCGTTCAAATCGAGCGGTGCGTATCGTTTCTGAACAGGGATGGTCTCGACATCGACGCCGATCTCGTAAACGTCACGCCCAACCTGGTCGAGCTCGCGCAAAGAATCACCCGCCTGCTTGTACTGCTCATACTCTTGGAGCCGTCGAACCAGCTCTGCGCGCGGGTCGTCCTCCTCCTGCTCCTCTTCGTGGCGCGGAAGCAACATTCGCGACTTGATCTCCGCAAGCATCGCCGCCATGACCAAATACTCTGCAGCCAGCTCCAGGCGCAGCTCCTTCATAAGGTCGATGTACTGCATGTACTGGCGAGTAATCTCCGCAATGGGAATATCCAATACATTCAGATTCTGCCGCTTGATCAGATAGAGCAGCAGGTCGAGCGGGCCCTCGAAGGCTTCCAAGAAAATCTCCAAGGCCTGCGGCGGGATGTACAGGTCGCGCGGCAACTCGGTGACCGGCGCGCCTTGGACGAACGCGAATGGCATTTCCTGCTGGTGGGGTTGTAGGGCCTCGGTGCCAGCGCCAGACTCTTCCATATCACTGCCCTCCCTGTTGTCGAAGCTTGCTATCATAAAGTGCGTTTCACGCGGTCATCGACAAACACTATCTATAAACCAAGCCCATTGCCTGGCGAACATCCTCCATGGTCTCAGCCGCAACGTCTCGCGCCGCCTCGCAGCCCTCGGCGATTATCGAGCGCACCAAGTCGGGCTGCTCCGCATACTCTTGCGCGCGTTCTCGGATTGGACCTTGCTCGGCGAGCACAGCGTCGATCACGTGCTGCTTGCAGTCCAAACAACCGATACCGGCACTGCGGCAACCCTCCTGTACCCAGCTCTTGGTGGCATCATCGGAGTACACTTGATGGAGCTTCCAAACGGGGCAGCGCTCAGGGTCGCCGGGGTCTTTGCGCCGAACCCTCGCCGGGTCGGTTGGCATCGTTTTTAACTTCTTTTCAACCGACTCCGGGTTCTCGCGAAGCCCAATGGTGTTGTCGTACGACTTCGACATCTTCTGACCGTCAAGGCCCACCATCTTTCCCGCCTCGGTCAGAAGCGGTTGCGGCTCGGGGAGGACGATTTTGCCGCCGCCCTCGATATATCCGTACAAACGCTCGCGGTCACCCAAGGTCATTTGCTGACCCTCGAGCAGGGCGCGCGCCTTTTCCAGGGCCTCCACGTCACCCTTCTCTTGATAGCGCTTTATCATTTCCCTGTACAGGCGAGCATTCTTCTTTTTCATCCTGCGTATCGCCGTCTCCGCGAGTTCTTCAAAACCCGGCTCTCGTCCATAGATGAAATTGAAGCGCCGCGCGACCTCGCGCGTCAGCTCGATGTGCGCGACCTGGTCTTCCCCAACGGGCACCAGACCCGCCTTGTAGACCAGAATATCCGCGCTCTGCAGCAACGGGTAGCCGAGAAACCCGTAGGTCGCGAGGTCTTTTTCCTTGAGCTTTTCTTGCTGGTCTTTGAAGCTTGGCACCCGCTCGAGCCAGCCAAGCGGGGTAAACATCGACAACAGTAAGTGCAGCTCGGCGTGCTCCGGAACCCGGCTCTGGATGAACAAGGTCGCATCGCCCGGGCTTATGCCGGCCGCGAGCCAGTCGATCACCATGTCCCAGACGTGGTCGCCGATGATCTCCGGCTCCTCGTAGTGGGTGGTGAGCGCGTGCCAGTCCGCGACGAAGAAGAAGCAGTCGTACTCGTGCTGGAGCTTGACCCAGTTCTTTAGCACGCCATGGAGATGCCCGAGGTGCAGTTGACCGGTGGGCCGCATCCCCGACAAGACTCGCTGGTGCTGTTGTGGTACGGACGCCAAGCCGCCTCCTATTGGATGGCCAAAAGAGCCACTCTAAGGTCCGTCCAAGACACGCCGGCGACACCACCAAGGGAGACCAGCGAGACAGACAAAAAGGGGCCGATCAGCCACCACAACACACCGGTGATGAGCAGGCCCAAAACGATGAAGATACCGTAGGGTTCGATGCGGGCAAAACGCATGGCGACGGCTCGAGGTAACATGCCGGTCAGCAGTCGACCACCATCGAGCGGTGGCACAGGAACCAAATTGACGAGCAAAAGCAGCGCGTTGACGAATATGCCGGCGACTCCCATCAATATGAGCGGTTGTGCGAGCCCACCAAGAGACGCGTGAAATTGTACCCCAATTCTCACCACCAATGCCCATGCCAGCGCCATCAGCAGATTCGCGGCGGGACCGGCGGCAGCGACGAGTGCCATATCTCGCTTGGGTTGGCGGAGATTCTGCCACGTCACCGGTACCGGTTTAGCCCAGCCAAATACAAACCCCGAGGTCAACATGGTGAGCGCCGGGATGAGCACGGTGCCAATTAGGTCGATGTGCTTTAGGGGATTGAGCGTCAGGCGTCCCAGCATTCGCGCTGTAGAATCGCCGAGCTTGTTTGCAACCCAGCCATGTGCCACCTCGTGAACCGTGATGGCGAACAACACCGGCAACAACCACACGGCTATCTTTTGCGCAACATTTAGCTCCTCCATACGGAGCTATTCGAAGGCGACCGCATCGGCAACCCCTCGTCTACACACCCGCGGCGTTTCCTCGGTGAGGTCGACAACCGTGGTCGGCTCCAGGCCGCAGTTTCCGCCGTCTATGACCAAGTCCACCTGTCCCTGCAGCCGCTCGAGCATGTCTTGCGGTTCGCTGAGCGGCATGTCGTCGCCGGGCAGAATCAAGGTCGAGCTCATCAGCGGCTCGGCAAGGGTCTCGAGAAGCGCGTGCGCAATCCTGTTCCCGGGCACACGAAGCCCGATGGTCTTGCGGCGAGGGTTTTGCAAGCGACGCGGCACCTCTCGACTAGCCTTCAAAATAAAGGTGTAGGGCCCGGGCGTATGGGCCTTGAGCAGGCGGAAAACCTGGTTCTCTACACGAGCGTAAACGGCAAGCTCCGACAGGTCGCGGCATACCAGTGTAAAGTTGTGGCTCTCATCGACGTCGCGGAGCTGGCGTATCCGCTCGAGCGCTGTCTTGTTGCCGATATGGCAGCCAAAGGCGTAACAGGAGTCGGTGGGGTAGACGATGACGCCGCCGTCGCGCACGATCTCCACCGCATGAGTGATCAGCCGGCGTTGCGGACTATCCGGGTGAACAGCGAAATACTGGGTCATGCAGCCAACGCCACGCACCGTACGCCGCGGTCACCGTGGTGCTGTGAAAACGTCCCACCGCTCGGGTCCGCTCGGCCCGCTCGGAAATCGTTGTCTCTCGCCATCTGCTCGCGAGTGTAACCGAGTGGCCTTTTAGATGCACGGGTCCCCATTGACGGGCGTGCGATGAGACAAACCCGCACCGGGCCGCTCCTGCTAGAATTAGCCGGACCTCGTATACGCGCTCATGGGTAGGTACTAAATGAAGTTGTTATTTGATTTCTTTCCCGTCCTTCTGTTCTTCGTCACCTTCAAGTTCTACGAAGACCCCAAGGAGGGCATCCTCGCGGCGACGGCGGTGATCATTGTCGCGACCGTCGTGCAGGTGGGGGTCACCTGGCTGCGAAACCGGCGTGTGGAGAAGATGCACGTCATTACCTTGGCATTGGTGGTCGTCTTTGGCGGCTTGACCTTGGCCATCGAGAATGAAATGTTCATCAAGTGGAAGCCCACGGTGGCAAACTGGCTGTTTGCCCTGGCGTTTCTGATTTGGCCTCTGTTTCGTAAGAAAACCATCGTCCAGCAGCTCATGGAGAAAAACATCGAGCTGCCTGCGCCCGTTTGGACCCGGCTGAACTTGAGCTGGGTGCTGTTCTTCGTCGCCATGGGGGTCGCGAATTTGTACGTGATCTACAACTTCGACACCGACACCTGGGTGGATTTCAAACTGTTCGGTCTTATGGGTTTGACCTTTGCCTTTGTCATCGCGCAAGGCTTCTATCTGATCCGCCATGTGAAGCCGGAGGACGAGGCGGAGGAACAACGTTGAACCATCACGCCGGTTCGCTCGTTAACCATTGCTACGACCGGCAGCCACCCGCGCAGCGCTTGTCCTGACCCAGAGCCCAAAGTCGACGTCCTTATGTCCGCCACACTCGACCTTGCAATCGACCTGATCTGCAGACCTTCCGTAACGCCACAAGACGCCGGCTGCCAGGACCTCATCGCAGAGCGCCTGAAGCTGCTCGGGTTCGCAGTGGAGCCGATGCGCTTCGGTAGGGTCAGCAATTTGTGGGCGCGGCGTGGCAACGATGCGCCGTTGTTTGTCTTTGCCGGTCACACCGATGTGGTGCCCAGCGGTCCTACCAGTGCCTGGTTATCAGCGCCCTTCGAGCCGGAGATTCGTGCCGACCACCTTTATGGCCGCGGCGCGGCCGACATGAAGGGTAGCCTGGCGGCCATGGTCACCGCGACCGAACGCTTTGTCGCGCAACATGCAAACCACGCGGGCTCCATTGGTTTCTTGCTCACCAGTGATGAGGAAGGTCCGGCGGTCGATGGCACCGTCAAGGTGATAGAACAGCTGGTCGCACGCGCCGAGAGCATCGACTATTGCGTGGTCGGGGAGCCGTCCAGTAGCGATGCGCTCGGTGACGTCGTTCGTATCGGGCGTCGCGGGTCGCTGCATGGGCATCTGGAGGTCAAGGGAATCCAAGGTCACGTCGCCTACCCGCACCTGGCCGACAACCCGATACACGCCTGCGTGCCCGCGCTCACCGCGTTGAGCGAGCTTAGCTGGGATGCGGGTAGCGCCGACTTCCCACCTACCAGCTTTCAGATCTCGAACATTCGTGCGGGTGATGGCGCGCTGAACGTCATCCCGGGGCATCTGGAAGCGGATTTCAACTTCCGCAACTCGAACGCAGTAAGCCACGAGACGCTGCGCGAGCGAACCGAGCAGGTGCTGAGCGAGCACGGGCTGGACTTCACGATCACCTGGGATGCCTCGGGTCAGCCGTTCTTGACCGAACGCGGGCCGCTCACGCATACGGTGGTCGAGGCGATCATCGAGCTCAATGGGATAGCGCCCGAGCTCTCGACGGGTGGGGGTACCTCCGATGGTCGTTTTATATCGCCCACCGGCGCGCAGGTGGTAGAAATCGGGCTGGTCAACGAGACCGTGCACCGCGTCGATGAGCGCGTGAAGGTCGATGACTTGGAACGCTTAGCGGATCTCTACCACCGCATCTTGGAAAAACTGTTGGGGTCAAAACGCTAAGGGGCGCTCGTAAGCGCCCCCAAGTGCACGTGGTTGTTTGAAAACTCAGGCGACTTGCTTGTCTGAGTCCGCCCCTTCGTCGAATTGCGCTTCTTCGGTCGACCCGGCCAGCGCGGTGATGGACGAGGTGCCGCCGGCAACCACCTGGGTCACCAGGTCGAAGTACCCCGCGCCGACCTCGCGCTGGTGCTTCGTCGCCGTGTAGCCGCGGTCCTCGGCGGCAAACTCTTGCTCCTGCAGCTCGACATAGGCCGACATACCGCTATCGCGGTAACCCTCGGCCAAAGAGAACATCCCATAGTTCAGCGCATGGAAGCCTGCGAGCGTGATGAACTGATACTTGTAGCCCATGCTGGCAAGCTCGCCCTGGAACCGGGCGATGGTCTTATCATCCAGATGCCGTTTCCAGTTGAAGGAAGGTGAGCAGTTGTAGGCGAGCATCTGCCCCGGGAACTGCGCGTGGATCGCTTGAGCAAATTCGCGTGCCTCACCGAGGTCGGGTGTCGAGGTCTCACACCAGATGAGGTCCGCATAAGGGGCGTAGGCCAACCCGCGCGCCACCGCCTGGTCCATCCCACAGCGAACGCGGTGGAAACCCTCGACCGTGCGCTCACCGGTGGTAAAGGCCTGGTCGCGGGGGTCGATGTCGCTGGTGATCAATGCGGCACCCAGCGCATCCGTGCGCGCCAGCAACAGCGTGGGTACGCCGAGCACATCGGCCGCGAAGCGCGCTGCAATCAGCTTCTGTGCGGCTTCCTGGGTCGGAACGAGCACCTTGCCGCCCATGTGGCCACATTTCTTGGCCGAGGCAAGCTGGTCTTCGAAGTGCACGCCTGCGGCGCCCGCTTCGATCATCCCCTTCATCAGCTCGAAGGCGTTGAGCACACCGCCAAAGCCGGCCTCCGCATCGGCGAGTATGGGCAAGAACCAATCGGTCGAAGCGTCGCCTTCGGCATGATGGATCTGGTCAGCACGCGCCAGTGTGTTGTTTATGCGGCGCACCACGCTCGGTACGCTGTCCGCAGGGTACAGGCTTTGGTCGGGGTACATCTCACCCGCATTGTTGGCATCGGCTGCTACCTGCCAACCGCTGAGATAAATGGATTTCAGACCCGCTTTTGCCATTTGCATGGCCTGGTTGCCGGTCAATGCGCCAAGCGCGTTTACGTAGTCTTCCTCTTGTAAGTACCCCCAGAGCTTCTCGGCCCCGTGGCGCGCAATGGTGTGCTCCACGGGGAGACTCCCGCGCAGCCGGAGCACGTCTGCACCGTTGTACGGCCTATCGACGTTCTCCCAGCGCGGGCTCTCGGCCCATTCTTTGTCCAATGCCAACCCCTGCTCTTCCTGGTTCATCTGGATGTGCTCCCGTGTGCTACTCGTTGCCTGTTTGAATAGCGAGCCCCCCTCGGCTCACTTGATTGCTGCCTTATTTGATAACAGTCACCGGATTGTGGTCTGTGTTTGTCATCACAACGACCCCCTGCAGCGCAACTCGCGGCTGCAGCCGCATGTGAACTTTATATTGCTATGCAGCATATTATCGGCCACCAGTTATTTGACAAGGCAATTATTTCAATGCTGAATATTGGTTTTGTTAATACTAAGTATTTACTTATGTCGAAAATGCCCCGCCGTTTCTACTATAAACAGAACAGACTCAAGCAGTTACGAGCGTTTTGCTATGCTGCTCAGGTACGTAGCATTTCCAAGGCGGCCGAGCGCATGTGTCTCAGTCAACCGTCCGTCAGCCTCCAGGTCAGGGCGCTAGAGCAAGAGTTTCGTGTCACCCTTTTCGAGCGTCGCGGGCCACGTATCTCGCTTACACCGGAAGGCCAGCTTCTCTACGAGCTTGCCACACCCCTGCTGGAGGGCATCGATGCCTTGGCCGACACCTTCGCCGAACGCAGCGATGTCGTTGGGAGCGGTGAAATCAACATCGCCGCCGGTGAGTCCACCATCCTCTACATATTGCCCCGGTTTATGAAACGCTTCGCAGAGCAGTACCCCAACGTCCGTTTACGGCTCCGCAATGTGACTGGTCGGGACGGTTTGGCGCATTTGCGGGCCGATGACGTAGATTTTGCGGTGGGCTCCATGCCGGACGTTCCGGATGACATCATTTACCGGCCGATTTTCTCGTTTGATACGGTGCTGATCACGCCAAAGAATCATCCTTTGGCCGACAAGCCGGAGCTTTCCCTGCACGATATCAGCCCCTTTGGCTTGATACTCCCGCCGCGGCATCTGAGCACATGGCAGATGGTGGATGTTGTTTTTCAGCAACACGGTGTGCCCTATTCGGTCACGCTCGAAGCCGGCGGCTGGGAAGTGGTCAAAAAGTACGTGCAGGTGGGTCTCGGCATCTCCATCGTTCGCAGCGTATGTCTGACGGGTGAAGAGCCGCTTGAAGTCATCGCGCTGGGCAAATACTTCCCGCAGCATTCCTATGGCGTCGTGGTGCGCCGCGGCAAATATCTTTCTCCCGCGGCGCGGCGCTTTATAGCGATGATGGATGCAGAACCTTCGCTTTCATCCGAACGCTGCGCGACGGGTGAGCCGGAGGCGCGGGCAACGCGGCTGGGAAGCGGCGTATCCGCGCGCGGTTCTTGATAAAAGCTGTCGCCGCCGCACCATTGCTGTTGTATATTTGGCGCCGACCGGGCACACCCAAGCCGTTGGAGCAAGACCAAAAAATTGGGGCCAGATGCAATTTAGAAGAGACCCTGCAATGGGCTAAGATCTCGTTATGGCAGACCTTCCAGGGAATCTAAATGACGACAGCGTTGCGGTCGAGGAAGCAAAACCCAAACTCAAACGACCGCCGCTCTACAAGGTTATTTTGTTGAACGACGACTATACTCCGATGGAGTTTGTCGTTCACATACTCGAGCATTTCTTTTCGATGACGCGCGAGAAAGCCGTACGAGTGATGCTGCAGGTACACACGGAGGGACGCGGCGTATGTGGAACATACAGCCGCGAGATAGCGGAGACAAAGGTTGCGCAGGTAAACGACTACTCTCGCGAGAACCAGCATCCCCTGCTTTGCACGATGGAGTACGCCTAACGCTGTGAGAGAGACCACGCATGCTCAGTAAGGAACTCGAATTCACGCTAAATGTCGCCTTCCGCGAGGCCCGCGAGAAGCGGCACGAATTCATGACTGTAGAGCACCTGTTGCTCGCGTTGCTCGACAACCCCGCCGCTGCAAAGGTCCTGCGGGCCTGCGGTGCGGAGGTGGAGAAGCTCAAGCAGGATCTGACCACCTATCTCGAAGAGAATACGCCGATGTTGTCGGCAAAAGACGACCGAGAGACACAACCTACGCTCGGATTTCAAAGAGTCCTGCAAAGGGCCGTGTTTCATGTCCAATCCTCGGGCAAAAAGGAGGTCACCGGTGCGAATGTTTTGGTGGCTATCTTCGGGGAGCGGGAATCGCAGGCGGTCTACTTTCTCGGCAAGCAGAACATAAACCGGCTCGATGTCGTCAACTACATCTCGCACGGAATCTCCAAGGTGCACGACAACGAGGATGGTGGTGCCTTTGCACCGGGCGCGGATGACGAGAAGGCGAGTGAGAACACCGGCAAGACACCGCTGGAGTCGTACACCACCAATCTGAATCAGCAGGCGCTGCTCGGCAAGATAGATCCGCTCATTGGACGTCGCGACGAGATCAAACGGACGATTCAAATCTTGTGCCGCCGGCGAAAGAACAACCCCTTGTACGTCGGCGATGCGGGCGTCGGTAAGACGGCGATCGCCGAGGGCCTGGCAAAGATGATCGTCGACGGCGACGTGCCCGACGTGTTGGAGAGCAGCACGATCTACGCGCTCGACCTAGGTGCTCTGCTGGCGGGCACTAAGTATCGGGGCGATTTTGAAAAGCGCCTTAAAGGCGTACTCGGACAGCTCAACAAGGAACCGGGCGCCATCCTTTTTATCGATGAGATCCACACCATCATTGGGGCGGGCGCGGCGTCGGGCGGCGTCATGGATGCCTCCAACCTGATCAAGCCCATGCTTGCCTCCGGCGAGCTTCGCTGTATTGGGTCGACCACCTTTCACGAGTATCGCGGCATATTCGAGAAAGACCGCGCACTGTCACGGCGCTTCCAGAAAATTGACGTTACCGAGCCCTCCGTAGAAGAAACCATAAAGATCTTGAATGGTCTCAAGTCGCGTTTCGAGGAGCACCATCAGCTCAAGTATTCGCGGCAAGCCATGCGCACCGCGGCCGAGCTGTCGGACCGGTACATCAACGACCGCCACCTGCCCGACAAGGCTATCGATGTGATCGATGAGGCCGGTGCGAGTCAGAATCTCCTGCCACCATCGCGACGCAAGAAGACTGTGAGCGTATCCGACATCGAGGAAGTGGTTTCACGCATGGCGAGAATCCCGCCCAAAACCGTGTCCACCTCGGACAAGGACGTGCTGCGCAACCTGGACCGCGACCTGAAGATGGTCGTCTACGGGCAAGACGCTGCCATCGACTCGCTCGCGTCGGCGATAAAGATGGCACGCTCGGGCTTGCGCGACCCCGAGAAACCCATCGGGTCTTTCCTTTTCGCGGGGCCGACGGGTGTCGGCAAGACAGAGGTGACACGCCAGCTCGCGCGCGTGATGGGGATCGAGCTCATCCGCTTTGATATGTCCGAGTACATGGAGCGGCACACGGTGTCGCGGCTCATCGGCGCGCCACCCGGGTACGTGGGTTTTGACCAAGGTGGATTGCTCACCGAAGCCATTACCAAGCAGCCGCACGCGGTGCTCCTTCTGGACGAGGTGGAGAAAGCGCACGTCGATGTGTTCAATCTGCTGTTGCAGGTCATGGACCACGGCACGTTGACCGACAACAACGGGCGCAAAGCAGACTTCCGCAACGTGGTCTTGGTGATGACGACCAACGCGGGTGCGGAAGAAATGAGCCGTCCATCGATGGGCTTTACACACCAAGACCACAGCGGCGACAGCATGTCGGTGATCAAGAAGTCCTTTACGCCGGAGTTCAGAAACCGTCTCGACGCCATCATCCAGTTCAATGCGCTCGATGAGGCAACCATCTCGCATGTGGTGGACAAGTTCATCATCGAGTTGGAGACACAGCTGGAAGAGAAACACGTCACCGTGGAAGTCGACGAGCATGCACGCAAGTGGCTTGCCGAGAATGGGTTCGACAAACAGATGGGCGCACGCCCCATGTCCCGCATCATCCAAGAGCACATCAAGCGGTCGCTTGCCGACGAGATCTTGTTTGGGCGCCTGGAGGGAGGCGGCCATGTGCGGATCAGCGTGGGAGACGACGGTCTCGCGTTTGACTTCGAGGCCGAAGAGATGACGGGGAACGTAGAGTAGCCAGCCCCCTGCCCCGTGCATTACGGTGCACGGGAGGTCGCTCGCAGAACCCGAGGTTTGGGGGACCCAATAGTGGCACTATGGCATAGCACCATAGCTCGTAGCATTCGCATTACTCTCACATTCTTGCTTCTAGCGACCGCGGCGGGCGCGGGTGCACAAACGGGGTCTACATACCCCTCGTACCCACTCGATGAGAGCGAGCCGGCGCAGCTGCTCGACCAAGGCATCGAGAAGCTCACCCGCTTCCTGGCAAACCGGTCCAACCCAACGTCTGCGGAGCTACGCGACTTTCTCGAACGAGACATCGCACGCTACTTCGACTTTGCCTATATGTCGCGTTGGGCGGCTGGCCCGTATTACCGGCGGATGAATGACATCGAGCGACACGCGCTGGCAATGAAGCTCATGGAGCTGTTTCTCGACGCCTTAGCGCGAAACCTCGGCGCCTTCTGGCGGCCACTGCCATATATCGAGATTTACCCCGCCAATGTGGGACGCTCCCCCGAGGAGGTGAGCGTGCGGGTACGCGTAATCCCGCTCGATGGGCAAGACCTCATTCTAGACTTTCGCTACTTCCGTTCACCCATCGGCTGGAAAATCTACGATGTCGCGGCCAACGGCGCGAGCGCCGTGGTCTTTTATCGCACCTACTTCTCGCGGCTGCTGCGCCAGCATGGGCCCGCGGCTTTACTAAACTGAACGAGCCTTCTCGAGACCGGGTGGGTGCTCGGACGGTGGGCATGTTGCTCTCCCTACCCTGGACCATGCCCCTCAAGACCGCGTTCGCGTACAGCTCGATACCCCCTGGGTCGCCGGCTTGTTGGGTCCGGGGGAGGGTGGCAAGCGGGCGCCGATGCGAAGCTGCGCAAGACGCCGCCACTCGCGGACAACGGTACCGACACGCCCGAGACCGAATCGCAGACCTGCGACGCGATAGTCGTTTGTCCTACGCTACTGGGGCTCGACCATCGGCCGGTCGCCAAAGTAAACGCTCCCATCATCGGCGATGCCCTGATACACGGTAGCGTCCCCTGGCGGTGTGGTTTGGATTTCGGCCTCCAGCTCGGCGCGTTCCTTCAAGCGGGCCCGCGTCGACGCGTACTCTTCCGCTGCGCGCAACGTACTGTCCGCTCGCCGGATCTGTACGGTGCTCTGCGAGGGAGCCGGCTCGCGTGTGGGCTGCGGCTGGCTAAAGAACTTCGAGCGACTAAACATCTTGACGCGTCGCAAGTCGATGATTTGCCCGCCGCTCAAGGTAACCACCGTGAGGTAGGGGTCGTGGTCGCCGGGGCCGGGAATATAATGCCATTCCTTCTGAAAGGTCACAGTCCGGCGCTGAACCTCGCCGAAATCTACGGACTTATCGCCACTTGCATCCAAAGACCCGGCGCGAAATCCACGCTCGGTTACGCCTACGCTGGTATCGAGGTCGGGTGGACCCGCGCGAAACAGAAGCTCGCTCTCGGGCATGCCCCGGCGCAATAGGCCGAAGGTGGCGAGGTCCATTTGCCCGGCCCAAACCAGATTCGTGGCCGAGAACACCATTGCTGCGAGAACGGCGTAGAGGACTCTTGATCTGGCTCCACTCATTCGACCACCCTCAAAGGGGCACGCGCGCAAAACGCTTTCCAACAGACGTGATGGCCAGAAGCATAGCGACAAGGGTGGGCACGCACAACGACCTGTGTCGCGTGCCTAAGGTCTTGTTCCTCCGACAGGGTGACCACTCCTAGTTCGCTTTGCATGGCGCCGGGGCGCCGCTACAATGGCGTCGCTCGCCACGGGTTAGCGGCGCTTCAAAAGCAGCCGCTTCGGCCGGACGGGTCTGCATGTCTAGCCTTGCGCGACCGAGTCTAGCTCATTAGGTTTTCTCCACAGTTCAATGACAACGACTGAACGACTCAGCGCTTTGGCGCCCCCCATACCGGATGGCCCACGGTCTCGGCTGTGGTGGAACGCGTTGCATGGCAGCGCCCAGGGCCTTGCCATCGCGAACGCCGCCGTCGCCTATTCGCGACCGCTCGTCGTCGTTACCGCCGATACCCCTGGCGCAAGCCGGCTGGAAGAGCAGATACGCTTCTTCTCGAACGGGAACCTGCAGCACAAGGTCTACCAGTTCCCCGACTGGGAGACATTGCCTTACGATGTTTTCTCGCCACATCAGGATATTGTCTCCGAGCGCCTGGCGGCGCTGTATCAATTGCCGCATTTGGACCGTGGCGTGTTGATCGTACCCGTGGCGACCCTCATGAACCGCTTGCCTCCCCGCAGCTACTTGGAAGCCCAAAGCTTTTTGCTTGCGTGCGGGGAGCGGCTCAACATCGAGGCGGCACGCTCGCGGTTGCAGGCGGCCGGGTATCAGTGTGTGGGTCAAGTCATGGAGCATGGCGAATTCGCGGTGCGTGGCTCGCTAATCGACGTGTACCCGATGGGGGGCACCGCGCCATATCGAATCGACTTGTTCGATGATGAGGTGGAGAGCATTCGCAGCTTCGAGCCCGAGACACAACTCTCGCGTGAGAAGATCGACGAGGTCCGGCTGCTACCGGCGCGCGAGTTTCCGCTGAGCGAAAACGGGGTCGCGCGTTTTCGCCAAAATTGGCGGGTGCGCTTCGAGGGTGACCCCAACGCCTGCCCCGTGTACCGCGATGTCAGCCAGGGGTTGAACCCGGCCGGCATCGAGTACTATCTGCCTCTGTTCTTCGAGTCTACGGCCACGCTGTTCGATTATTTGCCGGAAAATTCGGTGGTTATCATGTTCGAAGAGGCGTCTTCGTCGGCCGTCACGTTCTGGCAAGACTTGAACGAACGCTTCGAAGACCGTCGCTATAACACCGAGCGCCCACTGTTGAGCCCGCACGATCTTTACTTGAGCGTATCGGAGCTCGACGAGGCCCTTGGGTCGCTGCCCTGCGTGGAGCTGAGCGAGCTTGGTACCCGCGAGCACGAGCACACCACGGAGTTTGCGACACGCGCGCCCATCAGCATACCCATCTCCGCACGCGCCACGGAGCCGCTCGCGTTGCTGGAACGCTTTGTAAACGAGCATGAAGGCCGTGTGCTTTTCGTTGCCGAATCGGCTGGCCGCAGAGAACAGCTTCTGGAGGTTCTCAACAAACCTAGCCTTCGACCCGTGCAGGTGGACGGCTGGGTCGACTTCCTGCGCGGCACCGCCAGCCCGGCCGTAACCGTCGGGGCTTTGGAAGATGGCTTGGCGCTTGACGAGCCGCCGGTCGTGCTTCTGACCGAGGCGCAGCTCTTTGGACAACGCGCGATGCAGCGCCGCCGCCGCAGAACCGGGGCCCGTGATGCAGAGAGCATCATCAAGGATCTCACTGAGCTCAGCATCGGCACGCCGGTCGTACACGAGGACCATGGCGTCGGCCGTTACCAAGGGCTGGAAACGTTGGACATCGGTGGTTCGAGGAACGAATTCCTCGCGATCGAGTATGCCGATGGCGACAAGCTATATGTCCCGGTCTCTTCCTTGCATTTGGTGTCACGCTACTCCGGCACCGATGTAGAGCATGCGCCGCTGCACAAGCTCGGTTCCTCTCAGTGGCAAAAGGCTCGAAAGCGCGCCGCGGAGCGCGCCTATGACGTTGCAGCCGAGCTGCTTGACGTTCAGGCACGACGAGCGTCGCGAAGCGGACATGTCTTCAAGCTCGATGATGTCGAGTATCGCAGCTTCACCCAGGCCTTTCCGTTCGAGGAGACACCGGACCAGCTCAACGCCATCAACGACGTGGTGGAAAACATGGCCAGCGAAGCAGCCATGGACCGTTTGATATGCGGTGACGTGGGTTTTGGGAAAACCGAAGTCGCGATGCGCGCCGCATTCGTGGCAGTGCAAGATGGCTGGCAAGTTGCGATACTCGTGCCGACGACCTTGCTCGCGCAGCAGCATTTCGAGAACTTTCGAGACCGCTTTGCCGACTGGCCGGTACGGATCGAGATCCTGTCGCGATTTCGCAGCAAAGCACAACACGCTGCAACCGCAAGCGCGCTGGCGCGTGGTCAAGTCGACATCGTGATTGGCACGCACAAGCTGCTCCAAGGCGAGGTCCGTTTCAAGCGCTTAGGCCTTGTGATTATCGATGAGGAGCACCGCTTTGGGGTTCGACAGAAGGAGCGCTTGAAATCGCTGCGAGCCGAGGTCGACGTGCTCACGCTCACCGCCACGCCCATCCCGCGCACGCTCAATATGGCGCTCTCGGGGCTGCGCGATTTGTCGCTGATCGCGACACCCCCAGAACGACGTTTGTCTATCAAGACCTTTGTACGTCAGTGGGACGACGGCCTCATACGTGAAGCTTGTTTACGCGAGATTCGACGCGGCGGTCAGGTGTTTTTTGTTCACAACCGCGTCGAAGACATAGAGAAAATCGCCAAGCGCGTAGAGAAGCTCGTCCCCGAGGCGAGCGTGCGCGTCGCTCATGGCCAAATGCGTGAGCATCAGCTCGAGCAGGTCATGCTCGATTTCTACCATCTGCGGTTCAACCTGTTGGTGTGCACGACGATCATCGAGACAGGCATCGACGTGCCCAGCGCGAACACCATGGTCATCAACCGCGCCGACCGCTTCGGTCTGGCCCAGCTCCATCAGCTACGCGGGCGGGTCGGTCGGTCGCACCACCGCGCCTACGCCTATCTGGTGGTGCCACCGCGTAATCTGATGACCGCCGACGCCATAAAGCGTCTCGAGGCAATCGAATCACTGGAGGACCTTGGCATCGGGTTCAGCCTGGCCACGCACGACTTGGAGATACGCGGGGCGGGGGAGCTGCTTGGTGAGGAGCAAAGCGGGCAGATTCACGAGGTCGGTTACTCCATGTACACCGAGCTGCTCGAGCGAGCGGTGCGCGCGCTAAAGGCGGGCAAGACGCCCGCGCTGGACAGACCGCTTGACCACGGCGCCGAAATAGACTTGAGAACACCGGCGTTACTGCCGACGGACTATCTCCCGGATGTTCACATGCGTTTGATCATGTACAAGCGTATCGCGAATGCGGGCTCAGAGGACGAGCTCGACGAGCTCCAGGTCGAGATGATCGACCGCTTCGGTCTGCTGCCCGAGGCTGCCAAAACGCTGTTTCGCGTGACCCGCTTGAAGCTCAAGGCCACGCCGCTGGGGATACGCAAGATCGAGATGTCAGAGCGCGGGGGAAGGTTTGTGTTTGGCGAGCAACCGAACATCGACTCTGCGCGGTTGATCCAACTCATCCAAGACCATCCCAAAACGTATCAGCTCGACGGCAAAGACCGGCTGCGCATGCGCATGGAGCTACCGGATATCGATGACCGGATCAGCGCGGTCGAGGACCTGCTCTCTACTTGCGGCGAAGGATTGGCAGCTCAAGCCGGGTGACCATGCGCACGAACGATGCAGGCCGGGATTGGAAGTGAAAGCAACACGCTACCTTCCTATAATGTCCGCCCGGAGCGCGATGGGAGCAAGGCGATTGAGAAGACTAAAAAGCGTTGGTCTTAGCGTTTTGCTGGTCCTCGGGTGCTGTCTTGCGCGCGCCGATGAAATTCAGTGGTACACGGTCGAGATCATCGTGTTCAAGGTGCTCGACGAGTCGGGGCTTTATCTCGAGCACTGGCCCTTGGACCCCGGCTTGCCGGCAGTGGATGCGACGCGTTCCTTGGATGACGCCGACTCGATGAGCTCGCTCCAGACCACGTACTCATTGGAAGCCGCAGGTTCGCAGCCCACCGAAGGCTTTGTGCTGCTCCCACCCGACCAGTTCGAGCTCGGTGAAGTCGCCAGGGCCATCGAGCGCTCCAACACATTTCGACCTCTATTGCACATCGCTTGGCGCCAACCCGGGTTGGCGCAGGCCGACGCGGTCACTGTGCATGTGCACAGCCAGCTCGAGAACCCTTACAAGACCGACGAGACCTCGATCCTACGGTCTCAACGTCAACCCCAAACCTTCGACAGCTTTGCTCTGGAACCAATGCCGGTGCAAAGCGTGCCGAGCGCGGTCCTCGATGGAACGGTCAGGTTGCGCCGGGCGCGGTACCTACACATCGATGCCGACCTCGTTTACTTTCGCCCGGCCCGCCTTGCGCAAGTCGTCGGGTCGGAGCCCCAGCCAAACCTCTTCAGGCTCGCCGAGAGCCGCAGGATGCGCTCGAGCGAGTTGCATTTCTTGGACCATCCGATGTTTGGGGTGTTGGTCGAGGTAAGACCGTACGAGCGCGCCGGAAGCAATGTACCATCGGAGGGTTCGGCAACCACTAGCGACGCGGCCTTGTCAGAGTAGACGTACCGCGTGCGTCAGTAACAACCCGACGCGGTCGACGGAGTGCTCCAGATTGACCGCGATCTCATCCATGCTGATGAGACCGTCGCCGCGACCGGCCGCGCGGTTTACGACCATCGTGCATGCCGCGTAGTCGAGCTCGAGCTCGCGCGCGAGAACGGCCTCCGGCATCCCCGTCATACCCACCACGTCGCAGCCGTCGCGTTCCAGGCGGTCGATCTCCGCGGCGGTCTCCAGGCGCGGCCCTTGCGTGACTCCATAGGTCCCGCCGCTAGATACGTCCAACCCGGCATCACCCGCCGACTGGCACAACACTTGCCAAATGCGCTCCGAGTAGGGGTGGGTGAAGTCCACGTGGGTGACCTCGGCGCCTTCCTCGAAAAAGGTGCTCGGCCGCCCCCAAGTGTAATCGATGATCTGGTGGGGTATGAGGAGCTGACCCGGGTCGAGGTCTTCGCGAATGCCGCCGACCGCGGCGATCGAGATGATGCTTCGAACCCCGGCCTCGCGTAGCGCCCAGATGTTTGCGCGATAGTTCACCCGGTGCGGGGCTATGGTGTGCCCCACGCCATGACGGCGCAAGAACACCACCGGCACTTCATTGAGTATGCCGTTGCAAAGGGGTGCCGACGGGTCCCCAAAGGGGGTTTCGATGGCCTGCTCCTCTTGCTCCGCCAGGCCGTTGAGGACCGAGAGCCCGCTGCCACCGATGATTGCGATATGCGCCATGTTGATACCGACTCAGGGTTGCGGTCGCTACGGCGACGACTCAATCGACGAGCCGCGGGCTACGCGCCAGGGTGTGCCCCCTGCTTGTGCCGCAGCGCCTGGCGACCCGCCCAATCCCGGGCGAACTGATAGGCGCTGCGCCCGCTGCGCGACCCACGCGTCAAAGCCCAACGCAAGGCTTCCGTCCGCAGCTCGCCGCCGTCTTGGTCTTCGAGCGCACCGAGCTCTCGCAACCAGTAGAACACGATATCCAGGTAAGCATCCTGGTTGAAGGGGTAAAAGGACAGCCACATCCCAAACCGCTCGGACAACGAGATCTTCTCTTCCACCGCCTCGGAGTGATGAATCTCACCGTCCACCTGGTGGACGTCCAGATTCTCGCTCATGTACTCGGGCAGTAGGTGGCGCCGGTTCGAGGTCGCGTAGATCAATACGTTGTCGGGCGGGGCGCTCACCGAACCGTCCAGCGCCGCCTTCAACGCTTTGTAGCTTGGGTCATCGCCTTCGAACGACAGATCGTCGCAGAACAGCACAAAGCGTTCGTGACGTTTCTCCACTTGGCACACGATATCCGGGAGGTCGATGAGGTCCACCTTGTCCACCTCGATAATCCGCAAGCCCGAGTCCGCGTACTCGTTGAGCAGCGCTTTGATGAGCGACGACTTTCCGGTACCGCGAGACCCCCACAAGAGCACGTTGTTTGCCGGCAGCCGGTTGACAAACTGCTGCGTATTGCGGTCGATGGCGTCCTTTTGTCGGTCGACCTGCCGCAAATCCCCAAGGCGTATTTGATGTGGGTGGGCGACTTCGCTCAGATAACCCACACCGTTCGCCCGCCGCCACCGGAACGCAATGGAGCGCGACCAGTCGACCGCGCTCGGGGGCTGCCGGACCAAGGCCTCGACGCGAGCAACGAGTCGGTCCAAACGGGCAAGCACATCTTCGGTTGTGGGCGCAGACATGCGCGCATTATACGCAAGGCGGGCTGGAACCGGGCGTTGTAGCGCGCTAGTGCGTAAGCGGTTTGTATCGGATGCGGTGTGGTTGAGTCGCGTCCTCGCCAAATCGCGAACGCCGGTCCTGTTCGTAGTCGCTAAAGTTGCCGTCAAACCAGGTGGCCTGGCTGTTACCCTCGAAGGCCAGAATGTGTGTGGCCACGCGGTCCAGGAACCAGCGGTCGTGCGAAACCACGAGGACACAACCCGGGAAATCCAGAAGGGCTTCTTCAAGGGCCCGAAGGGTCTCGACGTCGAGGTCATTGGTCGGCTCATCCAGCAATAGAACATTGGCTCCCTTGCTCAACAGCTTTGCCAGGTGGACGCGGTTGCGCTCCCCTCCGGACAGGTCCGCGACCCGCTTCTCCTGGTCGACGCCGCGAAAGTTGAACCGCCCCACATAGGCTCTCGAGGGGATCTCGTACTTGCCCACGCTCAGCGCGTCATGCCCACCCGAAATCTCCTCCCATACGGTATGAGGCCCCTCGAGCGTATCGCGACTCTGGTCCACATAGGCCAGGTCCACCGATTCCCCGACACGCAGCGCGCCCGAGTCCGGTGTTTCCTGACCCGCAATCATCCTCATCAGCGTCGTCTTGCCCGCACCGTTTGGCCCAATGATGCCCACGATAGCGCCGCGCGGAATGTCAAAGCTGAGCTCATCGATCAGCAGCCGCTCACCATAGGACTTGCTGACTTTATCTGCTTGTATGACCAAGTCGCCCAGCCTCGACGCCGCGGGTATATAGATTTCCTTTGTCTCGCTACGCGCCTGAAACTCACGCGAGCACAAGTTCTCGTACTGGCTGATCCGCGCTTTGCTTTTGGCGCGCCGTCCCTTTGGATTTGAACGCACCCACTCGAGCTCAGCCGCAATTGTCTTTCTGTGAGCTGCCTGCTGGCGTGCTTCCACCGCGAGCCGTTGCTCCTTTTGCTCCAGCCACGAGGAGTAATTGCCCTTCCATGGGATACCGTGACCACGGTCCAGCTCGAGGATCCAGCCGGCGACATTGTCCAAGAAGTAGCGGTCGTGGGTGATAGCAACGACCGTGCCGGGATACTTGTGCAAAAACTCTTCCAGCCAGGCCACCGATTCCGCATCCAGATGGTTCGTGGGCTCATCGAGCAGCAGCATATCGGGCGCGGAGACAAGCAGCTTGCACAGCGCGACACGGCGCCGCTCCCCGCCCGAGAGCTTCTCCACGCCAGCATCCCAGGGCGGAAGACGCAGGGCGTCGGCCGCGATTTCCAGCTTACGGTCGAGCTCCCAAGCACCGGCAGCCTCGATCGCGTCCTGCAGGGCCGCCTGCTCCGCAAGCAGCGCGGTCATCTCCTCGTCCGACATCGGCTCGGCAAAGCGCTGACTGATCTCGTCGAAGCGCTTAAGCAGGTCGGTGACGGCGCTAAGACCCGCTTGCACATTGCCACGTACGTCCTTATCCGCATCGAGCTGAGGCTCCTGCGGCAAGTAACCCACACGAATCCCCTTCTGCGGTCGTGCCTCGCCGTCGAACTCCACTTCGACACCCGCCATTATCCGCAACAGGGTTGACTTACCCGCGCCATTTAGCCCGAGCACACCGATCTTGGCGCCCGGGAAAAAGGATAGCGAGATGTCTTTGAGAATCTCTCGACGCGGGGGTACCGTCTTTGAGACACGGTGCATGGTGTAGATGTACTGTGCCATAAGAGACCGTCCAGCCGTTGTTGAAGGCGCGCGCGGATGCTTCAGTCAGAAGCCAGGATGGTACTTATGCAGTTTTACCCGCTAAAAGATGAGTTCGTCGAACGCATCCGGCGGCGGGTTTCCATCGTGGATGAGGAAGTTGCGCCGTTGCAAGAAGGCTTCACGCTGGAACACGTAGGTATCCAACGCCGACTCATCGCGGAACCGCGTGGCCGCCAGCACGCGCGCGCGTGCGTCCACCACGCCGATAACGGTCACGGGAATCGTCGCGGGACCAATACTGAAAAGCGGATTGAGCGGGTTGGTGTAGATGCTAAGCGGTATGTCCCACACATCGCGCACCGTGCTCGGCCCGAGGAAGGGTATTTCAACAAAGGGTCCCTGTGGGATCCCCCAGACCGCGAAGGTCTGTCCGAAATCCTCATCGCGTTGCGGCAGATTCACATCCGAGGCCAAGTCGAACAAGCCCCCGACACCGAGGCTCGAGTTCATTACAAAGCGGCCTATGGCATCCAAAGTCTCCACCGGCTTTCCTTGCAAAAAGCTGTTGATGATGACCTTTGGCATACGCAGGTTGTTGTAGAAGTTGGAGATGGCGGTTCGCATGCGCTGCGGCACCACCTTGACGTAGCCTTCCGCGATGGGCTGGAAAATAGCCCTGTCCAACGAGAGATTGAAATTATGCACCTTGCGGTTCATCGGCTCCCACGGGTCCGGATTCTCAGCGAGGTTGGCACATCCACCCAGCAAAATGGGGAGTAGAACGAGAAGCACGATGCGTCTCGTCTGACGCGGTAGTATCGGGATCATTTTAGTTCTTATTCGTCCAAGTCGATGGTGAGGTATTTCATCCGGCGGCGCATTCAAGCACCCGCCGCGCCCTTGGCTAGCTGATCGGCTTGCTCGCGAATCCGCCCCATCAGCGCGGGAAAACCGGAGCGTCGAAGCAATGAGGAATACTCGGCTCGTTTGACGGAGAGGTCGCTGACGCCGTTTGCCACGACGTTAATCACTCGCCATTGACCAACGCCGTCCTTGTGCAAAATATAGTCCAGGCTTATGACTTCTTCAGGGTCCACCAGCTCGGTACGCACCAACACCCGGCCGCGCTTGAGCTCGGCATCCGAGGCGATAGCGAAGGACTGACCGGAGTAGCCGTCGAAACGTGCCGCGTATGTCGTGATTATCAGGTTCTTGAAGGTATCAACCATCTCGCTGCGCTGCGAATCATCCAGCGTGTCCCAACCCGTGCCCAGCACGATGCGCGACACGTACTGCAAGTCGTACACCTCGGTCAGCACAGGCGCCAGCCTGTTCCAGCGTCCCTCGTAACCGAGGGTGTCGGCGTTCTGCATGACATCGAGCAACGTCGCATTGAGCAGCTCGATAGGCTCGTGCGACGTCAGGTCACTCGAGGAGGCAGCCGCAGGCGCGAGAGCAACGAGCGCCCAAAGGCACGCCAGAAAGTTCAGCGGAAGAGACGGTCTTTTCATCTGCGTCGCAACTATATCATAGGCTCTATCTGGCTTTCATAGGCTCGCGTAAGCCCGCTTTCGCATCCGCTACGACCGCCGGTTTCAAGGACCCGGACTCGTTGGCGTCGCATAGTCGCGTTGTTTCCAGGTCGAGCGTTTACCCCGCCAATAGCCGATGGCGGACGACCAGGTCATCAGCAGGAACACGGCCCCGATAAGGGGCATCGCCAGCCCCCACGTCCAAGGCATCCCGTAGAAGCGGAGCGTCGGAGCGTAACAAAGCACCATCGCACACCACGCCGCGAGCGCGAGCGCGACGCTGGGGCCGGAACCGAACAGCCCCAGCACCGGGGTCGCGAAGGCGCAAAGCATCAACAGCGTGCACACGCCAAGCCAAATGACCGAATAGCGAAGCTGGGTAAAGGCCGTGCGTGCAACCATCCTCCAGACCGAGACCAGGTGATGCGAGCGTCGAAGGCTGCGCGCGTCATGTGTCAAACCGATCCAAATGCGGTGACCTTGGGATTTTACCCGCCGGGCGAGCGCGCAGTCGTCGATAAGCTCGTTCTTGAGCGACGCAAAACCACCCGCCCGGGCGAGCGCCTCGCGCTCCACGAGCACACATCCACCGGCGGCGGCGGCCACCCATGGTGTCTCGGCGTTGGACAGAGCAAAGGGATAAAGCAACTTGAAGAAGAAAATGAAAGCCGGGTGTAAGAGCTTCTCCCACAGACTCGCCACCGGCAACAGTGCCATCAACGACAGCAGGCCTGCACCCGTCGCACGCCGCTTCGCGTGCAAGGCCTGCACCAGCCCGGGCGCTAGCTCGATATCGGCGTCCAGCAGGAGGATCTCCGTCGCCCCGCCGCAGTCGCGGTCTATGGCGGCCAGGCCTTGCTCCAAGGCCCACATCTTGCCGGACCAGCCATCGGGCTTCGCTTTTCCAGCGACAACGAATAGGTGTTCGAGGTCTGAGGCATGGGCGACGGCGGCCGTCGCGTCGCTCGATTCGTCATCCACCACAACCACACGCAGGCCCTCACCCTGCTCGGCCAAGGCATCCAAACACCGTCCTAGTGTCTCGGCCTCGTTTCGCGCCGGGACGAGTGCAACCGTATGACCCAGGTACTCGCCCCCGGGCTCGCCCGCCTCGAGACGTTCACGTGTACTCCATGATCGCCACGGAGCGAACGCTATAGCGGCCCAGATGAACGTCCCGGACAGCACCCACAGTGATGGATTCACACGGGCAGGGTCGAGCGTCGTGACACGACCGGCGCGCAGGTCAGGCCACGCGTCGCACCGGAGCTTGCGAAGTACCGTCCCCTTTGCCGCCCTGGTCCGGATAGCTCGGCGGCGGCTCCGGCTCCATCGGGCCCTCGGTCCTAGGACCGGCGAGCGCAACGCGCAGCGCCTTGAGAGGGTGCGTCACCGCGTCGTTTACCGCGGTCGGCTCAAAACCACAGTGCACCATACAGTTAGCGCACTTGGGGTTGCGCCCGACGCCGTAAGTCGCCCAGTCGGTCTCGTTCATCAGCGCCTCGTAGGTCTTGGCGTAGCCTTCCCCAACCAGCAGGTAGCAGGGCTTCTGCCAGCCAAACACGTTGCGCGTGGGGTTACCCCACGCCGTGCACTGATAGTTTTGGTTACCCGCGAGAAAGTCCAGGTACAAGCTGGAGTGGTTGAAGCGCCACTTGCGGCCCTTCCCAATCCTGAAGACTTCGCGAAAGAGCTGCTTGCTCGCGCGACGCTGCATGAACACTTCCTGGTTGGGCGCGCGCTCGTAGCTGAACCCGGGCGCTATGGTCACGCCTTCGACGTCGAGCTCGGTGCATCGGTCCATGAATTCGCCGACTTCCTGCGGTGTCTCGTTCTGGAACAGCGTGCAGTTGACGGTCACCCTAAAGCCCTTCTCACGCGCCAGCTTGATGACTTCGACGCAGCGATCGTAGACGCCCGTCTGACACACCGAGGCGTCATGGCGCTCACGGTTGCCATCGAGGTGGACCGAAAACGTCAGGTATGGTGACGGGCTGTAGTCCTTGATACGTTTCTGTAGCAGCAAGGCGTTGGTGCACAAATAGACAAACTTCTTGCGCTTGACCAAGCCCTCGACGATTTGGGGCATCTCCTTGTGGATCAGAGGCTCGCCGCCCGCGATCGATATCACTGGTGCCCCACATTCCTCTGCCGCACCAATCGCGTCCTCGACGCTGATGCGCTTGTTCAGAATGTGGTCGGGATAATCGATCTTGCCGCAGCCGGCACAGGCCAGATTACACTTGAACAAGGGTTCTAACATCAGAACCAACGGGTAACGCGTCTGGCCACGCAGCCGCTTACCCAGAACGTACAAACCCACCTTGATCTGTTGCCGTAACGGAACGCTCATGAACCCCCCAGAAGAAATTAGCTGCCCTGCGGCCACGAAGCGCCGCGTAAAACGCGTGGATCTTAGTCGAATAGACCGCGAAATAACACTCACTTATCGCGGCTCGGGTGGGCAGCAAAGCCGTGTGCGGCATCGTCGATGGCGAGGCCAGGCATCTTGACCGACGCTTTGGTCCTCACTGCCTAGCCCGATTCCGCGCGAAATTTTTGTAAACCTGACGAGCGTATCGGGTTATAGTGATGATTAACAAGGATAACTCTCGTGGGGGAGACGCTCCGGCACTGCATGCCCGACCCCGGGCGTCCCTGTGGGTAGGGGGTGGAGAAATCTCGAGCTTCTATCCCATAATACCGCTCCTACACATGGTGGGGCCGACTGGCGCGAAGCATTTATGATCGACGTTGCACGCTATCCGTTGCTAAAAAACATTGACTCGCCCGCAGACCTGAGACGGCTACCGGAGTCGCAGCTCGTTGAGGTTGCGAACGAGCTCAGGGAATTTCTAATCGAATCCGTTTCTCAATCAACGGGGCATTTTGGAGCCGGTTTGGGCGCTCTAGAGCTCACGGTGGCCTTGCACTACGTCTTCGAGACCCCCGATGACCGGCTGGTCTGGGATGTGGGACACCAAAGCTACCCCCATAAGATATTGACCGGTCGGCGAGACACCATCCATACAGTCCGTCAGTGGAAGGGCATCACGCCGTTCCCAAAACGCAGCGAAAGCCACTACGACACCTTTGGCGTCGGTCACGCCGGTACGTCGATTGGCGGCGCCCAAGGTATGGCCGAGGCGCTGACCCGCTTGGGCAGCAACCAAAAGGTCGTGGCGATTATCGGTGATGGCGCGCTGACCGCGGGTATGGCGTTCGAGGCGCTCAACCACGCCGGTGAGCAAGGCACCGATCTTCTGGTCGTGCTCAACGACAACGATATGTCGATCTCGCCCAACGTAGGCGCGTTGTCGAACTACTTTGCCAAAGTCCTGTCTGGCAAGACATACTCCACCGTGCGTGAGGGGAGCAAGAAGATGCTCAGCCGAATGCCCTCGGTGTGGGAACTTGCCAGACGCGCCGAAGAGCATGTGAAGGGGATGATCGTCCCGGGTACGCTGTTCGAAGAGCTTGGCTTCAATTACTTTGGCCCGATAGACGGGCACGACCTGCCCACGCTGATTACCACGCTGCGCAATCTCAGGCCGTTGCAGGAGCCACGCTTGCTGCACGTCGTGACTCGCAAAGGAAAGGGGTACGCGCCGGCCGAAGCCGACCCAGTCAAATACCATGCCATCGGGGCCCCGATGGACCCAAAGATCGGCATCGTCGCATCAAAGGCAAAATCAGGTCCGACCTACTCACAGATATTTGGCCAATGGCTGTGCGACATGGCGGCCAAAGACGATCGTCTTGTTGGAATTACACCTGCGATGCGCGAGGGGTCGGGGCTTGTCAAGTTCGCACAGGATTACCCAGAGCGTTACTTCGATGTGGGCATCGCGGAACAACACAGCGTGACGCTGGCGGCGGGGCTTGCCTGTGAGGGTCTAAAGCCCGTTGTCGCGATCTACTCTACGTTTCTGCAGCGCGCCTACGACCAATTTGTCCACGACGTGGTAATCCAGGAACTGCCGGTTCTGTTGGCTATCGACCGCGCCGGTGTCGTGGGCGGTGACGGCCCCACGCATGGCGGAACCTTCGACATCTCCTACCTACGATGTCTTCCCAATTTAGTGATGATGACACCGGCCGATGAGAACGAATGCCGGCAAATGCTATACACCGGGTTTTTGCTCGACCAAGCGGTGGCGGTTCGCTATCCGCGTGGACAAGGACCGGGGGTGGAGATCTGCGAAGAAATGACAGCACTGCCTGTTGGAAAGGCGGAGCTAAAGCGTCAGGGCGAACGCATCGCGTTGCTCGCCTTTGGTCCCATGCTCGAACCGGCGCTGGAGGCCGCCGAGACATTGGACGCGACGGTCGTCAACATGCGCTTCGTCAAGCCGTTGGACGAGGACATGATTCTACGCATGGCCGAACAGCACGACCTGCTGGTCACTATCGACGAGAACGCGGTCGCGGGTGGCGCGGGGAGCGCAGTGAACGAATGCTTGATGGCCAATGACGTCCAGGTGTCGGTCATCAACCACGGGCTTCCGGACCGATTCATACAACATGGCTCGCGTGGTGAGATGCTCAAGGACGCCGGTCTGGACGCCGACGGGATCCTGGCCGTGGTCAAGTCCTACTACGAACGGTCGGTGCCAAAAGCGCCGGTCGAGCAGCGTCACGCCACCACCAAAGTCTAGTAGGAGAGACCCGGCCAGCCAAACGCGGGAACCCCCGGCGCCTTAGTCGACCTCGCGCGGTGCACAAGCCACGTCGACAGACCGCATTCTGCTGTAGCCCGTGTCCAGCCGAGGCAGAATCTCATGCTCTGCCCGGCGCACATCTTCCGGGAAATCGATCTCTATCCACGGCAAGCCGGTGATGTCTTCAAAGCCAAACTCGTCATCACGCGCTTCAAGTAGCAGCTCCCTCAAGGCCTCCTCGTAGAACTCGTCTCGGCGCTGCTGTTCGACATACTCGCAGGCCCGTTCACGGAGGCGCTTCGCGACCGAGGCCGAAAGCTTGAAGAAACCGACGGACTCACCATGGAAGTTGTACTGTAGCGGGTGCGCCACGTGCTTTCGGAACTCGACCACCCGCCCATCGCGCACGCACAACTTTACGGGCTCATCGCCAGGCTCCATGTCGCGGTCGAGCAGGAAACAGTTTTCGTTCTGCGACTCGACCAATCGATACATCAAGTGCCGGTCGTAGAGAACGTCGGCATCCATCAGCAATATCGACTCCCCTATGGTCAGCTCATCCCTAAGCGTCCACAAGGTGACGATGTTGCCCTCCTTGAAGTCAGGATTGAATACGGTCTTCACGGGCATCGGGCCTGCCATGGCATCGATCTCGGCCTGCATCAAGTCGGCACGGTAGCCAACGCCCACCACCACTTCCCGCACGCCGCACTCGGCAAGCACCTCGAAATGACGTTGTAACAGCGTGGTACCGCCGAACCGCAATAATGATTTTGGCACGCGCCCAAGGTGGCGTCCTAAGCGCCAACCGACCCCTGCTGCAAGTATGATCGCCCTCATCAGAACCCGCCCGCTCCCGTGTTGCCAAGAGTCGCGGCCATATCCATTTGGCAACAGAGTTTCCGTTTTGACGCGCGCAATTCTATCCGATTTCGGGCTGAAGCTCTAACAATTCAGCCTATCGCGCCCGCTCGTCCACCTGTCGCTGGGCTTCTTGAAGCTGACCGCGTTTGCGACCCTCGCACCAGCGACCTGCCGCATTCGCCCCCCGACGCTAAGCCGAAGGGGCGCGCGGCGGGTCAATGCACGTAGCGGCAACCCGCGATACACATGTTCTGAAACTCGGCAAACTCAGAGCGCATGCTATGTCGAAACTTGAACAGCTCCTTGCACTGCATATAGCAGGACTGATAGCGGCTCGCGTTCTCGTCACATAGTTGCCCGCATCCTTCGATACAGGTCGTGCGGAATTGCGCAAATTTCGTATCGGTGTGCTCGCTAAAGGGAAAGTCCTTTCTACAATCCTGCGCGCAAACCAAGTATCCGGGTGCCGTCGGGCCGGCGCACCTGGCCTCATCGGCAAACACCCCGATGGGCTTGAGGAGAACGACCCCTAGAAGCAGAAACGAGATGGCTCCGATGGTACGCATTGATTTGTCTCCAGCGAGTTAAGCAACAACCTGGCTAGGCGCCGACGGTGTGGGCGGCCTCACACAAATTGCTGAGCTTGCTAAGTGCCAGCTCCCGCCCAAGCAGCCCTAGGCCGCAATCCGGTGCCGCAATCAAACGATCCGGTGCAATGTGCTCGAGGGCCTGCTCCAGACGCACGCGAATCTCCTCAACGGTTTCCAACCGGCTTTTCGCAACCGCCACGACGCCGAGAATCACGCTGGTGTTTTGGAATCGCTCCAACAAGCTGAGGTCATTGTGCCGATGCGCATCTTCCAGCGAGATGGCCATGATGGAGGATTGCTCTATTGCATCCGCGATCTGGAAATACGACTCGCGCGGGGCCTTCGGGTAGTTGGGATTGTCGAGACGGTCGGGATACCCGCAGCACATGTGCACAGTCTTGAAAACATGCGCGGGGCATCCGTGGAACGCGCGCTCGAGGTTCTCGAAACCATAGTCCAATGCGGCCTGCGGCTTTCGCGCAAACAACGGCTCATCGACCTGTATGTGCTTGCAGCCGGCACGCGCCAGCGCCTGCACTTCTTGATTCAACGCCTCGGCGAGGTCAGCCCCCAAACGAGCCGGGTCGTCATAGAACGCATCCGCGGTCGTGTCCGTGATCGTCATAGGCCCCGGCATGGTTATCTTGACCGGATGGTCCGTGAATGACTGCGCAAGCTGCCAATCGTGTGGTAGGAAATGCTCACGCGCGCTGACCGGGCCTACTATGGTCGGTAAGCGCGCGCGATATGCCCCACCGCGTAGCGCCTTTTCCGTGAGCCGGTCGAAGTCTATGCCGTTGAGGTGTCGGCAGTGGTAGTGGATGTAGTCTTCGCGTCTGATCTCACCGTCCGATGGGATATCGACACCGCAGTTCACCTGGTCTTCGACCGCCTCGCGGGTACCGCGAGCAAAGATCTGCTCGGCTTGCTCGCCCAGCGCATCGATAGCTTCCGCCCAGCCCGACGTCGGCTCGGGTGAATCCGGCCCTTCCGAGGCCCCAAACCAGTCGGGCACGGTCACATAGCCGGGTTTCGGGTAGGCGCCAATGGTCGTCGCCAGAAGCCGCATTAGATTCTACTCCGGTTGTTCGCAGACATGTGCTTCCTCACCCACGCAGCCGCATGCGAGCTAAGAAAAACATCCCAGGGACAAGTCCTTGACAGCGCCTTTCGGAATCGACTACTCGTCCTTTGACTCGACCTGGCCTTCGAGATTGCTGGGCGCAAAAATACTCTGATACCCTTCGGTCCCCTTGGCTTTGATGTCCTCTTCCCCTTGCGCCGGCTGGTCGGGGCCACCAACCTGTCCCTCCAGATTCGTCGGCGCAAAAATGCTTTGGTACCCCTCCGTACCCTTTGCCTGTACCTTAGGTTGCTGCGCGCCGGTGCCAGTTTCCAGTCCCGGCTTCGCCTGCTTGAACATTTCCAGCGTCTCGCGTGCTCTGACCCGTTCCTTCGCAATTCTGCGTTTTTCCGCCTTCACATGGGTCTTGCATTCTTCGACACCAATCGTGCCAGTGAAGTACACCGTTCCAAACCCCGCCAAGAACACGAGCAGGGTGATGATGACGGCCGGGTCACCAAAGTAGTTGGCTCTGCTCGCGCGGGTCTGTACGTCGCCCCGCGCAATGCGTGTCGATTCCTTTTCCGCGGCGATTTCGCGACGCCTGAAAATCTCGTAGAAGACGGCGCCAATAAGGGTCAAGGTGACGATGATCACCGCGAGTGCGCTGATTGAGGGGTTGATCCCGTAACGCACCTTGCTCGCCAGAACAGTCGTCAGTGTGCTATCCGAAACAATGGTGAAGACCGTGGTGTTATAGTTTTCGAAGGACGCCAAGAAGGCCAATACTGCAGCGGAGCCTATAGCGGGCTTCAGAAAGGGCAATAGAACCTTGGTAAAGGTCTGGACATGGGTAGCCCCTAGATCCAGCGCCGCCTCTTCTTGGGCCGGGTCGAAGCGTTGCAAGCGCGAAATAAACACCAGCATGCTGTAGGCCGCGATAAATGTGGATTGCCCGATGATGGTCAGAAAAATACCGTCATAGAACAAGGTGTCGTAGTTCGCATCGAACATCAGACCGAGCCGGTCCCAAAACACGAGGGTCGAGATGCCGAGCACGACCCCGGGTATCAGGATCGGCGAGATGACGATAGTGTAGTACCAGGGGCGGACCCTGGGGCTGACCTGGGTAAGCATCAGCGCGCCCGCCAACCCGAGAGGCACCGCGAGGATCACGACGCCAAAACCGATGATCAGGCTGTTGCGTAAGCCGAGCATCAGCTTGTCGTCTTGGACCAAGACGTCGAACCACTCGACCGAGAAACACTCCCAGGGCATGACGCGAGGAAAGGCCGAGCTATTGAAGGCCGTGATGCTCATTATGATGAGCGGCCCAAACAAGTAGGCAAAGAAACAGCCCACGAATACCACCACCGAGACGCGCAGAATGCGGTCGGAGGTCACCGCGCCATCTCCCCAAGCCTGACCTTGAATATCTTCATCATCAGGAGGACGAAGAGGATTGTCGACACAAGCAAGATGATGGCGTAGGCCGATCCCCGCGGCCAGTTGTTACCGGTTTGGAACCACTGGTAGATAATCTGCGTAAACCACAAGCTGCTTGGCCCCCCGAGAATCTGAGGCGCTGCGAGGGCTCCCGCGGTGAGCATGAACACCATCGTGCAGCCCGATGAGATACCCGGTTTTGCAAATGGGATGACCACGCGCCAATGGATCCGCAACCAGGAAGCGCCCATATCACGAGCGGCCTCGATTTGGTTCTTGTCCAGACTCTCGATGGAGTTATACAAGGGGAAAATCATCAGCAAGATAAATGCGTAGCCAAGCCCCGCGTACAGCGCGATGTTCTCGCGAATAAAGTCGATCGGCTGGTCGATCACACCTAGCCAGATGAGAAACGTGTTGATCACGCCGGCCGAGCCAAACACGATGCGGAAGGCAAAGGCCCGCAGAATCTCGTTGACCCAGTATGGAACAATAAGCGACAGCACCATCAGCCGGGCCCAGCCGCCCTCGGCGACCTTGGCGAGATAGAAGGCGATGGGATAGCAAATCGCCAAATCGAATAGCGTGACAAAGAACGCGGCAACCAACGTCCTAAAGAACACCGAGAGGTCGAGCACGTTGTACGTGCCCTCGCTCTTGGCACTACCGTAAATCATGAACTTGTAATGCTCGAGCGAATAGACGTCCTCCGGGCCACCGATCTTGGCCGGCGGAAGATTCTTACTAAAGGAGAAATCCAACATGAAAATCTGCGGTAGCAGGATCATGACAAAGACCCAGAACGCCACCGCCACCAACAGGAAGGTTCCTAACGCCGTCCCGTTACGCAGGAAGAAATTGCGAAAATACTCCGCAGCATTCATCTCTTCACTTCGTCCTCGCCCGACACGCGGCGCCGCGAACGCCTACACGTTCCGCTTCGTGCCTATTCACCGGCGGCAAGCGGCCCCTCGGGTAACGCCACCGCCAGCTCCGACCTAAACCCCAGGGTCACGTCGGTCCCCGTTTGATGCACGATCGACCGTCTGTCGTTCACCATTGACATCTTTATCCGCGTCTCGCTGTTCGCGACATCAAGAAAAACCTGCCAGAGATTGCCTTCAAATTCTTGCTGGTAAATCCGGGCCCTGATGGTGTTATCCAGATCGGCGCCATTGGCGAACTTGAGAGATTCGGGTCTGACAAACACAAAGGCATTATCGTTGTGCTGGAGCTGCAGCTCACCGTTGCGCGACGCGCGCCGCGCCCTGATCGGGCCGACGTTTGTGTCGACGACCGCATCCTTGCCGTCGATTTCGGTCACGCGCCCGCGGAACAAGTTGTTCTCCCCCACAAAGGACGCCACAAACGCGGTCTCCGGCTCGTCGTACAAGGTCGCGCCCTCGGAGACCTGCTCTATCACACCTTCGGACATCACGGCGACCGAGTCGGACATGGTCAGAGCCTCGCCCTGGTCGTGGGTAATATAGATAAAGGTGATCCCGACGCGCTGTTGTATGGCGCGCAGCTCCGTGCGCATGTGTTGTCGTAGCTTTAGGTCCAAAGCGGACAAGGGCTCGTCGAGCAACAACACTTGCGGCTCGGCTGCCAGCGCGCGGGCGATGGCGACGCGTTGCTTCTGACCACCCGAGAGCTCGTGACACATTTTGTCACCCTGGCCCGCGAGTGCGATCAGCTCCAGGAGCTCATCGGCGCGTTTACGCCGCTGCGCCTTAGCAACCCCCTTGACCTCGAGCGAGAAGGCGATGTTCTCCCATACGGTCATCAGCGGGAACAAGGCGAGATTCTGGAAAATCAGGGCGGTGGGACGTTTATTGGGACCAATACCGGCCATGTCCTGGCCGCCGATACGCACCTTCCCCTCGGATGGTTCCAGAAACCCCGACACCGCGCGTAAAAGCGTTGTCTTACCGCATCCGGAGGGCCCTAGAAAGCTGAAAAACTTGCCGCCGTCGATGGTGATGTTTATGTCACGGGCGGCCACAAAATCGCCGAATTTAATCCAAACGGCATCGAGCTCAACGTCAGCACTCATCGCGTGTCACCCAGATAGTCGAAGTTCATATGGACACCGGCTCCGGGTTGCCCAACCCGCCCACCGAGGCGTCGTAAACGAAACGTGGTAGTGACAGCTCTGTGGACGTAGTCTAGAGCGACGCTCCGGCACCCCCCTTTAGTTATTCTGACACCCAAGGGTGTTTTAGCGTAATCGAGCCCGGTACGAAAAGTAAATCCCCGGGCCCATGGCTGGGCCCGGGAAAAGCACCACCCGTGAGTCGAATCAGGCGTTGACAAACTTGTTACGAAACTCTGTACGCACGTCGGCGTACCACTGAGGCTCCTTTGGCCATGGCCACAGGTTGCTGAGCGAGTCACCCGGATACACGGAGGCGAAGGTCTTCGCGTAGGCGGGGCTCGCAAACTTATCGGCGCCCAACACGGCCGAGTTGTAGCCGTGGCCACCCCACGCCGCACCTTCGCTCCCACCGTCGATGGACATGCCGGCCGGCTCTGGCTCATAGCAGAAATCGAGGAACGCATAGATGGCGTCCATATCGCCGGCACCTTGCGACAGCGCCATACCGTCGACCCATGCGAGTGAACCCTCCACCGGAGCACGGTATTGAACCGGCTCACCATCGTTCATCAAGGTGATGGGCGGACCATCCCATGTCTGGCCAACCAACACGCCCTCGTTCAGCAAGCCGTTCTTCTGCGTGTCGGCATCGTTCCAGAACAATTTCAGCTGGTCCTTGTTCTTAATACAAAAAGCGGTGACGACCTCCCAGGTTTTGCGCATCGTGTCTTCGTCGTTGTACGCCTTCTTCATGGCACCCGGCGCCAGCTTACCAGTCGTCTCCAGATACAGCCCGGCACCAAGCATCCCCGAGTGCGGTCGCATCATGGTTTTGCCTTTGACATCCGGCTGCCAGACATCACCATAGCTTGGCATTTGTCCAGCACGCGGCGGCGACCAAAGGTCGGTACGCCATGCGACACCCTCGGTGCCCCAAATGTGGGGGAGCCAGTGCGAACCCTTGCCGCCGAAGTTCCATTCTTCGTCACCGACTTTCAACATTGCCGGATTGACGTTGCCGACGTTCTTGATCTTTCCATAATCGAAGGGCTGTAGTAGACCAAGTTCGACCCACTGGGGCGAGCGCATATTGGTGGGGCTGCAGAGATCGATACCGCGCCCCTTGGTTGCCTTCATCTTGTTGATGATTTCTTCATTCGAGCCGATGCCCGTGTAGTTGATCTTGACCCCCGTCTTGTTCTCGAACGCGCCTATAAAGCCGGGCGGCAGGTAGTCGGACCACATCAGCACGTTGACTTCCCCAGACGAAGCTAGCGCCTTGGGGCTGATGATCCAGGGTCCAACGGCCGCCGCTGCGCCTGCAGCAGCTGTCCCTTTGAGAACGGCACGCCGGGTAATGGTCGTTCCGGTCTTGTTGGCCATGTGTTTCCTCCGCAAAAAAATCGTTAAGGTTCTTGAGATGGTCGCAATGTTCCGCGCCAAGTAAGTCTTCAGTTCGGCACGACGTGCCATGCTGACCGACATGGCATTTCACCCCACTAGAGCCTGAGCGTCAAGTTAAGCCCTTGTAGAATAAGACATATAATCGGACAAGCGCCTTTCCGCTACGGGGCGAGGCGCTCGAAGCGTTCAGCCGCGCTTTGGCCCTCGGTCTTGCACCAGCCCCTAAAACCACCCAGACCACGGTTGGCCCACTCCAACTCCACCAGCGTAAGTGCCCTGGACCGGGCCGCCTGCAGCCCGGTCTCATCGACCCCGTCGCGTGCGGTGATGCGCTCGACCTCGCGGTGAAAACCGGCGGAGACCGGCCCGCTCGAGAGACCGCAATAGCCAATCACACTGATGTCGTAAAACGCCTGCTCGAGCTCGTTCTCCGGTTGGGGCCCCGCCGCGGCGCCAAACACCACCACACAGGCGGCGGCACCGACACCAGCCTTGGCCAGTAGCTCAGCCATCCGCCGCACGTCAGACCGACGCGCTTTGGTGTATTGGAGCGGGTCCTTGCATCGGCCATCGCCGCTTAGACGCGGAACACATACTCCTTTGCGGGGTCGCGCTCGCAGTCCGGAGGATAGCTCGCCCGCTTGTCCGCGTAGTATTGGACACGGTGGTCGCCCTCGCTCAGACGGTTGTAGGTGATATAGAGCACGCGCCGCGGCTCCTCGGTCAGATTGGGACCCGAGCGATGGGGAATAAAGGAGTCGAAGAAAACGGCATCGCCCGGGCGCGTGGGGCACGCAACATACGCGTCCTCGGGTATCTCGCGCTCGGTAAGCGGGCGCCAGTGCTCGCCGATCAATCCGCTGCGCTGCAGCCCGGGTGCAAGCTCCAAGAAACCGTTACGCTCGGTCGCCTCATCGATGCTGAGCAGCATCGTAATGTGCAAACGCGCGTACTTGTCCCAACCCGCCTGCACGTCCTGATGCGCCCTAAAGCCGTCGCCGCCCGGCATCTTGAAATTGATCTTCTCCTTGAAGAGGACTGCGGGCTCTCCAAACAAGCAGTCGACCCAATCCAACACCGGCGCCCCGCAGAGCAAGCGGCAAAAACCGTCGTGATAGGGAGAGAAGTTCTCAATGCGCGACAGGACTCGGGCGCCCGGTTCGACCAGACTGTCCTCGTAGTACACCATCTGCTTACCTGGCAGCTGCGGCAGGGCAACCACCTCCTCGGTCCACCGCGTCACGTCTGCCATGCGTTGTCCGTCGAACAACTCCGGGACGAATACATAACCGTCGCGTCGAAACTCCGAAACTTGGGCCACGGACAAGCTACTGCTCGCGGAACACATGCGTCACCTCCAAGCTCGCGCTCATCGCGTCTCAACGCGCCGCGGTCCGCCATGTGACACGGCACATTGGGCTAAAGCGCGGCGTCGAAACAAAGCCCGGTCCCGATGGTATCCACCACGCGGGCAAGCGCCAAGCGCGCGGCGCGAAACTCGCGTCCCAGACGCAGCAGACCCAGAACATCCTGGGGTCGGCTTATCAGGCTTCGGGCGAACCGCCCTGGCGTCCAGCGTCCGTTGTTGTCCATCGCCAGCAACGCGCTC